>LGOV01002185.1_pt3 | contig 25383 bp, 19 predicted proteins | sample 469881 | NCBI WGS metagenome assembly LGOV01 (sample SAMN03857199, study PRJNA290197) | marine sediment metagenome | biome: marine cold seep biome; feature: cold seep; material: marine sediment; isolation source: sample #5579, elevator 3A push core 41 containing 12 cm of sediment... ...
GGTGTTGTAGCGATTTTTGCAAACACAATTTTTGATATAAACTCTAATACCAAATTTAATAAAAACATATTACTTCAAATGAACTCTAAAATAAACTTGTACGATAGTAATAACGAATTTATTGAAACAGCCTCTACTTTTAGCTCACTTGTAAAACTTGAAGAGTTACCAAGTTATGTTAAGGAGGCTTTTATAACTACTGAAGATAAATCCTTTTACTCTCATAACGGGCTCAATTATAAGCGCATTATAAAAGCGATGTACACTAATCTTAAAAGTGGCTATGCAAAAGAAGGCGCTAGCACAATAAGTCAGCAACTTATTAAAAATACACATTTAACGAATCAGAAAACTCTTGATAGAAAGGTAAAGGAAATTTTACTAACCAGAAAACTAGAGCGTGAGTTTAGTAAAGATGACATTTTAGAAACTTACCTTAATATTATATATTTTGGTAGCAGTAGCTACGGAATAGAGTCTGCTAGTAAAACTTATTTTAATAAAAGTGCAAAAAATCTGAGCCTCGCTGAGAGTGCAACCCTGGCTGGAATTATTAAAGCACCTCGTACATACTCACCTTTTTATGACGTAGTTGCTAGCAGAAAAAGAAGAGATTTGATTTTAAAAATTATGTACAATGATAATAAAATTAACAAAATTGAATATGAAAATGCTATTAATGAAAACCTTGAAGTCAATGAATCAAATAATATAAACTCAAAACGAATTTATGAAAAAGCTGCCATTGAAGAGGTTAGTAAAATTTTAGACCTGAGTGAAAAAGACGTAGCAATTAGTGGACTTAGAGTTTATACCTATATGGATAAAGCTTTGCAAAATGAGGTTAGGAGTTTAACGCTAGATGATGGTTATTACCATAAAAATAGTGCTGGGAATACTGCTGATAGTGGCGTAATTGTAATAGATAATAAAACAGGTGGAGTAAACGCTTGTTTTGGTAAAAGTAGTTATGATCTTATTCATATGAAACGCTCACCAGGCAGTGCGATAAAACCAATTTTAGTTTATGCCCCTGCCCTAGAGTATGGGAAAATTGCACCATCTACTATGATTTTAGATGAAGAAATTGATATAAAAGGCTATACCCCACATAATGTAGGAGATAAATTTCATGGCTGGGTAAGCACCAGAAATACGATTGAGAAGAGCCTTAATATTCCCGCTGTTAAAATTATGGGTTATACAGGAATTAAGAGGAGTAAAGACTTTGCAAAAAGAGCAGGCATAAAATTTGATGATAGTGACAATGGTTATGCTATAGCACTTGGTGGTTTTACAAGTGGCATTGGCCTACTAGAGCTTACAAACAGTTACTTACCTTTTTCTAATAATGGTCAATTTATTGAGGCAAAATTTGTAAGAAAAATTGAGGATGCTAATGGCAAGGTTTTGTATGAAAACAGGCGAGAACCCACTAAAGTTATGAGCGCAGAAACTGCCTATTTAATGAATGATATGTTAATTAGTGGGGCTTGTTATGGCACTAGTAAAAAACTTAACACCTTAGATTTTGAAGTGGCAGGAAAAACTGGAACAGTTGGACTTAAAGATAATAATAACTCTGATGCTTGGAGTGTTGCATACACTCCAAGTAAAACTGTGGGTGTTTGGCTTGGTAATTCGACAGGCAAAAAAGACTACGCACTTGAGCCTAGCAACAACGGAGGAACATATGCCACTATGCTAGTTAGAGATATTATAAATAAGGCAAACAGTGGGAAAACTGAGCATTTTAACATTCCAAATGGCATAGTAAGAGAGAAGATTGACCTTATGGAGTTAACTGATAATCATAAAATTATGCTTGCGGGCACAGGTACCCCTGATATTTACACTATAACTGAGGTGTTTAATAAAAAATATGCCCCTAAGAGCATAAGTAATAACTTTAAAGACTTAAAACCACCTATTTTAAGCGTAAAAACAGTTAAAAACACTGCAAAAATAGCTTTTATTGCAAGTAAATATTTAGTTTATGAAATATTTAGGGTAGAAGAAGATGAAACAAAACTAGTGGCAGAGGTTAAAAACCAACAAGACTATGTAGTGATTGAAGATAAAGAGTTAAAAGAAGATGTAATATATTCTTACTACGCTGTAACAAAACAAATTAACCATGCTACAGGTAAAATAGTGAAGAGCAAAAAAAGCCAACCAGTAAAAGCAATTTATAGTGGCAGTAAAGTTAAAAGGCTTTTTACAAGACTTTCAAAAAAGCAAGATAAACAGAAGAAGCGTTTTAAACTGTTTAAAAAAAACACTAGCTAACTTGCTAGTGTTTTTTTATTATTTTTATTTTGCCATTGCTGCTTTAACTTTGACTTTAATTTCTTCAAATAATTCAGGTGTATCGGCAAGAAGTTTTTTAACATTTTCTTTACCTTGTCCTATTTTATCATCATCATAGCTAAACCATGAACCACTTTTTCCTATAATCTCGTAATTAACTGCAAGGTCTAGAAGGTCACCTTCTTTTGAAATACCTTTTCCAAACATAATATCAAATTCTGCTTGTTTGAAAGGTGGAGCAACTTTGTTTTTAACTACTTTAATACGTGTACGATTACCTAGGAATTTGTCTCCATCTTTAATGCTTCCAATTCTTCTAACATCAAGTCTAACGCTTGAATAGAATTTTAATGCTCTACCACCTGGAGTAACTTCAGGAGAACCAAACATAACGCCTACTTTCTCTCTTAACTGATTAATGAAAACTACGGTTGTATTAGTTTTACTTACTACGCCGGTGAGTTTTCTTAGTGCTTGGCTCATAAGTCTTGCTTGAAGACCAATGAAGCTATCCCCCATTTCACCATCAATTTCTGCTCTTGGAGTAAGTGCTGCTACTGAATCAATAACAACAATATCAACTGCGGCACTAGAAACTAGAGTTTCACAAATTTCTAACGCTTGCTCACCCGTATCTGGTTGAGATATGTATAACTCATCAATGTTAACGCCTAAGTTGCCTGCATAAATTGGGTCAAGTGCATGCTCAGCATCAATAAATGCTGCTGTTCCGCCAAGTTTTTGAGCTTCTGCTACCATATGAAGAGCCACAGTGGTTTTACCAGAACTTTCTGGACCAAACACTTCAATAACTCTACCCCTTGGAATGCCGCCAATGCCTAGAGCTAAGTCTAGTGTTAAGCAACCTGTAGGAATTACATCAATATCTTGATGAGAGTTTTCGCCTAGTTTCATAATTGCGCCTTTGCCGAATTGTTTTTCAATTTTTGCAATTGCACTGTCTAAAGTTTTACTTTTGCTATCTGCCATTTTGTATATACCGTCCTAAAATTTAATTTATGATTTAATATTAACATACCTATTTTAGTTTGTCAAACATTTGTTCTACAAATTACATATTTTGTTTTATTTTTTTTATTAAATAAAATATTCCCGCTTTTGTTGCAGAATCTATTAATTTCTGACGCGAGCCATTAAATTTATTTTTATAAATATGTATGCCGTCATAATTACCTACTGCAAGAAAAACAAGCCCAGTATCTTCTGCTTGAGGGCTGGCATGTCCTGTTGTAGCTAGCACAAAATCGGCCTCCTCATTCTTCTCAAGTAGTCCTGCTGCCATTTCGTAAGCTATTTCGGCACTAACTGCAGTATGCTTAGTTAAGGTGTTTACACTCACCCCTAGCCTGTTGATTTTAGACATATCGCTGTAGCTTGTTATGCCTTCAGTTAAAAACTTACTAATTCCTTCATTATTTTTAATTAAATTAGAAACAATGTTTCCACCCGTAATGCTCTCTGCCACTGCTATGGTCATATTATTTTGTTTAAGTAAGCTAAAAGCCACTTCAAAAAGGCTTTCGTCATATTCGGCATAAATAAAGTTATTAAGTCTAGTTTTAACATTATTTACATAAGCATCTATATCTTCTATTGGTGTAAGAGCTGAATATTTTATGATAATAGAAAGCTCTAAGTCATTTGGATAAATAACTAGTTTTATCTGGTTTTTGTTTTTTAATAAGTCACCTAGTAGTACTAAAGCATCTGGTTTTGTAAGTCCAAAAGTTTTTAAAGTAAAACTCATGCTAAGTTTAGGAAATTTTGCTTTAATAAACTCTTCTATCCAAGTAGGATATAACTGCCTTAAGCTATGTAGATCATTTGGTAAAAATATTATATGTCTTCCGTTTTTATAGGTTACAAAGCCTTGCTGATAAGAGTTTAGATTTGCAATAGGTTTACTGTCTCTAGGGATCATTGCTTCACTTTTAGTGGTTTGATCCATTGGTAAATTGAATTTTTTATAATAAGCAGAAATAGCATTAATTGCAAAAGCATTTTCTACTAAATCGTCTTTTAAAAATTTGCAAACAAGTTCTTTTACATGAAGGTTTTTTTTAGCGTCAAATTCGCCAAAAATAATAATCGTATTGACATCTGGTAAATTGTTAAAAGTGTTAAGTACACTGTGTTCTGTGCTTGCAATAACATTATTTGCTACTACCTCTACCCCTTTACTAAATAAAGAGCTTGCTAAATTACTAGCACAACCATTTGGTGCTAACCCGTTTAAAATATTATCGTTAATAGTTAAAATTAACGCCTTCATATGTACCTCTATTTAAATAATTTTCTGTTTTTAATTATGTAGTTGAAACCTGAAATAATTGTTAGTAAAATAGCAATTGCTAGTAAAGTATAACTAGCCACTGAATAAATGTCATAAGTGTAACTATCCATTATTCCACCTACATTAAAGTAAGAAAGAACAAATAAGAAAATAAGTGCGAAGTCTTGCATAACAGTTTTAAACTTGCCTAGCTTGTCTGCTGCAATTACTGTACCTTTTGCAGCTGCCATTTGTCTTAATACGCCTACAATAAAGTCTCTTGATAGAATAATGAAAATTGCAACCACCCCAAAAGGTGCTGGCACTGTTCCATCTGCAACAACAAGTAGTAAACCTGCTGTAACAAGCATTTTATCGGCAATAGGATCTAAAAATTTACCTAAATCCGTTACTAAATTGTGTTTTCTGGCAATATAACCATCTAAAAAGTCAGTAAATATTGCAATAACAAATATTACTCCTGCAATAATTTTACCATAAGGCATCGTTTCCAGTAAGTAAAACACCATTAAAACTGGAATTAAAAAAATCCTACTAAAAGTTAATTTGTTTGGTAAATTCATAAAACTTCTCCTTCTAGGTCTACGCCTAGCATATTTGTAATTTTAACTTTATAAAACTCGCCAATTTTAAGCGATTTATCACTTTTTATAGCTATGACAGTATCTACTTCTGCACTGCTTGCCTGACTACGCCCAATGTAAGTGTTTGCAAGGTCTGTAGCACTTATGCATAGTACTATGCAAGCCTGTCCAATTTTGCTATTTTGATACTCAAGTAAAATTTTGTACTGCATACTCTGAGCTTTTTTAAGTCTACTAAGTTTAACCCTTTCACTTACCTGATTTTCCATAGTAAAAGCTGTGGTATCAGGTTCTTTTGAATATGGAAAAAATCCAACATTGTTAAGCTTATATTCTTTCAAAAACTCCAGTAGTTCCTTAAACTCTTTTCTAGTTTCCCCTGGAAAACCAACAATGAAAGTAGAACGGATTGTAATATTGCTATTTGCTTGTCTTAATTTATTTATTAAGGTAATAACACCTTCTTTGGTGCTTTGTCTGTTCATTCTCTTTAGAACTCTATTATTTATGTGTTGAAGAGGAATGTCAATGTACTTACAAACCTTATCGTTAGTAGCAATTTCTTCAATAAGTTCATCAGATACCATTTCAGGGTAGCAATAATGCAGCCTTATCCATTTAATTTTTTCTATTTTAGATAGTTTTTTTAAAAGTTCAACTATCATCGGTTTTTTATATAGGTCTAGACCATACCTAGAAACATCTTGTGCTACTAAAATTAGTTCTTTAACACCAATATCAGCTAGTCCCCTAGCCTCTTCTACCAGTTTTTTAATAGTTTCAGACTTAAATCTACCTCTAATTGCTGGAATAGTGCAATAAGCACAAGCATTGTCACACCCATCTGCAATTTTCAAATACGCAAAATGAGGGCTTGTTGAAATAATTCTATTTGGTGGTAGGTTTAAGGGTTTAAAACCTGAGTTAAAACCATATAGCTCTTCAATGATATCAATAATCTTGCCATTATCTTTAATGGGAACGTACGCGTCCACACCATTTAAGTTCTCACGCTCTGATACAAAGTTTCTAGCTGTCAGACAACCAACAACTAATACTTTTTCACAAACTTCATCTTTGTAGCCTACACTCTCTAAAATAGCCTCAAAACTCTCTGTTCTGGCGTCATGAATAAAGCTACAAGTATTAATAATAATTATATTAGCTTTTGCGATGTCATTTGTTAGAGTTAAACCGTATTGCGTAAAAAGTCCTAGCATGTGTTCAGTGTCTACCCTGTTTTTATCACACCCTAGGCTTATAATTCCAATTTTCTTTTTTAATAATTTTTCTTTTGTCACTCAAAAATCCTTTTAAGTTAGAACATTTTGTTATATTCTTCCATAGTTAAATATACTTTACGTGCTTTAGAACCATCAGATGGTGAGACGAATTTTGCCATTTCCATTTGGTCAATAATGCGTGACGCTCTAGGATAACCTACCGAAAAGCGTCTTTGAATCATACTAATTGAAGCTTGACCTGTTTGAATAATAAGTTTTAGTGCCTCTGGTAGTATTGCATCAAAGTCAGATTCTTTACCGTTTGACCCAATAGGACCTGCAGGTTTATTATTAATAGCATCTTCTGCATTCTCATCAAAATATGCCTCATTATTTCGTTTAATAAAATCTACAATATTTTTAACTTCATCGTTACTTACAAACGCACCTTGAATACGTCTTGGTTCAGGGTAATCAAGCGGAGCATAAAGCATATCGCCTTTACCTAGTAGTTTTTCGGCACCAGCGCCATCAAGAATGGTTTTACTATCAGCAAAACTTGTTACACTAAAGGCAATTCTTGAAGGTAAGTTTGCTTTAATAGTACCTGTAATAACGTCAACACTTGGTCTTTGAGTTGCAAGCACTAAGTGAATACCAGCTGCTCTTGCTTTTTGTGCTAGACGCATAATTTTTTCTTCAACGTCACGTTTACTTTGCATTATAAGGTCTGCAAGCTCATCTACAATAATAACTATCATAGGGTATTTGGGTTTTTTACCATTTATTACTTCATCTTGTTCGTTATATTCAGTCAAGTTTTTAACTCTGTCTCTTTGGAACGTTTCAAAACGCCTTTCCATTTCGTTAATTGCCCAATTTAAGGCGTTTAGAGCCTTTGCTGGCTCTGTAATTACTTTTGGCAACATAAGATGTGGCAGTCCGTTATAGGCATAGAATTCTACCTGTTTAGGGTCAATTAAAATAAGTCGTAAATCCTCAGGTGAAGATTTATATAACATACTAATTATAAGTGAGTTCAGGCATACACTTTTACCACTACCTGTTGCACCAGCAACCAGAAGATGTGGCATTTTAGCAAGATCACAAATTTTAACAGCACCAGAAATATCTTTACCTAGTGCAAAAGTTAGTGGAGATTTACTTTTTGTAAACTCTCTTGAATCCATTACATCTTTTAGACCAATAGTTGCAATTTTGTTATTAGGAACCTCAACACCTACTGCGTTTTTACCTGGTATTGGTGCTTCAATTCTTACAGCACCATTGCTAGCTAGTGTCATTGCAATATCCTCAGCATGCTGGGTAATTTTTTTAACACTCACCCCTGCTGGCATTTGAAGTTCATATCTTGTAACTGCTGGACCTTTAGTTACAGCAATAACCTTTGCTGGCACTCTAAAGTCGTTTAACACTTGCTCTAGTCTTTTACTTTTTTCAATATACTCTTCAGAAAAATCTTCCTGATTGGTTGAAATAGTGTGAAGTAGGTCAATTGATGGTCTAACATATCTGCTTGGTTTTTTAAATTTAGATTTTTTAACCTTTTGTTTTTTAACTTTTGTACCTTCTAATTCCATTTGTTCAAAACCAGAAATTACATTTTTAGGTTTCCTCTCAGATGTCTTCTTTTCTGGTTTAAAGCTCTTAATGGTTTCATCTTCAAAAACTCTTCTTGCGTTAAAGCGGTTTGTTCTTTCACCACTTGGAATAATTGGATCAATATTAAAGCTTGTTTTGTTTTTATTATCATTATTCTCTATTGCTTTTAAATCTGCTTCAAATTTCTTATCAACGTTAGGAGCTGTTACTTTTTGTTCGTTCATAGTCATACGTCTGTTAATTCGGTTATTTAAAGCAGTTGTAGAATATTCAGCATTAGGGTTTTTAACACCCGTGCCTCTAATAGGTCTATCCTCTGCAGGTCTTCCTGGAATGGTAGCACGTAAAAAGTCTAAGTTACGTTGTTTGTCCTTAGCACCTTTTTGACTTTTATTTATTGAGCTAGCAATATTGCTACTGTTATAATCGTTATGCAAAATTCTTGGTGGTCTTTTAACAGAAGGCTCTCTCGTATTAGTACTGCTTTCAAAAATAGGTTTATAATTACTGGTAGCTCTACTGCTTGCAGGCTCTTCTACTTCTTCTGTTACAAATCTATTATTAATACCCTCTACTAAGCCAAGCTTTTCTCTAGCGCTTTCTCTAGCTTGCTCTTGTCTATCTTGTTGAGCATTAAGGGTTAAGTTAACAGGTTCTTTATTTTTAAGCCTCTTAACTTCTTTTTCTTTTATATTATTTAAGTTTTCTTCTTGTCTGTTTGGCATATCATTATAGTTAACTAGCGTTCTTGAAGTAATTTTTTTAAAGGTTTTAGTTGAAGATAAATAGTCAACAATAAAAGCTGACATAATAGCCAGTAGTATTATAAAAAATACGTAAGCACCAACAGGGTTTAAAATTTTTAAAAGTGGAAAAGTGATAAGTGCAATAATAAGACCACCTACACTGCTTTGATGATTATAAACATCAGCAAGATAAGTGCCATAACTACCAGTTAAATTAGTACCTAAAAAAGCAAGTTGAAAAATGCTTAGCAGACTAATAAGTGCCACCACTAGTACAAGTGTATGTTTTTTGTTTATATTATATTTTTTGCCAGCAATAAGTCCTCTAGCTACAATAAAAAGAGAGCTTGTAATGGCAAAAGAAAATACACCAAAACTTCCTAGAAGAAAAAAGCGTAAAAAGCTTAGGAAATTGGTAAATAGGGCTATGGTAAAAATACCTGTAAGGCCCATTAGAGCAAAACCTAAGTTTTTACCTGGAAAAGTCCTTGTTGGTCTTTTAGCTTTTTTATTGTTATTTTTTGATATATTAGTATATACAGCCAAAACCTACTCCTCATTTAAATATTCTCTTTAATTATATCACAAAAAAACAGTTTATAAAAAGCATTTTTTTTATAAACTGTTAAAAGAAAAATCGAATTTTGTAAAGCTTTATTTAACTTCTATAAAATGTTTCAAAAGATCTGTTTTAGTGTCCTTACCTACCATACTGATAACAAAGTTTTCCTGTGCGTAAACAGTATCTGCAATATTATTAATATCATTCTTAGTCAAGGCATTAATTTTTTCAATAACATCTTCTTTTGTACGAAGATACCCATACGTAGATAAGTGCTTAGCATTATATAGTGAAATGTAAGAGGTATTTTCATATTTTAGTTTTATTGTATTGGTTATATTTGTTTTAGCGTCATTTAATTCCTGATTTGTAATACCGTCTTCCACAATAGTTTTTATTGCTTTTCTAAGAGCACCTACAGCAACAGTAATGTTTTTTGAAGTGGTTCCAAGAGCAATACTAATGCTTCCGCCATAGTTAGAGCTTTCAATGCTAGAATAAATTGAATAAACTAGTCCTAGTTTTTCTCTAATAATTTGGAATAGTCTACTACTCATTCCCCCGCCCCAAACAATGTTAAAAAGTGTCAGTGCATCTTGTTTTTTGTTGTGTATGTTAATGCTAGGGTAACGAATTATTATTTGTGCTTGTTCGTTATCTTTAAATTTTTTAATATATTTTGTTTTAGGAATAGTTAAAACTTCAGGTGTTTTATTTAATTTCGGCTCAGCTGTAGTTTTAAAATTACTCTCGTAATATTTCATAGCAAAGTTTTCAGCTTCTTCCATAGTAATATTGCCAGAAAAACTTAGAATTAAATTCTCAGGCACATAATTAACACTCATATAGGCTTTAATTTTATCAATATCTAAATTTCTTACACTTGTTTTTGTGCCGGCAATGTCGTAGCTCATCCTAGTGCCAGCATAAAAAGTACTCTCAGCAAGCTCATCTGCTACTGCTTGAGGGTTATCTCTATACATTGCAATTTCTTCTACTACTACCTTTTTTTCTCTGGTTAATTCCTTTTGGTCAAAGGTAGAATTAAAATACATATCACTTAAAATGTCGATACATTCATTTAGTCCTGCTTTTGTGCTCTTGGTGTAATATACAGTTTCTTTTTTACTAGTGTATGCATTAACCGATGCACCAATTGCATCAAGTCTTGTTACAATTTCAATTGATGAACGGTTTTTTGTGCCTTTAAACAGCATATGTTCAATAAAATGGCTAATACCTCTGTTACTATCATCTTCGTTTGTAGAACCTGAGTTTACAAACATATTAAAGCTAACAGATTCAAAGTAAGGCAGTGTTTCTACTGCTACTTGCATACCACTTTTAAAAGTTTTTGTTTGTTGCATTTATTTTCTCCTAATAGATATATTGTTTTATTATAAACATACTCTAGATGCATTATACTATTGTAATGTTTGTATTCAAAATGATTTATTATAGTTTTTAAAAAAGATGAAATAATAAATTTCATCTTTTATTTGTTTTTTTATAGTTTTTAAGCGGTTTGTGTATTTTCTTCTTCAGGCTCTAAATTAATTGACTGATTATAAAGTTCAAGTAAATCCATAGATAAGTCTTTACCCACAGAACTTATTACAATATTTTCACTGCCAAAAATTTCTCTTGCCACTTGATTAACTTGATTTAGCGTAACTGATTGCAATTCCTCTAAAGTTTCCTTAAGTGTCAGTGTTCTATTATATCGCATTAAATCAAGAACATTCATAGTTGATACAGCGTCTGTATTATCAGCAGCAGTTTCCAAATACACATCTATCATTGTCTTTGCTTTTTCAAGTTCACTAGCTTTAATACCATTTTCTGTTATATCTTTCATCAATAAAGCCGTTTCCATTACTGTTTTTAAAATTTCTTCAGGTGAAGATGTAAGTAAAATTTTAAAATCACCACCATATTCTGTAAGTTCAAATGATGACATTGCCTTGTAAACATACCCTTTATTTTCTCTTAGATTTTCAAATAAAATTGAACTAGCACCTGCAGATAGAGCTATATTTAGTAAAGATAATGCATGTCTTTTGTTGCTTTCGTAATTAAAAGAAGGATATTTAATGCATACTCTAGTTTGAGCTGTATCTTTTTTTAAATATAAACTTTTAGCTTTTGGAATTATATTATCTTTAGCTTTAAAAATTCTTGGACTTGCAGTAGTAGTAAAATGCTTCTCAAAATTCTCCATAACTAACTTTTCAGCTTCTTCCATGGTAATATCACCAGCAAAAGAAATGATTAAATTGTCAGGAGTGAAATTTGTTTTTATATGATTTAAAATATCTTGTTTAAAAATTTTAGCAAGACTATCAGGTGTTCCTAAAATATCAGTTTCGTAAGGTGTACCCTTATACCAATATTTATGTGATAAATCTTTCACTTTACGATCAGCATTATCGTCAACCATAAGCATTTCTTTATATATAGCTTTCTTTTCTGTTTCAAGAGCATTTTCATCTATTTTATGATTAAAGTACATATCACTAAAAAGTTTTACTAAATTTGGTGTAAATCTATTAAGTGTTTTTCCAACAAAAGAAGTAAAGTCTCTACTTGTAAAAGCATTGTTTGTTGGTGCAATTAAATCTAATTGTATATTTAATTCTTTGGTAGAAAGGTTTTTTGTACCTTTAAAAAACATATGTTCAATAAGATGAGCAATACCTTTATGCTCTGCATCACTTGAAGCACCCGCATGTATATTCATATTAACAGTAACTGAATTGTAGCCCGGCATCTCTTCAACTATTATTCTCATACCACTATCGCAAACTTTTGATGTAAGTATATGTTCTTTCTTTTTTTCTTTTATCATAATAATTCCCTTAAAACTTAATAATTAATTATATCACATAAAAAATAAAAAGAAAAGACCTAAATTTAGGTCTTATTCTGCAATATTTTGACTAACCGTTACAACGTTTAGGTTGTTAGCTAGGTAATATTTAATTATGTCATCAAGTGCATCTAATGTATGCTGTGTTGGATGCATTAAAACAAGGTCTCCGTTGCCTGCATTATTTGTAGCCCTTGAATATACTAAATTCCTGTCTTTATCTCGCCAGTCAATAGTATCTTTACTCCACATAATTGTTTTGTGACCAAGTTCACTTGCAACTTCTAAGGTTGTTGCATCAAAGGCCCCACTAGGCGGTGCAAAAAGGTTCATTTCATAGCTTGCAAGTGACTTTACCACCTCATCTGTAATGTAAATCTCTTCCCTGTTTCTCTCTCTTGTTATTTTTGTGTGGTCTTTATGATAATAGCCATGATTACCAACCTCATGTCCGTCTTTTAATATTTTGTTTAGCAGTTTAGTGTTTTTATTTACCCATGTGCCACCCACAAAAAATGTGCATTTAACATTGTTGCTCTTTAGCACTTCAAGCATAGGCTCAACATACTCTGTACCCCAGTAAACATTAATCATAAGGCTAATATTGTTGTTTTCGGTGTTACCATTATATATTGCACAGTAACCTTCCCCACTTGTAGGGTAAGCTTGTGAGTTTGTAACTGTTACAAACAAAACAGAAACTATAACGAGAACAACTACTACATTACTAAATACATTAATAAAAAACTTTTTACTTTTCATAAATACTCCTTGTCCATACTTAAAAATATGCCAAAGAACCTGAGTGTATGAAATAAACCTATATAGTAGCAAAAAAAGCCACCCACTTGGGTGACTTTTAATATTTTAGTTATTTAGAAATATTTGATTTAAACCTTTTTAATAAGTTTTAAATCAACTCTTCCTTTTTGGTCAATTTTAATTACTTCAACTTCAACCATATCTTTTAGGTTAATAACGTCTGTAACTTTTTCTACTCTCTTATCTGAAAGTTTAGAAATGTGAACCATACCATCTTTTCCTGGAGCGATGTTAACAAATGCACCGAAGTCCATAATTCTAACAACTTCACCAGTATATTTGTTACCTGGTTTAGGAACATCAGTAATAGATAGGATAATAGCTTTTGCTTTTGCACTCATTTCTGCATCAGTTGTAGCTAGGAATACCATACCTTCATCGTTAATGTCAATTTTAACACCAGTTTCGTCAATGATTTTGTTAATCATTTCTCCACCCTTACCAATTACGGCTCTTATCATTTCTGGGTCAATTTCGAAACTAGTAATTTTTGGAGCAAATTCGCTAAGTTCTGGTCTAACTTCTGCAAGTTCTTTAAGCATTTCTGCTAAAATGTGAGCACGTCCAATTCTTGCTTGTTCTAAAGCTTCTGTTAATATCTTCTCAGAAATTCCGTTAACTTTGATGTCCATTTGAATTGCAGTAATACCTTTTGGTGTACCAGCAACTTTAAAGTCCATATCGCCTAAGAAATCTTCTAGTCCTTGAATATCTGTTAAAACAGCAACTTTTTTAGTTTTAGCGTCTTGTATTAGACCCATTGCAATACCTGCAACAGGAGCTGTAATAGGAACACCACCGTCCATAAGGGCTAAGGTGCTACCACAAACACTTGCTTGTGAGGTTGAACCATTAGAACTCATAATTTCACTTACTGTTCTAATAGCATATGGGAAATCTTCTACTGACGGTAATACTGGAAGTAGTGCACGTTCAGCTAAAGTACCATGTCCAATCTCACGTCTTCCGGGTCCTCTGTTTGGACGAGGTTCGCCTACTGAGTAACCTGGGAAGTTGTAATGGTGCATATAACGTTTTTCTGTTTCGTCATCTAAACCATCAAGTCGTTGAACTTCACGAAGTGGAGCTAGTGTTAGAGTAGTTAAACTTTGAGTTAGCCCTCTTGTGAATACTGCTGTACCATGAACTCTTGGAAGAACATTAGTTTCGCACCAAATGTCTCTTACTTGAGTCATAACTCTGCCATCAGGTCTGATGCCTTCGTTTAAAATACGGCCTCTAATAATTTCTTTTTTCATAGCATAAAGTACATTACCTATGTGTTTATTAAGATCTTTCATATCTGGGAAGATTGTTGCAAAGTGTTCTTTAACAGCTTTACTAAATACTTCTTCGTTTTCTTTTCTTTCTGCCCTATCAAAAGTAGCTAACTCTTTAGCATACTTCTCTGTAAATTCCGCTCTTACTGCTTTATCAATTTCTTTTGGTAATTCATAAAAATCAATTTTAGTAGTTTTTGCTTTACCAATTTCTTTGATCATTTTTTGTTGGAATTTAACCATTTTCTTAATTTCTTTATGTCCGAATAGAATTGCGTCTAGCATTTCTTTTTCTGTTACTTCCTTACATCCAGCTTCAACCATCATAACAGCGTCTTTTGTACCAGCTACTGCTAAATCGATTAGACTTTCTTGCAGTTGTGCATATGATGGGTTAATAATATATTTACCATCAATATAACCTACAATAACACTACCTGTTGGTCCGTCAAACGGAATATCACTAATGCTAAGTGCTATAGAGCTACCTAACATTGCAAGTGGTTCAGGAGATACATCTGGGTTAACAGAAAGTACCGTAGCAGTAACGCTTACATCGTTATAGAAACCTTTTGGGAATAGTGGTCTTAATGGTCTGTCAATAAGTCTTCCTGTTAGAATTGCTTTATCAGCAGCTCTACCTTCACGCTTTTTGAAGCCTCCTGGAATACGACCTACTGAGTACATTTTTTCCTCATAGTCTACGCCAAGTGGAAAGTAATCCATATTTGCTCTTGGTTTATCGCTCATTGTTGCATTTACCATTACAACTGTGCCTTCACAGCTAATGTAACATGCACCATTTGTTTGGAATAGATATTTGCCAGTTTCAACTGTAACAACTCTACCACCAATTTTTATTTCAAATTTTTGTCCTAATTTCATCTTTTTTCTCCTCTTTTTTTCTCCCTTTTAATATATCACCTGACATATTAAAATAAAAGAACGGGAAAATCCATTTCCCGCCTAAAATTTTAGTTAACGAATTCCTAAAGATTTTTTTACTTCTCTGAATCTTTCAATATCAGTTTTTTCTAAGTATTTTAGTAAACCTTTACGTTTTCCAACCATTTTTAGAAGTCCTCTTCTAGAGTGGTTGTCTTTTTTGTTAATTTTTAAATGTTCAGTTAAGTGCTTAATTCTTGCAGTTAAAAGTGCAATTTGAACTTCAGATGAACCAGTGTCACCTTCTTTTCTTGCATAAGCTGTAATAACTTCCTTTTTATTAACAGTTTCCATAAGTGTTGCCTCCTCAATTTTTTATTTAAGCCTTGAACAAAGTAAGCCGACAGAAGCTGCTCGAGCCCCCTTGTAAAAGGTCTAATGTAATATAGCATATTCTGTCCCTTTTGTAAACAAAATTTTTACAAATTTAGCTAAAGGCTGCATCTTTTCTTTTTTTCATTTCTTCTAGTCTTTCAATATATTCTTTTATGCCTTTAACATTAGCTACTCGCTCATGTCTATTCTCAAGCAGATATATTCTTTTGCTAATAGCTCCTGCCCCGCATGCAAGTACACTTGTGTGCTCATCTATTGAGTCAATATTAAACTCACAAACAGTCTTACCCGATTCAAAACCTATATTTTCTAAATTATCGACCATATTTTTTTGTCTATACATATAGTAAGGCTTATAATCGTTTTCTTTTAGTTTTGCATAAGCATAATCTAGCATTTTACTTGCCATACTCTTTTTAAAAATGTTTTCGTTATTTTTATTTAATACACTAGCTCTTTTTAAGCTCAGTGTGTGCACGGTAACATTGGCTGGTGCCATTTCAATAATAGTATCAATGCCTTGTTTGAAACTCTTCAAGGTTTCGCCACTAAGCCCTGCGATAAGGTCCATATTTATTAAAAAGTCATAATTAAGTGCTAATTTGTAAGCGTCAAAAACCTCTTTTACACTATGGTTTCTGCCTGCTTTTTTAAGCACTGTTTCGTTAAAGCTTTGCGGGTTAATACTTATTCTGGTTACACCATACTTCTTTAACACATCTAGTTTTTCTTTAGTAATTGTATCTGATCTTCCAGCTTCCACCGTAAATTCGTTTACAGGAAAACTAAGCTCTCTTAAAATGCCTTCTAGCTGCGTAGCGCTAAGCGAGGTTGGCGTACCACCACCCACATATATGGTTTTTACAATAAAATTATTTTTAGCAATCAACTCTTTTGCAAAGCGTATTTCTTCAATCAATGCTTCAACATAAGGCTCAACAAGAGTCTTGCATTTTCCTATTTTGGCAGATATAAAACTGCAATAACTACAACGAGTTGTACAAAAAGGAATATTGATATATAAATCAATCAATTTATCGTTTTCAATTATCTTACCCTGATTTTCAATTATCTCGCTAACTAAATTAGCCTTTTTATCTGAAATGTAATATTCTCTTTTTAAATGATTAACAAGTCCTACTCTATTAACTCCACTCATTAGCAGTTCTTTTGCAAGTTTAACTGGTCTAACTCCAACTAAACTTCCCCAAGGAAGCTCTACTTTTAAATGTTCACTTAAACATTCATATAAAGCTCTGTGTAAAATTTTTCTTATGCTCATTTTATTTAAAAGCTCTTTGTTGTCAGTTTTTACTGTTTTATGAGCACCGTTCATGTCAGTAACCTGAATATTATTAACAATACAATCATTTTCATATTTCAGGCTATGTAAAATAGTAACACCCTCCTCGGTGCTACTATTTTTAGGATAAAATGCACGTGCAAGCTCTAGTAAATCCTTTTCATATTGTGGTGTGTTACTTTCTACCTTCATAGTACCTCTAGTTATCGCTTGTTCTGTATACTTCATAAACATCTTTCACGTGTCCTAGCTTTTTAATAAGCTCAGCTAACTGACCCTCTTTATTGATTATTACAATAATATTTACAAGCGTTCTGTCGTTTGTAATTTTATTAGCTGTAAGGGAAGCAATGTTCAAATTAAGCTCTGCAATTTTATTACTAATCCCCGCTAAACTTCCTGAAATATTACTAACAATTATGTTAAGTTCGGCAATATATGAAGCATTTTCAATATTACCCCAATTTGCCTCTAATAATCTTTCAGTGCCTAAGTGATGTAAGCTTTTACAAGTAGCCCTATGTATGGTTGCACCTTTACCACGAGTGATATATGCTGTTATTTCATCTCCCGGAACGGGCGTACAACATTTAGCAAACTTAGTTAAAATATTATTTAACCCTTTAACAATAATAGTGTCACCTTTAACTTGTTTTTTAGGTGATGTGTTTTTAGGTTCAATAAATATTTCTTGTTTTTCTGGAGCTGTGTATTCCTCATAAAGTCTTGTTAATTTTGTTAGTATTTGACCTGCAGTTAACGAATTATGACCAATGCTTGCATACATATCATCAAGCCCAGTTAAAGAATATCTCTCATATAATTCATCCATCCATTTATTATCCATAAGTTTATGAAGTTTAACATTTTTAGCTTTTGCAGCTTGTTCTAGCATGCTTTTTCCACGCTTAATATTCTCGTCTTTTCTTTCTTTTTTAAAGAATGAGTTAATTTTGCTTCTAGCTGAAGCACTTTTTGCAATTTTTAGCCAGTCTCGAGAAGGACCCTTCGATGTTTTAGCAGTAATAATATCAACTGTTTCGCCATTATTTAGTGATGTACTTAGTGGTACCATTTTACCATTAACCTTAGCACCAACACACTTGTTACCAACTTCACTATGAATGTGGTAAGCAAAGTCAATAGGTGTTGAATTGAATGGAAGTTCTACAATTTTACCTTTTGGTGTTTGAACATATATTTCATCTTCATTCACTTCATCTTGCAAATTACTTAAAATTTCAATTGCTGACTCTTCAGCTTTATTTTCAATAACTTGACGCATCCAATTAAGTTTCAAATCAACATTATTCTTTTTACTTTTATCTTCTTTATATAACCAATGCGCAGCAACACCATACTCGGCCTGCGTATGCATAGTTTCTGTTCTAATTTGTACTTCAAAAACATCACCATCCACATTTTCTAAAGTGGTATGAAGTGACTGATACCCGTTAGCCTTTGGCTTTGCTATCATATCTTTAAATCGGTGCCCCATAGGACTATAAATTGAGTGTAAGCCACCTAAAACAGCGTAACACTCATTAACATTTTTTGTTATAACCCTAATGGCAGTAAGGTCATAAATTTCATCTAACCCCTTACCTGTAGCCATAAGTTTTTTGTGAACACTAGAAATGTGTTTAACCCTTCCGTAAACTTTAGAGTTCACTTGCAAATTAGCAAGCATACGTCTAATTTTTTTAATATTTTTACTCAGTAGTACTCTTCGTTTTTTTCCTTGAATTAAAACTTCACCTTGAAGCTCGTAATGCTCTTCAGGATTTAAATATTTAAAGTTTTCATCCTGCAGATGGCTTTTAATAAAGTTTAGTCCAAGTCTTGCTGCAAGTGGTGCATAAATTTCCTTAATTTCCTTGTGTACATGCTCTAATACTCGCTCCTCTATACCTCTTGGATTTCTTGCAAGTTGTAGTACATCAGATAGTTTAATAATTAAGGTCCTAATATCTTTTGCCATAGCAACAAACATAGCACGCAAAATGTCTATGTTTTCTTGTTTGTCTTTATAAACTATTTCTTCAATTTTAAGTGTGCCATCAATAAGTTTAACAATACTCTTTTTAAGTTCCATTTGTTTAGCTGTAAGATTATCTGTTCTAACAAAATCGAGACAAAGACCAGCTAGCAAGCTGTCAATATCCATATGCACCTGAGCCAAAATAATGGCCGTATCTATTCCTTTATTTAGGCTCTTTTTTAAGATTCTTTTATTATCAGCTTCTTGAATATAAAGTTCTATAATGCTATAGATGTTATTAAAATTCTTTATTTCAGCTTCTGTATAGTTATTTTCTAAAATTTGAACTAATTTTTTCATTTTTTTTCCTCCCAGAGGCTTATAGTTGTTTGAGTTTATTATATATGCTTGAATTATCTAAACTTGAAGTTACATTTTTATCAATTTTTAAATAATAATTGGTAATTTCATCGTTTTCAATAATTAAATTAAGCTCTTTAAATACTTCAACACATGCAATGAACTGTGAAAAATTAAAGTTTTCTATGTGTCTGTTAATTTCTTTTAGAACGCCGTAGTAACTAAAAATACAATTAGCATTTATTTTTTGCTTATTAGCATGTTTAAAAATATTAAAGTAAGCACCAAATATATCGCGAGATAAATCTATTTTAAATTCAGGTTTAATTGCGCTTTTCATTGTATAAATTTGTGCAGTTGTATTGTTTTTTAAATGCTTAATGAAGTTTTCATCTAAAACTTCATCTGCAAAGAAAATATTGTTAAAACTGTTTAAATTACTAAAGCTATTCAAACTAACTACAACAGCATTAATTCCTAGTTTATTACCAACCTTAAACAGATGCGTTTGTAAATTTAGTTGTTTAATTAAGTTCAGATGTTTTTTATAGGTAGAAATCTTCGAAAAAACCACTAAGTTACCAAGCTCGGCTTGTTTGATTTTATTTGTAACAAATTCTTCAAACTTGTCTTTATCATAAGTCTCTACTTGCAACTGACTGTCAAGTTTTTCATACATTAACTGTTTTAAATATACACCCGTTACAAATTCGTCCACCATTTTTGTGTCCATATTACTAAAACTTAAATTCTTAACAATGCCTCTTACATTTTCTCTGCCTCTAAAACTGTTAAGCTGAAGTTCAATCAGTGCATTTTTATTGTTATAAAATTGATAGTTAGCAATGTTTTTTGCACCATTAAAATTGAGTAAACTAAAGATTTTATTAAAGTTAATAGTTAAATGTTCAGGATAGTTTTTCATAGGTAAAACTTTTCTTGAATTAAACGCTAAGTTAAAAACTGGTAGAGGGTTTTTATGCCCAAAAGGAGTTAATAAATTAAGTTCTTTAATGAATTTAACAGTAACCTCTTCTACTCTTAAATCGATATCATAAAATTTTTGAGGGTAAAAATAGCTTGCATCAAATTTATTGTGCATACACTCTTTAATCTGGCTTTTAAAAGCGTCAAACTGGCTCTCATCAACTGTTAGTCCTGCAGCCATAGTATGACCGCCAAAAGCTTCAATATCAGCTGTAACACAGCTAATAGCTTCATGAATATTTATACCATTAATACTTCTTGCTGAGCCTTTATATTTACCATCAACATGTGAGAACATTATTGTAGGTCTATTAAACTCATCTGCTATTCTTGCAGCGGTAATACCTAAAAGTCCAGCATCCCAGCCAGCGTCAGCAAGAACTATAATTTTTTCTTTTGTTATATTAATTTTATTTAGTTTTTCAGTCGCCTCTTCATAAATCATTTGGCAAAGTTCTTGACGACGAGAATTAAGGTCAAGCAGTTTTGTTACAATCTTACCAAGTTCTTTTTTGTCTTTTTCAAGTAGTAGTTTAAGCCCAACTTGTGCTTGTCCCATTCTACCAGCAGCATTAATTTTTGGTGCTACTTTAAAGGCTATGTCTGTACTTGTTACATTTGTAGTTAGTCTTAGCTGTTTAAGCAGAGTTTTAATGCCTTCATTTGCATTTGTTTTTAGTTTATTTAAACCAAGTTGAACAATAATTCTGTTTTCATCTTTTAACTCTACAATGTCTGCAATAGTTGCAACAGCGCAGATATCTAAATATTTTGAAGCTGCAGTCATTCCACCTAAAGCCTGAACTGTTTTTAAAGCAACTCCTGCTCCGCAAAGCTCCTTAAAAGGATAGTTTTGACCCTTTAGTTTTGGATTAATAATTAGGCAATTAGGCAAAACCTCCGGTGCTTCGTGGTGATCGGTAATAATTATATCCATACCTTGTCTTTTGCTGTATACAACCTCTTCAACGGCCGTAACACCACAATCAACAGTAATAATAAGATCTGGGTTAAATTTTTCTTTAATTTTATCTAAAGTTCCTATTGTAAGCCCATATCCATCAACATATCTATTAGGTAAAAAATAGCTTACTTTTGTCTTTACACTTTTCAAATATTTATAAAGTATGCTAGTTGCACTCATTCCGTCAACATCATAATCACCATATATTAAAATGTGTCTATTATTTTTTACAGCCTTATTAATTTTTGCTACTACCTTATCCATATCGTTAAACAAGAATGGATCATAAACTTTATTTATATCAGGATGCAAAAAATCATTGATTTTTTCCTCGGTGTCAATTCCGCGGAAAAACATTAACTCAACAATTTGAATATTTAAGTTAAGTTTTTTAGCTAGTTCCTCAGCTGCTTTTATATTTATGTTTGGTTGTTCTCTTTTTTTTAATATCATTATTTATCCTTTTATCATTAAATAAAATTAAAGCCTTCCAAAAGTGGGAAGGCTAGAATTTAAACTTGTATTTTACTCTCTTTTTGTCTGTCCTTTTTTAAGGTGTTAAGAGCTCTTTTGTGTTTGTTTTTTGGTCTCGTCTTATCGTTTATAAACGCCCAGAAAGGTGTTGCTATAAACATTGATGAGTACGTACCAGCAATTAAACCAAATATAATTGGAATAGCAAATTCTCTAATTGTTGCTACACTTAAAACTGCTAACATAGTAATTGTAAACAATGTTGTAATAGATGTGTTAAGTGTTCTTATAATTGTTTCTTTAATTGAAAGATTAACAATATCTGCATTAGATTTATTTTTTAAGCTATCTTTCCCTCTATTCTCACGAACCCTGTCAAATACAACAATAGTATCGTTAATAGAATAACCAATAATAGTAATAAGTGCTGCAATAAAAGCACTGTTAATTTGAATTTGGAAAATTGCAGTTAAACTACACATAATTAATACGTCGTGAAGTAGAGCAATAATTGCTGCTAAACCACTAACTAATTCGAACCTGAATGCAATGTATATTAAAATTAATATAGTTGCAAATAAAATTGCTAAAAGTGCATTTTGAAGTAGTGAGGCTGTAGCTGATGGTCCAATACGTTGAGCGTTTTGAACATCCCCATCCTCTAGTCCTAGTGCTAGCTCAATATCTGTTATTATTTGAGTGCTAACGTCAGCCATTTCGCTTTCAGTGTAGCCATCAATATCTTGATATCTAATTAGAATAGAGGCATCATCACCTTCACCTTCTAATTGTTTTAAACTAAGTTCCACACTATTGGTTGTTAAAATCGTTTCAATAGTGGCAGTATAATCATCATAAGTTGTGCCTGTTTCTAGGTCACTACCTATATTAATGCTTAAAACTGTACCACCAGTAAAGTCAATTCCTAAATTGAATCCATACATAAATATAACAATCATACCAATTAAAATTAATGTTAAAGAACCAATTAAGAATTTCTTAGAGTTTTTTACAATATCAAATTTATCAAGAGAGTTTTTAATGTTATTACTTAAGCTCATCTATATCGTCCTCCCTTTGTAGTTTGTAGGGTTTTGGATTTAAACTATTAATAGGTAAATAAATATTAAGTAGTTTTTTTGTTATAACAAGCGCCGTAAACATAGAAACTAAAATACCAATTAATAATGTGATTGCAAAACCTTTAATAGGTCCTGTACCCAACATGTAAAGAATTACTGATGCAATAATAGTTGTAACGTTTGCATCTAAAATTGCACTTGTTGCTTTACTAAAGCCAGACTTAATACTAGCTGGAATTTTTTTACCCATCCTGTATTCGTCTTTAATTCTTTCAAATATAATTACGTTAGCGTCAACCGCCATACCTAAACTTAAAATAATACCTGCAATACCAGGTAGTGTTAATTGCACAACAGGAACAGCCTGTAAGAAGAACACTAATGTTATTAAATAAATAATAAGTGCAAGATCGGCAATTAAACCAAAAGTACCATATAATATGAACATAAATATAAATACCATAACAAGTCCAATAGCACCTGCTATCATACCTAATCTAAGTGCATCGTCGCCTAAAGTTGCGCTTACCGCTGAATTTTCAAAAAGTTCTAACTCAACCGAGAAAGTACCACTTAAAATTTTAGTAGCATATTCTTCTGCTGCTGCATAATCGTCCATAGAACCAGAAATAAAGGTTTTACCATCACTAATTACGCTTTGAACTGATGGAGAACTATAAAGTACCCCACCAATATATAAATGAAGTGATTCATTACTCTCTGCTAGTTCACTTGTTAAATCGAAAAATATTTGTGTGCCTTCTGAGTCAAATTCAACAAGTACACCATATTTACCATCTTGGTAAGTAGCATTAACATCTTCAATGTGATCACCTGTAAGTAAAGCTTCAGCATTAACATCTTCAACTCTTTTAATCTCAAGTTTTGCTGGTTGACCAATTAAAGAAAAAATTTCTTCAGGTTCATCAACATCTGGAACCTCAATTCTAATTTGAGTATTAATACCGTTCATTTGTTTAACAACAGTAGCTTCTGTGTAGCCTTTTTCTGTAATAAGGCTTTGAAGTCTTACAATTGTAGCTTCTACTTCTGCATCAAAATTAGAGCTGTCTTCCCCTGCGCTTACATCGTAAACTGCTAGAACACCGCCCTCTAAGTCGATACCTAATTTTATCGAGTTTGCAAAACCGTTATAAGTGTAATCAGTAAGTGGTATATCAAACTGGGCTACAGTTAAAAAAATACCAATCATTACCGCAAGTACAATTAAAACAAGGTTTGAAATTGCTCGTTTTTTAATCATAAGTTTATCTCCCTTTAGTCACTAAAAGTTATTATATATTAAGTTGTATTTTTAGTCAATTTATTTTGGGTAAATTTATTTTGTAATTATAATAGACCAAATAACTTTTCTTACTAATATTGATTAGTTGCTTTTTGGTTATTTACCTTTAAAATTCACTGCAATAATGCCACAAATTGCTCCAATTACTGTACTAAACAACAGGTCATTAAATAAAACTTTGCTAAGTGAAAACTCGCCATTTAAAATGCTAAAAATTACAAAAGATAAAATCGTATACATAATACCAATTAAAATTCCTTTAATAAGTCCGTTGCTACTTACATCCTTAAAGGCATAAAAACATCCCATTAAAATACTGATTCCTTTAATAGCCTGATTGACTGGGTCAATTAAATTATCACTTATGCTTGTAAGTTTTATTATAAAAGCAAAGATTAAAATTGCTACTAAGCTTGTTGCTACTGCAAATAAACTTCCCCTTATTATACCTGTCATAATGCTCTTACCGTCTTCTTCATGTCTACTTAAAATTTTTGTACTCATAGCTTTCTCCCCGCAAAAATTGTTTCTATTTAATTGTATGATGCGGCTTGNNGTCCTAATATGAAAACAAAATAAAAAAGCTAATCGTTTAACAACTCGTCAAAATAATGTTCAATCATTTCCATAAACTCGCAGGTTTCATCTGCATTTGCAGTATTATCAGCATCAATACTCTCTTGTGAGTCTGGTGAACAGTCTTTACAAAAGTCATAATTTATTAAAAACAGCACAGCAAAAACTGAAATTGCAAAAGTGCAAATCATTAAAACTATGATTATTGATTTTATAAAAAAGAGTAATACTCTACCTCTCACTTTCCACTACTTCCCATAAATAATCTATGAAAAGTATAAAAGTATATGTTAAAAAAAACACCTATAAGGGTGCTTTTTTTTTGTTTAAGCTTTTTTAGTGGCTCTTTTCTTTTTTGGTTTAAGTTCTGGTATAACTGCAAAAATGCCGTTAATATCTATCCTAATTGTAGATGTGTCATCTAACTTCAATGTAACAACTCTTTCTCTTTGTCCTGTTTCAAGGTCAAGAATTTCAATTTTTACAATTTCGCCGTACATACCTGCGTAAGTTTTAATGTAGTCACCTTTTTTAAGCTCATCATAAAGAGCCTCAGATTGTTCTTTAAAACGTTTTGCCTTCATCAGTTGAGATATCATTAAGTAAATAACAAAAATAACTAACATAATTGGCATTGCATACATATTTATAAGTTCCATAATTTTTCTCCTAAATTTTTCTATTATAAGTTTATCATTTTAACTAAAGTTAATCAAATTATTTTTAGCTATTATAT
>LGOV01016788.1_pt1 | contig 25351 bp, 23 predicted proteins | sample 469881 | NCBI WGS metagenome assembly LGOV01 (sample SAMN03857199, study PRJNA290197) | marine sediment metagenome | biome: marine cold seep biome; feature: cold seep; material: marine sediment; isolation source: sample #5579, elevator 3A push core 41 containing 12 cm of sediment... ...
TGTAGACTATTTGACATTAACTCCATCATCAGAAAAAAGAGCTCTTTTATATTGTATGAACTTGAAATTATCTTCTCTATCTTTTACACGTTCTCTAATAGATACTGGCATTTTATCTTTTCCTAATAAAATATGTGCAAGATATCTATGTTTTCCATTTTCAATGTAGTAATTATTGTCATCTTTTAATATGCTGATTGGTCTACACTCATTTTTTTTAATATAGTTAATACTCATTAAAACTCTTTCATAATTTGAATATATTACTTGTCGGCTACACGATGTATTTGTTTCAGTCACCAGATTTATATCTATTTCATCATAATATGGCATTCCATAATTTGCCCTCAAATCAACTGTATTTCTACTGTTTTTATTTTCTACATAAATTAATGGTATTTCTTCTTCTTTAGGATACTCATTCTTGTTTATATTCCTTAGTTTACATCTGCATTTTTCTAATTTTTCTATTTCCTTGCATATGTACATATAATCATCTCCTTATTCATTTGCTTTTCATAGAGAATATTCATAATATTTATTATAACCTACAAGTATTCTCTTTATGCATAAAATAATCACATCATTTAATTATATAGAGAACTGCTTATCTATATACACATCTAATTTTTTACGTTTAATCAGTCTCTTACTCCCACACCAAAGTACAAACAAACAATTTTTATCATCTGCAAGTCTTCTCAATCTATTTATACCAATACCAGAATACGCAGCCGCTTCTTCTAATGTCAAGTTTGCTTTTTCCCATATAGGAATTTCAGGTTTTATAACACTCACTCCCCTCCAATAATTTCAATCAAAACGACAATTCTTCTATCCATCTTTATTCAATTCATGAAAACCATTATTTCTATCCATATATTCTTGAACTGTTGAATATACTTTTACAGTTCCTGTATTTTCATAATATATCACTTTATGTATTCGTCTTAATAACGCTTTCCAAGATTCCCTGTCCTCTCTTTGCCTTTCCAAGTATTGCTTTTCTAAATTCCAATTAGAAATAATAAAAATTTTATTATAACAAGCATATTTGTTCGAATATCTGCTAGAAAGTTCTATTGGGTATATATCACAGTACAAAAGCATTTCATTTATTTTTAGAGAAGAGCGAAATTCATCAAATGCTAATACAGGTTGACAATTATAACTATCAAAAGGATGTGTATAATCTGTTACTCTAAATACATTGGCATACCCATTTTCTTCTAACACACCACGTGTCTTTCCAGTTCCTGTTTTTCCGCAAATATACACTACTTCCAAGTCAAGCCTTACAGTCTCTTTAAAACGCTCTGTTAATATTGTAGTACGCACTTTATCTAACTTATCTATTTGCAAAATATAGTCTTGATTTTTAGCAAGAATCTCTGCATTTGTCATATCATCCATAACCATCTGATATAATTCCGACATATCTTGTCTTTTACCTTGACTAGCCGGTGGTTGTGTCCCATATTCTTCAAATGATCCTATAATTTTTGTTTCTTGTTTTAAATTATTTGCTTCCCATTTCCCTTCTTTCTTTATATATAAAACGTTATCTGATACGGAACCCTTAACTTTCTCTATGTGAGCTTCTGGAAAATATTTTTTTATCATCGAAAATCTTACACGTGATGAGAATACAACAAAGACATGACTATGAAATAGAGATCCTTGTTCATCAGCAAGACATATATAATTCAACGTTTTAAAATTATTCTTTAAAATTTCGAATATCCATTGATGAGTGTAACCTTTTTCTAGTGGATCATTAATTGTTAATTGATATTTATAAGCTTGTGTATCTATTGTTAATCAACTCCTTGTGTGCATTTTGTTTATTCTTGTGAACATCCCTCAAACCCTTATATAATCTTCTGTTCCATATGTTTGTTCACTGTTGGGTATTACTACTTAAGCTCATAATTAGAACCTCCATTTTTATTGCAATCTTTTCGTCATTAAGCAAAGTGAATAATTGCTCAAACGTTATATTTAGTTTATCGGTAATCATCACAAGTTCTCTATCTGTAATTGTTCCACGCTTTAGTTTCGCACTAAGGTCTGAGGAAATTGACCAATACACCTTGCTCTAATGCCAGATAAATACACCTATGACTAAAATACCTTTTATATCAAGTTTACTGTCATGAATGGAAGCAATTAATTTTTCGAGCAAACAAGGAAAAATGGCATAGCCGTTATTTACGACTATGCCAATATTTTCTAAGGAAAATAAATTCCTTAGACGCAACCTCTACTCGGTGCTATATTTTTTTTGAACGCGTTCTCTTTATTTTGTCGTAAATTGGTCGTAACTATTACCTTTATTTCCTTGAAACCCTAGTGAATAGCAACTTTTCTATTCCGTTGGCTTCATAGTAGGGAATAGTATCACATCTCGTATACTGTGCTGATTTGTAAAAAGCATCATAAGACGATCAATTCCAATTCCTAATCCACCTGTTGGTGGCAATCCTACTTCCAATGCATTAATAAAATCAGCATCAAAAGGATGGGCTTCTTCATCACCATCTGTTTTTTTCTGAACTTGTGCTAAAAAGCGTTCCTTTTGGTCAATCGGATCATTTAATTCTGAAAATGCATTTGCACACTCAGCGCCATTGATAAATAATTCAAATCGTTGTGTATACCGTGGATCTTTGGGATCTTTTTTTGCTAATGGAGATATCTCAACGGGATGCATTGTAACAAATGTCGGTTGAATTAATTTATCTTCGACATACTCATCAAATACTTCTGCCATAATTTCACCAACACTCTTTTTATCATCGACGTCAACGTGAAGTTCTTTTGCCGCTTTTTTTGCAACATCAAGATCTGTCATTACATCAAAGTCAACCCCTGTATGTTCTTTTACTAAATCAACCATTCGCACGCGTCTAAATGGTCCACCTAAATTAATTTCTTTGTCACCATAAATAACAATTTCAGATTTATTTACTTCTTTTGCTAAATAAAGGTACAATTCTTCTAACATATCCATAACATCTTCATAATTAGCATAGGCTTCATATGATTCAAGTAATGTAAATTCGGGATTATGTGTTGCATCCATTCCTTCATTTCTAAAGACGCGACTCACTTCATAAACCTTATCAAATCCACCAACAATAAGACGTTTTAATGGTAATTCTAAGGCTATTCTTAAATACAATGGAATATCTAATGCATTATGATGTGTTGCAAAGGGGCGCGCATTTGCACCACCTGCCATGTTTGATAATACCGGTGTTTCAACTTCAATGAAATTCCGATTATCATAAAAATCACGAATTTTTCGCATAATTAATGAACGTTTTTGAAAAACTTCTTTTACTTCTGGATTTACAATAAGATCAACATATCGTTGACGATAGCGAAGTTCCATATCCTTTAATCCATGATATTTTTCTGGTAATACTTGAAGTGATTTACTTAATAGTGTTAATTCTTTGACTCTTACTGATATTTGACCCATTCTTGTTTTAAAAACATCACCTTTTATTCCAATAATATCACCAATATCGTATGTTTTTATGTCATCGTATTGATCTGGTAATGTATCTTTTTTTAAAAACAATTGGATTCTACCTGTAGAATCTTGAATATCATAAAACGATACTTTTCCTTGTCCTCTTTTTGACATAATTCGACCAGCCATCGATACTGACTGTTCTTCATAATCTTCAAAATTTTCTTCAATTACGTTTGCGTAGGCCGTAACATCGTAACTTGTTTCTTCAAAAGGATTTTTTCCTGCCTCATTTAATTTATTTAACTTTTCACGTCTAACTTCTAATACTTCACTGAGATTTTCTACTGTCACTCTTTTTTCCCCTATCTATGAATTTCTAATATTTTATAAATTATTTCGCCATCTGGTATTTGAATGCGAACATCATCGCCAACTTTTGCGCCAATTAACGCTGCTCCAATTGGTGACTCATTTGATATTCGAAATTGTTTAGGATCAGATTCTGCTGATCCAACTATTTTATATTCTCCTTCAAAACCCATTGCTTCGTTTTTAATTTTAACAATGCTCCCAACCCCTACGTCTTCAGTATGAATATCTTTGTCAATAATAACGACAGCAATTTTCAACTTTCGTTCAAGTTCCAAAATTTTTCCTTCTACAAATCCTTGTTCATTTTTTGCTTCATCATATTCAGCATTTTCACTGAGATCTCCAAATTCACGTGCTATTTTTATTCGACCAGCAACTTCATGTCTTTTGGTTGTTTTTAAATATTCTAATTCATCCTTGATCTTTTTATGACCCTCTTCAGTAATGATTAATTCTTTTCCTTGTGTACTCATATTCTATTCTCCTTCAGTCGATACTGTATTTTGCATAAAATCATGTGTGTCATTATATTTTTTTTACTTTCATCTGTCAAGTCCTATAAAACCCTTCTTTTCATTCAAACTCCCAATATAATTTCTAGTTACTTTCCAATAACTGTTTTTCCCCACATATAATGCACTAATTTTTCTGGAATAACAATCGTTCCATCTTCTTGTTGATAATTCTCTAAGATTGCTGCAAAAGTCCTTCCTACAGCCAATCCTGATCCGTTCAAGGTATGAACAAATCGTGTTTTCTTTGATTCAGTATCTCTAAAACGAATATTCGCTCGACGTGCTTGATAGTCTTCAAAATTTGAACATGAGCTAATCTCAACATAACGATTATAACTTGGCATCCAAACTTCAATATCATATGTTTTTGCTGAACTAAATCCTAAATCCCCAGTACATAATTCAATCACTCGATACGGAATTTCAAGAAGTTGTAATATTTCTTCTGCATTTTTTGTCAATAATTCCAATTCATTATATGAATGATCGGGATGAACAAATTTCACCATTTCTACTTTATCAAATTGGTGATTTCTTATTAATCCTCGTGTATCGCGGCCAGCCGACCCTGCTTCTTGACGAAAACAAGGAGTATAGGCTGTGAAATATTTTGGTAATTCCTCTTCTAATAAAATTTCATCTCGATAAATATTAGTTACTGGGACTTCTGCTGTTGGCACTAAAAAAAAATCCTTGCTTGGTATATGAAATGCATCATCTTCAAATTTAGGAAGTTGGCCAGTACCCGTCATACTTTCTCGATTCACCATAAATGGTGGTGAAATTTCAGTATAGTGATGTTCAACACAATGAATATATAACATAAAATTTATGAGTGCACGTTCTAAACGTGCACCATCACCTTTATACATACTAAAACGTGCTCCTGTAATTTTAACGGCACGTTCAAAATCCAAGATGTCTAAATCTACTCCTAAATCCCAATGAGGCTTAATTTCAAAATCAAATTGTCTAGGCTCTCCCCATTTTCTAAGTTCTTTATTATCTGCTTCGTCCTTACCTTGAACAACTTCTGGATTTGGGATATTCGGAAGACTTAGCAATTCTAATCGAATCGTATCTTCAATTACTTTAACTTCTGCATCAAGTTCTTTTATTTTCACTGAGAATTCTTTCATCTCAGTGAAAATTTTAGAACAATCTTTTCTTTCTTTTTTTAATTTTGGAATTTCTTTAGATACCTTATTCTGTTCTTGTTTCATATTTTCAACTGTCATCAATATGCTACGTCGTTTTTCATCTAATTCAATAATAGGATTTAAATCATACTCACCACGTTTATTTAAACCTGCTTGGATCTCATCCTTGTTATCTCTGATTCTTTTTATATCAAGCATTTTTTCCTCCTGCTTCATTGATCTTATGTGATTTCTTTATTTTTCTACCACTGTGGTTGCACCCGTTAATTGCTGCAATTCCGTGAGCACTTGTTCTAATTCTTTGATTTTCTCTCCATAACCAGCCCAGTCTCCAGATTTTTGTGCTTCTTGAGCTTCATCAAATAAACTATTTGCTCGAATTGTCAAGACTGGTATTATACTATTTCCACTTGTAATTTCTAATTCTGAAACTTCTGCCTTAGCACTTTCAATATCAAAAACTTGTGCTAATCCTAACTCCAACGAATCTGCCATTACAATTTCATTTTGATAACACACAACAACTTTCTTTACTTCAGGCAAGTTATTATCACCACCCGAGGCTTGAATATAAATTGGTTCAATATAAAGAATCCCATTCTCTATCGGAATCGTCATTAAATTACCCCGTAACACACTCGAACCTTGTTGCCCTAGCAATGTTAATTGCGGTGATATTACAGTATCTTGATCAATTCTTTGCTCAATTTGCATTGGGCCATAAACAAGTTGTTGTTTAGGAAATTGATATAGTAACAGTTTCCCGTAATCTTCTCCATCAGAAACACCTGCAAGCCATGATGTCATATTATCTTTGTCTTTTGGTGTAAATGGAATTGTGAGCATAAATTCAGCCTCTCGCTCAGGTAATTTCATTATAATATATGACGACTCAACGGGCACTTCATTCTTTTCTGAATCATAAAACTGTGTCGCTGTTTCCCATTGATCTTCTTTATTATAAAACACTCTTGGATTTGACATATGATAGGTCCGATAAATATCAGATTGGATATCAAACAATGTTTTTGAATAACGAATATGTTGTTTCAAATCTTCTGGCATCTCCGACATATCTTTTAACAAACTTGGAAATATTTTTCCATAGGTATCCAAAATTGGTTCGTCTTCCACTTGATAAAAAGTAACATCACCATTATAAGCATCCACAACAACCTTAACAGAATTTCGAATATAATTATTTCCTAAACTATCAAAAGGTTGTGAATATGGATAGCGATTGCTTGTTGTAAATGCATCTAATATCCAGTAGAGTTTTCCTTCTGAAATAACCAAATATGGATCTTCATCACAGCTTAAAAACGGTGCTATCTTTGATACGCGTTCTGAAATATTTCGATGTATAATCATTCGACTATCATCCGTTATTTCATTTGCTAATAATAATTCAGGAGCCCCATGATAAAATGCAAATGCTAATTTATTAATAAAACTCATCTTAATTCCTGCATTTCCCGAATAAAAAACTTCTTGATTATCATTCCCTTGAGGATAATCAAATTCAGCTGCAGTACAATTTGTTATAACATATTCATATCCTTTTTCTCCAAAATAAATACGTGGTTCATCAATCAATAATTCCTGCACATCGGTTGCTGGAGGAATATCTTTGACAATTAAATCGGGTTGCCCAACATAGTTTGTTTTATTCACAGGTGAAACTGCTGCACCAAAACCATGTGTGTATTTCAAATGCTGATTCACCCATGTTTTTGCTTCATCGGGCAATAAATCATTATTCATTTCTCTCGCACCTAAGAACACTTGTGTATAGGTCCCATTTACAAAATATCGATCAACATCAACATCATAAAATTTATAATAATTTCGAATTCCTTGAAGTGAATTATACATCTCTTCTGTTGGCTTTTGATCATTAATCGGTATGTTTTCAATCGTTAATGCATTCTCTTTTATATCTTCTGCTACGATCTCTTGGGTTCCTGAGAATTCTTTTATCTCAACGTCATCAATTCCATAAGCTTTTTGAGTAAATTGGATATTGTTTTCCAAATATTTTTCTTCTTTTGTGAATTGATTTGGAATGACAACAAATGATTCATATGCACCTTGTGCAATACCACCAATTAAAATCACTGCAATAAGAATGACTGGTCCAGCTCCCATAAGAAAATATTTTTTCTTAAATCCAGACATAATCGACGTCACTGCAAAAACAAGACACAGAACAATTTTAAGAACAATCACTTTATATCCAACATCGATATCTCCAGCACCTGCACCAAAAACTATACCCGATGACGAATACAATAAATCAAAAGCGTCTAGAATTGTTCCAAGTGCTAGGATAATAAAAAAGACACCTAAAAAAATACCAATCTGTTTGGATGCAATATCTAAAAACGCTTTTGAAACTCCTTTTGCTTCTTTTTTTAAATCATTCAAATCTTGTTCTCGATTGAATGTAATTGCTTTTCCGATATACAATGTATAAGCAGTATATGCAAATGTCAAAATTGTAATCACAATAAAAAATCCAATAAGTATATTATAGAATTGTTGATATAACGGCAACTCAAAAGCATACAAAGATAAATCTTGTTTGAATAGAGGATCCATTATATTAAATGTCGTTCGATTAATAAATTCCAAAATTTGATACCATAAATTATTTGTGAAAAAAATCGAAAGAAATAATCCGACAATACCACTTATAGCAATCACAATAATATTTTCTTGTTTACTCAATTTCCCCTTTGTTTTCCCTAAATATTTTCTTGATATATGATTAAGAAATTTAAGATAAAAATATAAAACAAGTATTAAGAAAATAAAAACAGGTACACCTATTTGAATTTTAGTTATAATTTCTTTAAAAAATATATCTGTATATCCCATTTCCGAAAACCACAAATAATCAATATAAAATTGATTAAATGATAACGAAAGACTTACCAGTATTATAAAAGCACCAATTATTCCAACTATCATTTTTTTCTTTTTAGTCATTTGTATTACCCCTTTCATAAATCATAAAAATTAATTCCAATTTTATTATTATACCATAGTTTTTCCTTATACATTAGGGAAATAACTTTTTTTGCTTTATTTAGTGTCTAATAATCGCAGCTTTTCATCTTTAACTATAAAATCAAAATAGGTGTCTTTATACGGTTCATTTGATAATGTAAAGTGCCACCACTCTTGCTTCATGGGTTCAAATCCTTCTGAACGCATTAAATATTTTAATTGCACTCTGTTTTTACTTTGCTCTATACTTAAATGATCATAATCACTAAATGAACATTCTGAAAAAAAATCAAAAGAACCTCCCATATCTAGTTCTTTCCTTGATTCCAATTCAATCACTGTAAGATCAACTGAACTACCACGACTGTGAGATGATTCCATTGCAATAAAGCCTGCTTTAAACACTTCTTCTCTTGTATACTCTGGATAATAGCTTTTTCGGGTTTTTTCATTTTCTTTTTCTTTTCCCCATTTAATAAATTGATCCACTGCCTGCTTTGGGCGATATCCATCAAATACTTTTAATCCATAACCTTCTTTCATTAATTGCTTTTGAACTTTATTTAAAGCAACTGTCGCTTTTTTAGTTAATAGAATTATTGGTGCCTCATATCCATCAATTCTCTTTCCAACAAAATTTTCTCCCGAATAGTATTTAACATCCGTTACAATTCCTGGTATCTCTAATGAAATATCCACAAAATCTTTTGGACGAACAATCATTATTTTTTTCATTTATCATTCCTCTATTTCAACAACTTATTTTCTACTCCTTATTTTAAACGATCACTCCTTTTATTACCAGAATTAATTGATTTTTAACATTATCTATATTTTAAAAAAGATTAGAATCTAAGATCCTAATCTCAGAGCGTCGACAAACCCGGTTACAGATTATAAATCTGTGACCGGGTTTTAATATTATGCTGCAATAAATGAGGAAATCGGGAAAATTCTGATATATCTAACGTGATTTTTCCATCTGTAATCTCAATAATACGATCAGTTTTCTCAGCGACACGTCGATCAGGGGTGATCATTATAAATGTCGTCCCTAAATCTTCATTGATTTTCCGAAATAATTGATAAACACTTTCTGTTGTATGAGAATCCAAATTTCCGGTTGGTTCATCTAACTAATATTATCTTTGGGTTATTCATTAAAGCTCATGCAATTGCTGTTCGTTGTTATTGACCTTCTGACATATTAGTCGATAAGTTATTCTCTAATTTTTGAAGACAAAACTTGCAGTTGCGTTATCATTCCCATCGTTTTTAATATCTCATTATGATCTCTTTAATACATATAATTCTAAATATTATACCCAAATCCAACTTTATTAAACCAATTCAACGATTACTCCACCCCTATAGTTCTCAAAAAAAAAGATAAAAGCAACATAAACTATTGCTTTTATCTACTAAATAGAAATTCTTACTTTAACTAATTTTCATAACACGTCTTCCAATACATTCTAGTTTTTCTTCCGTCAATCCTAAATCAAGAAGGTAAGATAATTCATTCTGTGTTCCAAAACCAAAGGGGACCATGGTTGAACATGAATCACTTCCCAATGCAATGTTCACACCCATTGCATCCGCTTTTTTTACTTGTTCTCTATGTTTTTTGAAATACTGTTCTGATACTTTTTTATATTTCTTCATTGGATTGTTATCACTACAGTTTGCAATATTAGCAAAGGGAGCCAAAGTTGGAACCCAAATCACATTATTTTCATACATTCCCTGCAAACAATCATCATCAATCCCGTAGCCGTGTTCAATGGTATCCGCACCTGACTCAATCGCCCGCATAATTCCTTTTGGGGTATTTGCATGTACCATTACAGATAATCCCTTTTGGTGGGCATGATCAAACAATGCTTTAGATTCGCTTTTTGAAAATCCAATTGGTCCTGACACGCCATACTTAGTAAAACTCATAATACCTGTAAGAATTATTTTAATAAAATCGGGAGTTTCTTTAAATAATTCACTCATTTTATTGATTCCATCTTTTTCATCATCAATAGCCTGACCTAAAAAATTACCATAAAGACCTTTTTTATAAAAACCACGAATTGGCGTTCGAAAATCAATATCGAAGTCTTTTGAAATATCTCTAAGAACTATTCCAACTCCTTTTGAATCCCCCCCATCTCGCAATCCAGTAATTCCCATTTTTTTATAGATTTTAATAACCCGTGTCATTTCTTCAATTACATTTTCACAATTATTTTTGGATCCTTTTACTAATCTGGTTTTTCCCAATCCACAATGAATATGACAATCAATCATGATCTAATACGCATTATGCAATTGCTGCTTGATAATCAGTTGCAGCTACTAAATCTTCCATACCTAATTCATCTGTAATTTCGACTTTCACAATCCATTTTCCATATGGATCGCCATTAAGAACTTCTGGTTCCTCATCAACTTCTTCATTAACTTCTACAACTTTAAAAGCAAAAGGTGCTTCTAATGATGTCGATTTTTTAGATGATTCTACTACAAATAATTCATCACCTTTTGCTAATTCATCATCAACCTCTGGTAATTCGATAAATAATAATCCTCCTAATTGTTCTTGCGCAAAATCTGTAATTCCAATTGTTGCAATATTTCCATCCACTGCAACCCAAATGTGTTGTTCTTTTTCATATTTTAATTCTGTTGGTACGCTCATAATAATTACTCCTTCATTTATTAGCAATGGGCTATCACCTATATAAAACATATGAGAGCTAAATATAATAAGTTTAAGCTTTATTAATACTTACACCATGCGCATCCTGGAGTACTTCCATAATGTTGGACGGGGCTGAATGACGCTTCCAACCATTTCAGCTGTTAATCCCACATGTACTGCTAATATTAATTCTGTTAATAAATCTATCGCATGTACGCCAACAATGACCACACCAATAATAACATCATTTTCATCTACAATCACTTTTTCAATTAATCTATCTTCTTTAAGATGAACAATTTGATACCATAAAGTGTCCATCTTAAGAAAATCATTTCATCATTTTCGGTTCAACCGATAGTCTATTTTCTTTCGAGTTATTTTGCTATTGGAGCGATTCCAGCCATATCTAAAATTTCGGGAATTCTGTTTTCCCAGCCTAATGACATGATGTGAACACCCTGACAATAATCCTTACATTCTTTGATCACACGAGCACAGATTTCGACACCTGTGTCACCTGCTTTCGTTTTTTCCTTATCCGCCTTCAATTCTGCAATCATGTCATCCGGAACATGAACACCAGCTACATTGGCATTCATATAACGGCACATGCCTACACTTTTAGGGATGATGAGACCAAGTTGAACTGGCACACCAAACTGTTTTGCTTTTTCCATGAATTCCATAAATTTATCGGGTTCGAAAACTCCCTGGGTCTGGAAATATTCACATCCGGCTTTCACCTTTGCTTCCATTTTTGCCAGTTGGACATCTACCGAGTCACTACAAGGCGATACAACAGCTCCCTTAGCAAACTTAGGTGGTTTTCCATCAATAGCATTACCTCCAAGATCGAAGCCTTCTTCCATTCTTTTCACCGCGTGAATCAATGACACGGAATCCAAATCAAATACAGGTTTTGCCTGAGGATTATCTCCCAATGTAGTGTGATCCCCAGTTAGTAGCAATAAATTCTCAATGCCCAGTAATGCAGCACTTAATACATCAGACTGCAATGCTATACGGTTTCGGTCCCGGCATGTAATTTGAAAAATCGGGAGTAATCCCTCATCTTTTAAAACTTTACACACTGCCAAAGACCCTGTTCGCATGACTGAAGACTGATTGTCAGTTACATTCAATGCATGGACTCGTGTCTTTAAATACTCGTGCGCATCTTTAATCAAGTGGTCAATTTCAACTCCCTTTGGAGGACCCACTTCTGCAGTTAATACAAACTCATTGCGGTCAAACAACTCAGTTATTCTCATTTATAATTACTCCTTATCCTATTTAATTAATGGTTATTCTTCTTCTGGCTTTCCATAGTTGCGCAGTTTTGGCGCATCATATTTCAAGGTATCCAGTTTATTCAGTTTTTCCAATTTTCTGTAAATTCGTTCCCATCCACATTCCATGTTCTTATCAACTTCACACATACCATTCTTGGCACCGCCACATTGGCCGTTAACCAAGCCTTTTGAACATGCAGTAATCGGACAAATACCTCCAGTATAATTCAGATAGCATTCCCCACACTGCGCACAATTGATATTCAGTGGTGTTACTCCCTGGAATCCAGGTAATGGATATGTATCACAGCAAGAATATACCCGTTTGTCTTCAAATTCCTTTGCAACGGTCTGTACCCCAACCCCACATGAAAACACCAATATGGTATCTGCTGCGTTGATTTCATCCATGTGTTTTTTTAACTGCAATTTCAGATTGTCCGGATTACAAATATAATCCGTTGTTATAATCCGGGTTACTTCTTTAGTATCTGCAAGTTCCTTTTGTAGTTCATCTGCTTTGTGTTCTTCGAAATAAACTTCTTTGCATCCGTGACAGTTAATAATCACAATTTTTCCTTTGGCTAATGATTCAATTATTTCTTTTGATTTTAGTTGGGTAATTAACATATTATTCACCCTCCCTTATGGCAGTTTTTCCAATTTTGATTCGTTCAACAATTGGAATTTTTGATGAGCAGATATAGTCACAGCATCCACATTCAATACAATCCATCACATTTTGTGTTTTCATGCCTTCCCAGTCTTCTGTTAGTGCATATTTGGTGAAATAAAACGGACTAAGTTCCATTGGACATACATCTACACAACGTCCACACTTAATACATTCTGCCGCCTCTTTGACAATCGTTTCAACAGCGATAATTCCATTTGAACACTTCAGCATTGGAACATTAAGGTTCTCCTGCTTGAAGCCCATCATTGGACCACCTATTTTGATCGTCACATCATCGCCTTGTACACCACCGCAATGGTTGACAAGATCCTTGACTGATGTACCCATCTTAACAAGATAGTTTCCTGGCTTATTCATTCGCTCACCACCAACAGTTACAACACGCTCAATGAGTGGCATCCCTATCTGGATCGCATCTGAAATGGCTTTGGCAGTACTTACATTACTTACAATTGCACCAACATCCATTGGTAAACCGCCACTTGGCACTTGTTTACCCATTACTCGTTTGATGAGCATTTTTTCAGCACCCTGTGGATATTTTGTTTTCACAACAATAATTTCAATGTTTGGCAAATCAGCTATTTTTTCCTCTAACAATTCAACAGCATCCTGCTTGTTGTCTTCAATTGCAATCACACCTTTTTCTGCTCCTGATGCTTTCAGCATAGCCTTTAAACCATAAATCACTTCATCTGCATACTCCAATAAAACCCGGTGATCTGCAGTTAGAATCGGTTCACATTCACAACCATTGAGCAAGACCATTTCAATTGGTTTAGGGGCTTTAAGTTTAACTGCAGTTGGGAACCCTGCACCACCCATTCCGACAATTCCTTTTTCTCGAACAATTTCGATGATTTCGTCCGGTGAAAGACTTTCCAAATCTCCGGCTGGCTTAACCGATTCATGGAGTGTATTCATTCCGTCCGATTGAATAACAACAGCTAATGATTCTATTCCGCTAATTGGATGAAGTCGTGGTTCAATAGCAACAACAGTCCCACTGACACTAGCATGAATTGCACTGCTTATAAACCCTTTCGCATCAGCAATTTTCTGACCCATTTTAACATGCTGTCCAACTTCTACGATTGGTTCAGCTGGTGCACCTGCATGCTGAGACATTTGAATAACCACATTTAGTGGATCCGGAAACGGCACAAGTAACAGATGTTCACTTAACTCTTTATGTTCAATTGGATGGATTCCTCCATAGTAACCTTCATAACGTTTTTCGCGAATAGCTTGAACATGTTCACTAATGAACTTGTAATTAATTTTGGAATAATCCCGAATTTGAATAGGTTGATTCAAAAATTCTTCTAGTCGTCCCTGTTTTTCCAATCTTTCATAGATCTTCTGCCATGCGCAATCCTTGTCTTTGTCTACTTCACATTTACCATTTTTGGCACCACCACATTGACCGTTCAACAAACCTTTTGAACAGTCAACGACTGGACAGATTCCTCCGGTCATATTCAGAAAGCACTGACCACATGCATCACATAATGTGTTTGTCAACGCCATTCCATGATAACCATCAACGGCAATAGTGTCGCTTGCAGCATACACCGGAATATCCATCATTTCTGCAATCGTTTGAACGCCGAGACCACATGAAATAACAAATATATTTTTCACTTCTTCAGGAATACCCTCTTTAAAGTTCTTCGCAGTCAACGGTTCATTGCAGAGAAAATCGATTTTAGCCGTGCCAACAACATTTTTGCCCTGTTCTTTGGCAATCTCTTCAAATAAGCCACATTCTGGTTCGTCAAAACCGTCAAGTTCCTTAAAGCATTTATTGCAAGCTATAACAAACAAATCATCCTTGTCTGCCAGAACTGCATTAAGCTCTTCCCTTCGTTTTAATTTAAATTTAGTATAATCCTCCAATTGTATACCTCCTTTGATTTTTTTCTAATTTATAGTAATCCATTTTGCATTTTACATGCTTTAATAACGTGTTTTGCTAATAATGCTGTTGTAATTGGCCCTGTTCCGCCGCCACATCCTGGAGTTGCTGAAGTAATCATTGCAACTTTTTCTAAACAATCGACATGTGCATCACCTGTTCTGATTTTTTTACCATCTTCTTTTAATACAAATTCTTTATTTTCGTCTTTCATCTGAGCCATAGCAACATCAATTAAGATACAATCTTCACTTAACATATCTGCTTTTACTAAGCCATAGATACCACAAGCTGTTACAACAATATCAGCTTTCTTAGTATATGAAGCTGTATCTTTTGTAAATACATGACACATAGTAATTGTTGCAAATTCATTTGTTAGCATAATTGCAAGTGGTTTACCTAATACATTTGAATTATTTATAATGACTACATCTTTCCCCTTTACATTAACATCATAGAACTTTAATAATTCCATAACGCCTTCTGCTGTACATGGAAAAAATCCTTTTTCATCGGCAATCATCAATTTACCAAGATTTGTAGGATTTAATGCATCAGGATCTTTTTCTGGACTTAGAATGTATTTAATTTCTTCTTCATCAAGTTGTTCTGGCAGTGGTTTGAAAATTAAAACTGAATGAATGTTTTTATCTTCATTCAGTTTTTTAAGCCTTGCCACAAAATCTGCTTGAGAAACTTCTAATGGAAATTCAACCGATTCAACTTCAATATTTGATTTTCCCATTCGTGTAATAATACTTTTTTCATATGAAATTGATCCTGGATCTACACCAACCCGCATAATTGCTAATTTAGGTACAATTCCCTTTGTTTTTAATTCGTTTGATTCTTCAAGAACCTTTTCAAGCATATTTCCACTTACTTCTTTTCCACTTAATAATTTTGCTGTCATATTAGTTACTCCTCTAATTCAAAAATTTTTCTTTATCTTATACTTCTTTGTAATACACATTGATGATCTCGATTGGAACACTACCTGTTAATTTATAGATGGTTTTTATTCTTTTATTCTTATTTTAATCATGAAAGTTGTTTTTCTACTTCTTTATAAACACGATCACAAATTTTCACACCTTCATCTAACATCGGTTTTATTCTATTTTGAACATCCGCAACATAGGCTTGATCCTTTATTGTTTTAATATTAATTAAAACATTAACCCATCCACTTATCATTGCAGCTCTTAAACACTGAACACCTACTGCAACATCGCTAATCGCTAGAGCTGATCCCTTACTAGCCAATTCTTCATGCAATAATACAGCCTTATAACACACTTCAACAATTTCAAGAGGTACACTGCAAGCAACTTTTGTACATGATTCTAGTACATTTGCTTTGTGCGCTTTTTGTTCCACTGTATCTTTTGGAAGACCATACGCCTTCGAAAGAGGCAAAAAATTTTCAGCATCTTCATCAATCATTGCTAATAAGCGATCTTGAAGCACAAGAGATTCTTTTAAAATACGTTGAATATCTTCTTCATATTCAGCATATTTTTTCTTTCCAGTGGTTAAATTTCCAACCATACCTGCTAATGCAGTTCCAATAACACCAACTAATGCGGCTGCACCACCACCACCTGGAACAGCATTTTTACTATACAAATTTTCTGCAAATTCAGTACATTTTTTTTCTGAGTAAAATACTTGCTCAGTTGCTACTGCATCAAATCCCATTTAAACACATCACTTTCAATAAATCATCTACACTTAATTCCAAACACAGAAATTGGACCGTGAGGCACTCCCAAAGGGAGTCCTCGCCGGTCTGATTAATCGTATTATTTAGAATAAGCCAGAAATAACACCGTTTTCATCAACATCAATTTTTTCAGCAGCTGGAACTCTTGGAAGTCCTGGCATTTTCATAATATCACCTGTTAATGCTATGATAAATCCAGCACCAGCTGAAATATTACAAGATCGAACAGTGATTTTAAAACCAGTTGGTCGACCAAATACTTTAGGATCATCGGTTAAAGAATATTGAGTTTTAGCCATACAAATTGCTACATTATCAAAACCAAGTTTAGTTAAGTTAGCAATATCTTTTTCTGCTTCGGCAGTATAATTTACGCCATCAGCACCGTAAACTTTTATCGCTATATTTTCAATTTTTTCTTTGATTGTTTCATCAAGTTCGTAAGCGAATTCGAATTTTCCGTCATTTTTTTCAGTTAAACGAATAACTTCTTTAGCTAATTCTTCTCCGCCTTCTCCGCCTTTTGCCCATACTTGGGAAAGAGCTACATTAACGCCTAATTTTTTACATTCTTCTTTAACTAAAGCTACTTCTGCTTCAGTATCTAATGGAAATTCATTGATTGCAACAACTGTTGGTAATTTGTATACCTGAGTCATGTTTTCAACATGTTTTAATAAGTTTGGTAAACCTGCTTTTAATGCTACAAGGTTTTCATTATTTAAATCAGCTTTTGCTACGCCACCGTTGTGTTTTAAAGCACGTACTGTAGCAACAACAATAACACAATCTGGTTTCAAATTAGCCATTCTGCATTTAATATCCAAGAATTTTTCTGCTCCAAGGTCAGCACCGAAGCCAGCTTCAGTTACAACATAATCAGCAAAATGCATTGCCATACGTGTCGCAATTACTGAATTACAACCATGCGCAATATTTGCAAATGGTCCACCATGAATAAATGCAGGTGTTCCTTCTAATGTTTGTACCAAATTAGGTTTTAGTGCATCTTTAAGCAATGCAGCCATTGCTCCATTTGCTTTTAACTGTGCAGCTGTTACAGGTTCTCCTGTAACACTATATGCAACAATGATACGTCCTAAACGTATTTTTAAATCTGCAATATCACTTGCTAAACAAAATGCTGCCATTACTTCAGATGCAACGGTAATATCAAAACCATCTTGACGAACGACACCATCTCCAGAGCCGCCTAAACCATCAACAACATTTCTTAATTGACGGTCATTCATGTCAACACAACGTCTCCATGTAATTTTTTTAAGATCAATTTTTAGTTCGTTTCCAAATTTAATATGATTATCTAACATTGCTGCTAGTAAATTGTTTGCAGCTCCAATTGCATGGAAATCTCCTGTAAAATGAAGATTAATATCTTCCATTGGTACAACCTGTGCATAACCACCGCCAGCTGCTCCACCTTTAACACCAAACACTGGTCCTAATGATGGTTCTCTTAAAGCAACAAGTACATTTTTTCCCAATTTTGCTAATCCATCAGCAACACCGATTGTAGTTGTCGTTTTTCCTTCACCTGCTGGTGTAGGATTAATAGCTGTAGTAAGAATTAATTTTGCATTCTTACCTGTTTCTTTTTTCATTAAGTTGTAATCAACCTTCGCTTTATACTTTCCGTATAAATCCAAATCGTCTTCAACAAGACCTAACTTTTTTGCTATCTCACGAATATCTTGTGGTGTAGCCTCTTGTGCAATCTCAATATCTGATTTTAAACCCATATCTTTTTCCTCCAATACTTTGATAAATTTTTAACACCTGCATTTATAATATATGATAATGTAACAAAAATCAAATATTAACTGTGATAATTTTTTACTAGAAAAAACGCAAAAACGTTTACATTTACGGGGTTTGTCTCATCATTTAGAGCAATATTTTACTCTGTCAAAATTTTAACGCATAGTCCATTAACATTTTCATCGTTTTTTTTTGCTTTGTTTCTTTTATTATTCTTTTCATGCATTATAAGATTCATTTTTTCTCTTTTTTGAAATAATCCTCAAATTTGTAAAACTAGCTATTTTTACAAATTTTACGCTTCTTTATTGGATGCATTGATTATTTTTCCCTATTTTAGGTTATCAACTCCCTTCCATTTCCACTTAATTTTCTCTTTTGACTTTTCCTTATACCCATATTCGATTTTTATTTTGTCCACTGGGGTTGCTATTCATCTATTTACTTGTATATACAGATTCTATATGTATAAGATTAGCATCCCTTTTCGAAAATGTCAATATTTTTTCATCAAAAAATTGATTTATTTTGCGCATTTGTTTGTTATATCTCAAACAAATGAATCCAGTTGAATATTTTGTTTACTATTCAACAATTATTGCTTTGTTATTCATTTCTATCACTACAATACAACTTCAATCATTTTCGTTAAATTCATAACCATTTTTTAACAAAAAAAGATAAGAAACAGACCTTATCTTGGTTTGTTTCTTATCTTTTACTTAATTTTATTATCTCTACTTCTTATTTTTTTACAATTTTACCAATTTTCCCTGCACGGTATGCTTTACTATATTTTCTACAATGTTTATCTTTTCCAAGAAGCGCATAGGTTGAAAAAATAGTTCCCATCATATCTCTGTTTAATGGATCCATTACTGCAGAATCCATTCCTGCTTCAATAATTAATGCCATAAATGTTTTATTTACTAACGCTCTCGCAGGTAAACCAAACGAAATATTACTCACTGCTCCAGTTACATGAATCGTAGGGTATAAAGCTCTTATTTCTTTTATTTCTTGAACTAAATTTAAAAATGCTTGATTTTCTGTTGATAACGCCATAACACAAGGATCAATATGCATACGATCAGGTGTTATTCCATATTTTGCAGCTTTTTCTACCATACTTTTTGTAATATCTACTTTTGTTTTTACATCACAAGGAATGCCATTATTATCACAGGTTAATCCAACAACTTCCCAGGTATTTCCTTCTAACAACGGAAGCAGGATTTCGCATTTTTCACCCTCTTCAGATATTGAATTAAGCATCCCTGGTTTATTAGCATATTTGAATACACTTTCAATTGCCCTTGGATTTGGACTATCAATAGCAAGTGGTGTATCTGTTACATCTTGAACAACTTCCATTAGCCATTTCAAAGTTTCAATTTCATATTCTGGCGCGGTGCTTGCACAAATATCGATAAAATCTGCACCTGCTTCGGCTTGTTTAACTGCGCGATTAGCAATAAACGCTGCATCTCTTTTTTCAATTGCTTCTTTTACAACTGGAATTGTACCATTAATTTTTTCCCCAATAATAATCATAATAATCCTCCCCATATTTCATCAAATAATTTTTTATAATTTTAACTGTACACACATGTTTTGTTCAAATGTACACACATGTTTTACCTGTATATACATTTACATCTTTAGATTAACATCAACTAAAATTTTTGTCAATATTTTTTACTTCAATCTTACTATTTTTTCCAGTTTCATTGTATAATATCACTAATAAGCGTATAATATTGAACTATAGATTACAATTAATTGAAACACTACTTATTATAACGTCTCGAAAGGATAAAATTATGTCATTACTGAAAAAAATTCAAATCTCTTTTCCTTTACTCGAAAAAAAAATAACCATTGACTCTGGAAAAACAGTTGCCGAAGCGTGTGCTTTAATTGGTTTTCCTCAAAATCTTGTCTGCGGTGGAAAAGGCACCTGTAAAAAATGTCTTGTTACTATTCGTGAAAATCAAGAATTATCCGAAGTCCTGAGTTGCCAACATCTTGTATCAGATCAAATGGAAATTCTTATCTCAAAAGAATCCGTTCTTTCACAAATTTTAGAAACAAGCAATCAAACGAGTTTGCCGTTTGATCCTGAAATAAAAGTCTACTCCCTTCCCCTAAATGAACTTGAGCCAGAAATGTGTTCTTATGATTTAGAAATAATTCGAAAAAAACTGAATGTGAAATTTGAAATATCTTCAATCCCATTATTAAAAAAATTATCTCACGTTATTCACAATCCTACATCTAAACTATTAAATATCATAACCAATAATAATGAAATCATTGACCTTATTCCTAACGATATCCCACTTCTACCCTATGGTGTGGCTTTTGATATTGGAACAACTTCTGTCGTTGGTTATCTTTATAATTTATCATCTGGGGTACTGATTAACCAATATTCTTCATTGAATAAACAAATTTCTTTTGGTGCTGATGTAATCAGTCGAATTGATTTTGCTTCAAATTCTCAAGAGAATCTTGAAAAACTTCAAACTTCAATTATTAGTACCATTAATATTATTTTAAATAAACTCTCAACCTTATCTCATATTCCACTCAATCAGATCTATTCATCAATTTTTTGTGGCAATAGTACCATGTCACATTTATTTTTCGGGTTAAATCCTGTTAATTTAGGACTTTCTCCATTTGTCGGTATTAGTAAAGATCAAATTACAGTCAAAGCTTCTAGTTTAAAGCTTGATATTAATCCAGTCGGAAATGTATCATTCCTTCCCTTATTAGGAGGCTTTGTTGGTGCCGACACAACAGCTGTTTTACTCGGATTACCACGTGATGCTTCATATCGATTAATGATTGATCTTGGTACTAATGGTGAAATTGCTGTTGGTAATCAAAATCGATACTTTGTCTCATCAACTGCCTGCGGTCCTGCTCTTGAAGGCGCTGGAATCCATATGGGTATGCGCGGTACTGATGGCGCTATTGAAAAAATTTCATATTTAAATAATGAAATTGTTTGTCAAGTCATTGGTAATACCTCTCCAATTGGTTTCTGTGGTTCTGGAATTGTCGATGTGATTGCTTTTCTCTATCGCGAAGGACTGATTTATTCAAAAGGTAACTTTATAAAAAACAAGGATCTTGATGATCACCCCTTAAAGAATCGCTTTAGTATCGATCCTGACGGACAACGCTATTTTATTATTGTAACAAAAGAAGACAATCCAAATGGAACCGAAATCATCATCACTCAAAAAGATATCCGTCAAGTTCAATTAGCGAAAGCTGCAATTTATACTGGCTGTTCTCTACTTACAAAGAAATTTGGTATTAATCCTACTGAATTAAAAGAAATTGTTTTAGCAGGTGCATTCGGAAATTATATTGATGTGAAAAATGCACAATTCATTGGTTTAATCCCTGAAATTAAAAACGTTCCAATTCGTTCAATTGGAAATGGAGCAGGTACCGGTGTTCAGCTCTATTTATTATCAAAAGAAGAAGTTGAAATTTGCAATCATATTCCTGAAATCACCACGCATATTGAATTAGCAACCGACCCCAATTTTTCTCATGCTTATATGATGAATACCGCTATTGGACAAAATGAAATACAATAACTATTATTTTAATAAACTATAATCTTTTGAAAGGATCATTCTATGGAAAAAGCATCTAAAATTCTATTATTATTAACAGGTGGCACCATCGGAAGTTCGATTAATAATGGCTGTATCGATGTTAATCATGACGCTGGACAGGATTTATTATCTGCCTATTACACACAATGCAATCACTCCGTTGATTTTGAAGTCATTCAACCCTACACTATTCTTAGCGAAAATTCTGAACCCAAAAATTGGTTGCAAATCATACAAACACTTGATTCCTATGATTTAAATCATTATTCAGGTGTTATTATTACCCATGGGTCCGATACACTTCCTTATACGAGCGCTGCGCTTTGTTATGGATTAGATACACCACCTATTCCAATTGTTCTTGTCGCTGCAAATTATGCACTTAGTGAACCCTATAGCAATGGCCTTATTAATTTTACCAATAGTGTCAATTTTATTGTTAATCAACACCTACCAGGATTTTATGTTATTTATCAAAATAGCGATCAACAAATCTATGTCCATCTTGCTTCTCGATTATTAGAAGCTGATTGGATCCACGATGATTTTCAGAGTTTTGGAAACACACCATTAGGGATTCTTGATCAACGTGGATTTTGTTGTACCCCCTCTCCATTAAATCCTAAATTAATCCAATTAAACAATTTAAATCCTGATATGGTCCCTTTAACTCAATCTTTTAAGAATGAAATATTAGGGCTACGTGCTTACCCTGGACTAAACTATCAAACCATTTGTTTAAATCAGCACCCAATCAAAGCTATCCTTCATTCCTTATATCATTGTGGAAGTGGTAATGTTACCAGTAATAGCGACACGTCGTTGCTCGAATTTATAAAAGCCAATCCCCAAGTTGATCATTACCTTATTTCATTTAAAAACATAAAAAATGATCTCTATTCCTCGTGTCTTCAACTCATCAATGCTGGCGCTATTCCCTTAGAAAATATCTCGTTTGAATCCAGCATAGCTAAACTAAATTTTGCTTATAATCAAAATGAATATTCACCCTATGACTATATGAAACGCGAATTTTTCTATGAATTTGTGAGAGAAAAACCTGAAAATGGGTATGTAGTATAAGAGTTCAATTATTATTAACTCAACTCCATACTCTTTTGAAAGAATAGGTGAAAAAAATGTATGATGTCGCAATTATTGGCGCTGGAATTATTGGGGTTTCAATCGCTCGTGCATTAAGTCAATACAAATTATCTGTCATTATTTTAGAAAAAGAAAATGATGTTTCCATGGGTGCAACAAAAGCAAATTCTGCAATTGTTCACGGTGGTTTTGCTGAAGCTCATTCTAAAGTAAAAGGTGGACTTTGCTATAAGGGCCGAAAACAATTTGATCAATTAAACAAAGAATTAAATTTTGGTTTTGAAAAAATCGGTTCGCTTGTTCTTGCTTTTGAAGATAATCAACTTGAAAAATTAAATGAACTTTATAAAAATGGCCTAGCCAACGGTTTAGATGATTTAGAAATCATTGATCATGACAAAATAATGGCTTTAGAACCTAATGTTAATCCTCAGGTTAAATATGCACTCTATTGCAAAGGTGCTGGGATTTGTTCTCCATACGAAATGGCTATCGCACTTGCAGAAAATGCGATAGCTAATGGCGTTGATTTGCGATTAAATACAGAAGTTATCTCAATCTCAAAAAAAGATACTGAATTTATTTTAACCGATCAAAAAAATCAATCTGTCCATTCAAAATATGTTATTAATGCCAGTGGTATTACCTCCGATAAAACATCTCAAATGGTTGGTGTTAATTACTTTTCAATCAAACCTCGTACTGGTGAATATTTGCTGATGAACCGAGGATCTGGCGATCTTGTAAACACCGTTTTGTTTCAAATGCCAACTAAAATGGGAAAAGGAATCTTAGTAACTAAAACCTACTATAATAATATCTTAATTGGACCAGATGCAATAAACCAAGATATTGATGATAAATCAACCCATTCTGAACGATTATTAAAGATTTTTAAAGCTGCTCAATTAACAACTGATCAACTCAATATTAAACAATTTATTCGAAGTTTTACTGGTGTACGAGCGGTAAGCTCTACTGACGATTTTATTATTGAAGCCAGTAGTGTCAAAGGATTCATCAATTGTGCCGGAATTCAATCGCCAGGTCTTACTTCTTCCCCAGCAATTTCTGATAAAGTCCTTAATATTTTAGAACAAGAAGGCTGTCCTTTTATTAAAAATCCTAATTTTAATCCTTACCGTCCTGCTATCGCTCCTAAAAAAGAATTAAAACCTTATGCCGAAATTAAGCACTTGCTTACAATCAATTCCAGTCCCAATAAACTAATTTGTCAATGCGAACAAGTCACTGAAGGAACCATTATCGATGCAATGCATCGCGGCATTCCAGTTACAACGATTGATGGCATAAAACGCCGAACTCGCGCAGGTATGGGGTGGTGCCAAGGAATCTACTGCCGTGAACGCATTGCTAAAATCATGGAAAAAGAACTTGGGCACTCAATCGATCCAGGCTTTGATATAGAACATAGCGGCGTCAATCGGATTGGTAAAAATGAAATTGTTGATTATATTTCAAGACATAATAAATAATTTATTTTGCTACTTAAAAAGCCTTTTTTAAGGTGATATTATAAATATCTCTTAAGAAAGGCTTTTATCTTTATTGATTAACACCTGATTTTTTTACCCTAATCTTCTTTTTTAATAAACGTTATAATCACACCTTCTGTTGTACTATTGGCCCATCCACCATCATTCGATATTGCAACATGTTGGCCCTGAATAATCGGCATGATGGATAAAACCCGATACCCTTTTTCATCATATTCATTCAATGCATCTTCAATTTTTTGGGCTAATTCTTCAGTTTTACATTTACGAAATCCTTTGTTATAATCATTTCCACTGGCTTCAACCATATCTGAAATAGCAATAGTAATATATTTTTTCATTTTTTCTCCCTTTTTATTTTTTATTATACTATAAAAAACCGCCTCTCAACGAGAGACGGTTCTTTTATTTTCAAACTAATAAATTAGTCTTCAAG
>LGOV01000629.1_pt3 | contig 25261 bp, 25 predicted proteins | sample 469881 | NCBI WGS metagenome assembly LGOV01 (sample SAMN03857199, study PRJNA290197) | marine sediment metagenome | biome: marine cold seep biome; feature: cold seep; material: marine sediment; isolation source: sample #5579, elevator 3A push core 41 containing 12 cm of sediment... ...
TTGCCGGTATCTGCGGCTCGGATATGCACATTATCCACGGCGACAATGCCTTTGTGCGCTTTCCGCGCATCACCGGGCATGAGTTCGCCGGGGTAGTGGAGGCGGTAGGGGAAGGCGTGGCTGAGGTATTCGTCGGGGATCGCGTGTGCATTGATCCTGTTATCAGCTGTGGTCAGTGCTATCCCTGCCGGATTGGCCGTCCCAACGTGTGCAGTTCGCTTGAAGTGATCGGCGTGCATCGCGATGGTGGTTTTGAAGAGTTTGTGGCCGTCCCCGCGGCTAACGTGCATCAGCTACCTGATCATATCGGACTCGATGCTGCTGCCTTAGTTGAGCCCTACACCATTGCCGCCAACGTGCTTGATCGTATGCAGCCGCACCCTGGTGACCGGCTAATGATTCTGGGCGCCGGCGTTATTGGCCTTACGATCCTGCAGATGGCTCTGGCCAAGGGGATTGAAGAGGTCATCGTCACTGACGTTATTAATGAACGATTAGCGGCGGCAAAACAGCTTGGGGCAGCGCAGGTATTTAATAGCCGCGAGCAGGATGTCGAAAAAGAAGTGCTTGCCTTGACCCAGGGTGAAGGCGTGCCACTAATCGCCGATGCGGCCTGTGTGCCAGCGCTGCTACCGCAAATGCTGCGTTTAGCGTCGCCAGCAGGGCGCATTGGTCTGCTGGGCTTTAGCGTTCAGCCCAGCGAGCTCGTACAGCTAGAGGTGATCAAGAAAGAACTGACCCTGGTGGGGTCGCGACTTAACAACCGCAAGTTTCCGGAGGTGCTTAAGCTCATGGCAAGTGGGCAGTTGGATCCGTTGGCGTTAGTTAGCCATCGGTTGCCGCTAAGCGACATGCCCAGCGCTATCGACATGCTGGATCACCGACCAGAAGAGGCCCGTAAGGTGCTGATTCAAATTAGTGCTTGAGGGATGCGATACCAACCCACGCCAACCCACGCGCAATTAATAGCTGCAATTAACAACTAACAACACCCGTGTGCAGGAGAAAGACAATGATTAAACAACTTATCACCAGCGCTGTTCTTGGGGCCGCCATGCTAGGCAGCCACTCACTAATGGCGGCAGACTTTACTCTGCGTTTTGGCCATTTAGCCAATGAGCAGAACATTTGGCACCAGGCCGCCGAGAAATTTAAAGAGGAGGTCGAAGCAAACTCTGACGGGCAGATCGAGGTACGCCTCTACCCTAGTGAGCAGCTTGGTAACGAGATGGACGTGATCAATAGTATCCAGTTGGGCACAGCGGATATGACGATCACCGGCGAAAGCTTACAGAACTGGGCACCAAAAGCCGCGATGATGGCGGTACCGTATGCCTTTAGAGATTCCGAACATCTCCATTCCGCCGTTAACGGCGATATTGGTGCTGAGATTGAAGCGCAAATCACTGAACGCACTAATCTGGTACCTCTGGCGTGGTTTGAGCGTGGCCCCCGGGAACTGACTTCCAATCGTCCTATCCGTACGCCTGATGAGCTGGATGGGTTACGTCTTCGCGTGCCCAACGTTCCGCTGTTCGTTGATACATGGCAGGCAATGGGGGCACGTCCAACCCCAATGGCATTTAGCGAAGTGTTCACTGCGCTGCAGCAAAATACCCTGGAAGGTCAAGAGAACCCGCTTAGTCTGATCGAAAGCGCCAGCTTCAATGAGGTACAGGACTACGTCAACATGACCGGCCATGTGCGCAGCTGGATCTACGTGGTGATTGGTCGTAACCAGTTGGAAAGTATGCCGGAAGAACTTCAGCAGGTGGTGCGAGACGCTGCTCAAACGATGCAGGAGTATCAAGCCGAGCTTTTCGTTGATGACCAAGCACGTCTTGAGCAAGCGCTACAGGAGCGTGGCATGGAGTTCGTGGAAGTCGATGTCGATGCGTTCGCAGAGAAAGCTCGGCCCGCCGTGCTTGAGGCCTTAACCGAAGAGCAGCGTGAGCTCTTCGACGCTATCCAAGATTTGTAAGGTTGTATTGGAAGCGAACTGATAATGGTGATGGGCTAGCATCTTGCTGGCCTATCTTCTAACTGCACACGCAGCTTGCCCATTAAGGATACGGTTATGAACTCGGATCACAAAACGCTTGAAGAGCATGCGTTGGAGAGTCTGGATTCAATGTCGGCGGTGCCTAAGCTAGCAGGCCCCATAGGGCGCGTGATTGGCTGGGTGGATAAGTGCTTTCTAACCTTGGCCGTTGTGGCGCTGGTTGCCATAGCCGCCACGGTGCTGCTGCAAATTTGTTCTCGGCTGTTTTTGCCGTTTTCGATAGCCTGGACCGAAGAACTCTCGCGTTATCTGTTTATTTATATGGTGGCACTATCTGTTGGTGTAGTGCTGCGACAGAACCGAAACATCAGCGTTGAGCTTTTCCATCATCTGCTGGGGCCGCGCATACAGGCAGCCTTTCAAGCGTTGATCTGTGTGCTGATTGGCCTGTTTGCCTTTCTGGTGCTGCCTTACGCTTGGCAGTATGCGCAAAACGGCGCTTGGCAAACCTCGCCAACGCTGCATGTTCCCATGCTGTATATCTTTTTCTCAACGGTAGTCACCTTTGCGCTTCTCCTGGTTTACAGCTTGCTGGGGTGTCTTGAGGGAATTATCGCAATGTGTCGCTCCTCTGCCTCCCATCAGGAGTCGTAAGCATGGAAGTTATTATCCTCTTTAGCGTTTTCTTGGTTTTGCTCTTGGTGGGAATGCCCATTGCGTTTGCGCTGGGTTTAGCCTCGCTCTCTTATCTGCTGCTTGAAGGCATTTCATTAACCATCGTGCCGCAGCGTATGTATGCGGGTATCGATACCTTCGTGCTGCTGTGTATTCCCGGTTTTGTGCTGGCCGGCAATTTAATGAATGTGGGTAATATAACTGATCATATTGTGCGTTTCTCCAACGCTCTGCTAGGCCATATTCGCGGCGGACTTGGCTTGGCCAATGTGGCAGGGTCGATGATTTTCGGTGGTATTTCCGGCACGGCGGTTGCGGATTCAGCCAGCATCGGTTCGGTGATGATTCCCGGTATGGCTCGCTCAGGCTATGACAAGCCGTTTGCCGCTGCAGTTACCGCCGCCTCGTCAACCGTTGGGCCGATTATACCGCCCAGCGTGCCGATGATTATCGCCGGTTCGCTTAGCGGTATTTCGGTCGGGCGGATGTTCCTGGCAGGTGCAGTGCCGGGGCTTTTAATGGGCCTCGCCATGATGATTACGGTGTACATTCTGGCCGTTCGGCGTGGGTATCCCAAAGAGCAACGGGTACCGTTTTTGCGGTTGCTGCGCGAAGCCAAAACGGCCTTCTGGGCACTGCTGATGACNNCTATTGTGGCTTGTCTCTATGCCTTGGTCGTCGGCATGTATGTGTATAAAGGCCTGTCATGGAAAAAGCTTCCGGCGATTTTGTCAGACACCGTATTAACCTCTTCGGCATTACTGCTGATGGTGGGGTTAGCCAACCTGTTTGGCTGGATACTCACCAGTGAGCAGATCCCTCAGATGGTAGCCTCACTGATTCTCTCCATTAGTGATAACCCGCTCATTGTTTTACTCATCCTTAATCTGATTCTTTTGTTTGTTGGCGCTTTTATGGAGACCATTGCCGCGCTGATTATTCTTTTCCCGGCCTTGGTGGGAGTAGCGACTGGCGTGGGTGTCGATCCGGTTCATTTTGCGGTAATCGCGGTGTTGAACCTGATGATTGGGCTGACAACACCACCGGTGGGGGTGTGCCTATTCGTGGTGGCGGGGATTGGCAAACTACCTATGTTGACGGTGGCAAGAGCCATCGTACCCTTTTTGCTATGCAACTTGGCGGTGCTGTTGTTGGTGACTTATGTCCCCGCGATTTCGCTTTGGCTGCCTAACTTGCTAATGGGAGAGTAATTAATGATAGCTCCACAGCGTATTGAAGCAATGCCAAAAAGCGGTCGGATCGGGGTTGTCCATCTGGGGTTAGGCGCTTTTCATCGCGCGCACCAAGCGGTCTATTTAGAGCGTTATCGCCAACGCAGTGGCGATGGTGAGTGGGGCGTCTGCAGCGCGAATTTACGCTCTAGCGTTGGTCTAGTCGACGGCTTACGTGCGGCAGGGCAGCGCTATCATGTAGCGGAGTACGCCGATAGTGACAGCATCACGCTGCGCGAAATAGGCGTGATTGAAGAAGCGCTATTCTCGGGCCGTGATGGTGCGGACGAAGGTATGGATAGCTGGGGTCGGGACCGGGAGGCGCTACTGGCGCGAATGGCGTCTGCGGATACCCGTGTTGTTACATTAACAGTCACTGAGAAGGGCTACTTTTTAAACCCTGCCAGCGGTGAGTTAAGAGCCGATGACCCCATGATCATCGGTGATATAGCTTCGCCCCAACAGCCGCGTACCGCCCCAGGACTATTGGTGGAGGCGTTGGCTCGACGGCATGAAGCAGGCATTGCCCCGTTTACGGTGCTTTCTTGCGACAACATGCCGGATAACGGCAAGCGAACCCGCCAAGCGGTGATCCAGCTGGCCGAGCAGCGTGCCCCCGCGCTGGCTCGCTGGATCGCCAATGAAGTGGCGTTTCCCTGCAGCATGGTGGATCGCATCGTCCCTGCGATGACCGACGACGACTTTGAGCGCTTAGCGGCATTGGGCGTTACCGATCCACACGCCGTGGTATGCGAAGCGTTCACGCAGTGGGTGGTTGAAGATAGCTTCCCCCAGGGGCGACCCGGCTGGGAAGCTGAGGGGGTTGAGATGGTGGCAGATGTGGCGCCGTTTGAAACCATGAAGCTGCGCATGCTCAATGGCAGCCACTCTTTGCTTGCCTATCTTGGCGCGCTTGCAGGTATCGAAACGGTTTATGACGGCATTAATCACGTCGAGCTTCGGGCGCTATTGCGCCGATATATGCTTGAAGAAGCGGCACCTACACTTGAGATGCCCGAGGGAATCGATTTAGACGCTTATGCTGACTCGCTGCTGGCACGCTTTGCCAATGACAGTTTGCGTCATCGTCTGCAGCAGATCGCGATGGATGGCAGCCAAAAGCTCCCGCAGCGCTGGCTCTCTGGTGCGCTCAAACGTAGCGCCGCTGGTCTATCCTCGCCCTGTGTGGCATTGGGGATGGCGGCCTGGATTCGCTACACCACGGGCGAAGATTTATTGGGGAATCGCTACACCGTCGATGACCCGTTAGCCAAACGCTTTGCTGATTTACACCATACCCATAGCTCCGATCCCAGCGCTCTGGTGGCGGCCTATTTAGCCATGGACGATGTCGTGCCTTATGCATTGGTAGCGGATAAGGCTTTTGCTCAGTCCGTACTAACGGCATATCAAATGCTGAACCAAGCCGGATTGGACGGGGCGCTCGCGGCACTTGAGCGCAACTAATAAAAGGAGATCACCATGGAGCATACCTGGCGCTGGTTTGGCCCTAATGATGCTATTCGGCTGAAAGAAATTCGCCAGACAGGCGCAACCGGTATCGTCACGGCACTGCATGAGGTGCCCAATGACCAGGTTTGGCCGGTTGAGGCAATCCGAGAGCGTCGGCGGATGATTGAAGCGGCTGGTCTGACATGGTCTGTGGTAGAGAGCGTGCCGGTACATGAGTCGATTAAAAAAGGATTGCCGGCGCGAGATGCCCTGATTGCAACCTACTGCCAGACACTGCGCAACCTTGCGGCTTGCGGTATCGACACCGTTTGCTACAACTTTATGCCGGTGCTGGACTGGACGCGTACCGACCTGACCTATGAACTGCCCGATGGCGCTTTGGCCCTACGTTTTGATCAGGTGGCGTTTGCCGCCTTTGATCTTTATCTGCTGCAGCGGCCAGGGGCTGAGAAAGAGTACCGCGCCGAGGAGAAAGCCCAGGCACGCCGCTATCTGGACGTAATGGATAGCGCAGGGCGCGACAAATTAGTCAATACACTGATCGCTGGACTACCGGGTGCCGAAGAGCACTACACCCTTGAGCAGTTTCGCGCTGTATTGGAAGAGTACGCTGATATTGATGCCGCTCGGCTGCGAGAAAACCTTGGCTACTTTCTGCAGGCGGTGATTCCGGTGGCAGAAGAGGTGGGCATCCGTATGGCCATCCATCCGGATGACCCTCCGCGGCCGCTACTGGGCCTGCCTCGAGTGGTTTCGACTTGCGAGGATGCCCAGTGGATTATCGATTGCATACCCAGCCCAGCCAATGGCTTGACGCTTTGCACAGGCTCTTACGGCGTTCGTGAAGACAATGATTTGGTGGCTATGACTCGCCACTTTGCCCCGCATATTCACTTTATTCATCTGCGCGCCACCCAGCGTGAAGCGGATGCGCTCTCGTTCCACGAGTCCCCTCACTTGGCAGGTGATGTGGATATGGTAGGTGTTATTCAAGCGCTGGTTGAAGAGGAGCGCAGACGCGAAAGAGAGGGTGGGGCACGTTTACCGCTGCGTCCGGATCACGGCCACCAACTTCTGGATGACCAACAGCGCAGTACGGCACCCGGCTACCCGCTTTACGGTCGTATGCGCGGCCTAGCCGAACTACGCGGTGTGGAGCTTGCAGTGCGACAGCAAACTGACCGATAACCCATTACCCTTCAACCTATATTACTCATCAACCTACATTACTCCTCAATATAGGAAAGCCCTGCTGGCTAATGTCTCAGCAGGGCTTTTTGGTGGCGCTAGCGGCTAACGATTAGCGAGGTGCAGCGGGCGCTTCAGCGTTCGTGAGAGTCGGTTCGGGCACTTGCTCCATACGCTTGCGCTCTTGGTCAAGAATTGCCAGTGCCTGGGTAGAAGTCACGCGCGAGGCGGGCGTCACTAGGCTTACAATCACACCCGCTACCAGCGCTACTAGCACAGCGGGGATGCTTGGGTTACCCCAGAAGGCTGTCCAGTCGCTATTGGCAATAATCGTTAAGGAGGTCACCGAGGCGCAAATTAATGTGGCGATGGCACCCTGCCAGTTATAACGTGACCAGAAACGGCCCAGCATGGCACTCACAAATAGTCCTGAAAGAATCGTTGAGATCATACGGGTGATGTAGGTGATGACATTGTCTGAGGCCAGGGCGAACAGCAGCGCCAGACCAATGGTTGCCACTAGCGCAATACGCGAGAAGCGCACTACATTTCGCGCTGAAGGCGTGCGGCCCGTTGCCAGCACATATAGATCGCGAATCAGCGTGGAAACACCGGCAATGGCATCGGAGCTCGCGCTAGACATCGTGGCGGAAAGACCCGCGACCAATAGCAGTAGCCCTAATCCTAGGGGCATGATTTCAGTGGCCAGGAAAGGGAAGGCAAAGTTGCTATTTTCAAGCCCAGGGTTAAGGGCGTGGGTGGCCATACCAATAATCGCGGGAATGATCGAAAAACCCAGGTAAAGAACGCCGGTGATTAAGAACGAGCGGCGTACCGATTTGACTGATTTGCCTGAATAGATGCGTTGACGAAAGGAGGGTGTAGCAAGCACGCCAATGGCAATCACGGCAGCCAGTGACAGCGCTGGCAACGCACCAATTTGATCAATACCTAGAAAGCTAGTGGCCCCTGCATCCATACCAGCCGTAAGGCCTGAGAAGCCGCCAACCTCGATCAGTGCCAATATTGCCATCAAGATAAAACCCGCGAACAGCACGACTGCTTGAATGGTGTCAGTCCAGATAACCGCAAAATAACCCCCTACCACGCAGTAAATGCCGAAGCCTAACGCCACCAGAATACGCGCGGTGGTTAGATCGATATCCGCCATCCAGGAGAGATAGAGACCACCGCCAAGAATATGCGCGCCCAACCAGCCTATACAGGCGATATAGATAAGTAGCGCGACCACATTACGTACCAGCCGATTCGCACCGACGTAATAGGCGAGTTCCTCACTCATGGTCATAAAGCGAAGTTTACGTACGGGAGCAAAACAGACCGCGAGCAGTAAAATGCCCACGGCACCCCCAAGCCCGTATAAGGCACCCGCCCAACCGTTGGCGTAACCGAACCCAACGGCGCCCATGCTGGAGCCGGTGCCCACCATGGTCGCCACCGTAGTCCCCACGGTAAGAAATAGCGGTACGCTTCGCCCGCCGAGTAGGAAGTCGTCGCCGCTGCCCCGTTTGTGTCTTGAAATCCACCAGCCAAACACAATCATGGCGACAATGTAGAGCACGAAGGTAATAAGGAATAGTTGGCTGTTCATGTTAACCTCTTATCGTTGTTTATCCGGCCGTTGCCGCGGCCGAAGGTAGGCAATGGAAGCGATTACCGTGGAGCTTTTTATCCTAATCACGCGGTAATCTGGCGCTGCGCCCTTGCCGGGGTGCGGCGCTTTTTTTGGTATTTAAAGTTGAGTGTTTAGACGCGATCAGCGCGGAAGCACTTCACGTCAACCTCGACTTTGCAATCCACCACCAGGTCTTGAACGCTGCAGATGCGTGCCGGTGGGTTGTCACCAAAGACCTCCTTAAACACCTTGTTGAACGAGGTGAAATAGCGCGCATCGGTGAGCACGGTGGTGACATGTACGACGTCTTCAACGCCGAAACCTGCTTCTTGCATGATGGCCAGGCAGTTATCGAAGGCGAGGCGGGTCTGCTCAACAATGCCGCCTTCAACGACTTCGCCGTCGGTCATTGGTGTTTGTCCGGAGACGTATAGNNCCTGCCTCTACGGCGCGGGCAAAGGGCAGCTTCTGACCGCCGGTGCCTACGCCGCCTTCCGTGCCGTATCGAGTAATGCTCATGGTGTTTGCTCCTGGTTGGGTTGAAAGGTGGGGATCGATTGAGAAATGCGCTCTGTTCTGCGCAGCATTCTGCCAGCGCGTTGGTCTGAAATTGCGCCTTGGTGATAGGCGATTTTGCCGTTCACTATGACCATTTCGATGCCTTTAGCGGCCGCGATGGGGGTCTCGTAATTGGCCGTATCTTCAAGAGTCGTGAGATCAAAAAGGGTGAGGTCTGCGTAGGCGCCTATGCGGATCACTCCGCGATCCGTTAAGCCGAAATTAGCTGCTGAAAGGCTGGTCATTTTGCGCACTGCTTCTGCCAGTGACATTAGCTTTAAATCGCGGCTGTAGTGGGCCAGCACACGCGGAAATGCACCCCAAAGGCGTGGGTGAGGGTGCGGATCGTTCGGTAATCCATCGGAACCGATCATGGAGAGCGGATGCGCTAACACTTGCTGCATATCCGTTTCACTCATGTTGTGGTAAACCGCCCCCGCCGGCTGTAGCTGCTTGGCCGCATCTAACAGTGATACCCCCCATTCGGCGGCGATCTCTTTTAATGGGCGACGCGCCTGCTCTGGGTGCGTTGTCGACCAAGTAATGGTGATCTCAATCTCATCCGTGACCTGGCCCAGATCGAGAGTGGAGGAGCCTGCGGTGTAGGGGTAGCAGTCGCAGTGGGCATGCTGGTACTGGGCGGCAGACTCCAATTTACTCAGCGCTTTACCAGCGCCTCCCCAATTGCCCGCGCCTGCGCATTTGAGGTGCGAGATCACCAGAGGCACCTGACCATTGCGAGCGGTGGAAAATGCTTCGTCCATGGCCTCCAGCAGGCCCGCAAACTCATCTCGAAGATGGGTGGTATATACGCCGCCTGATTTCCCAACGGCGGCCACCAGTGGGGCCATTTCGGTGGTCGGCGCGTGTATCGCGTTGCGATAGGCAAGCCCTGAGCTAAGCCCTAGGGCTCCCTCATCCAGCGCTTGGCTTAGCAGCACCTCCATTTGTGCAATTTCTTCAGCAGTGGCAGGCCGGGCAAAGCTGTCCATCACCTGGCTGCGCAGACTGGTATGCCCCACCAAGGCGGCGACGTTGATACTTGGCGCAGCGGCGTCTACGGCGTTGGCATAGGCGCTGAAGCTTGGGTAGCGAAAGTCTTCTAGCTTGCCCAGTAAATTCATGGGATCGGGTACTTCGCGAGTGAGTGTCACGGGGCTCGCACTGATCCCACAGTTACCCACCACCACCGTCGTTATCCCTTGTGTCAGCTTCGGCAGCATCTCGGGAGTACGAATGACATTGGTGTCGTCGTGAGTGTGGACATCGATAAAACCAGGGGCCAGATGGCGCTCTTGGGCGTCAATAATGGTGGTGGCGGTGGCGTAGGGCATGTCTCCGATGGCGCAGATACGCTCGCCTTGAATAGCTACATCGGCACGAAAATGAGCTGCGCCGGAGCCATCCAGTACGTTGGCGTTACGAATCAGCAGGTCGTAAACCATCTTAATCTCCTAGTGGCTGGCGGTTGTCGCCACCGCGATGGTCATCGAGGCTAAGCTTGAGACGACGCAATTTAGTTCGTGAACGCTCACGGTGACGCATGGCAAGTTCAAGTGCTAACACATCGATGACCGCCAGCATGGCGTAGCGGGAAGCTGAAGGGTGATAGATGAAGTCCGTTTCCCGAGAGGTAATCGGGAGCACAATGTCGGATGTATCGGCTAAAGGAGAATTCAGGGCGGTGATGGCAATCACTTTTGCGCCGTACTGCCTGGCAATTTGTGCAGACTCCACCATCTCCGGGGTGTAGCCAGTGACAGATAGCACGACGACTACGTCATTCGGCTCTAGGGTTGACGCTACCATGCGGGGCAATAGTGCTTGAGGGTAAGCGCAGATCGCATAGCCAAGACGGACTAAACGGAATTGAAACTCTTGGCAGAGAATGCTGGAACCGCCCCCTGCGCCAAATACCAATATCTGACGCGCTTTATCCAGCTGTTCGACCGCGCCTGCCACATCGGCCTGGGCGAGTAGGTCGCGGTTAAGCGCGAGGGTTTGTGTGGCTATGTCATACACCACGCTTGAGCTGTCTTCGGGTGTCGCTTCTTGTATAAAGCGGCGACCTGCTGCTAAAGCGCGTGTTAAGCGCGTTTTTAAGTCGCGCACATTAGTGCAGCCGATAGCGCGTGCAAATCGGGTGACACTGGCATCACTTACCCCCGCGCGCTTGGCGATGTCACCGATGCTTGCTTCGGTGACAAACTCGATGTCAGCAAATATCAGCTCGGCGACTTTTTTTTCAGCTTCACGCAAGGCAGCAAAGTCAGTAGTAATACGTGACAAGATGTCGATTTCCTGGCTCACCGTGGACTCCTAATGGTTGCCTGATTTAAAAAGTATGTTAGTTTCTAACCTTAAGTCAATAGTTGTGAAAGTGTCTAACATTGATGCTTTATTAAAATGAGGATATGGGCGTATGCAGACAATGGCGTTAGCGATGGATAAAGGCGGTGAGGAATTGGGATCAAACCTTCTATCAGGTGTCAGCCTACCCGCTGCCGTGGTGCATGAAGGCCCACTGGCTCATAACGTAGAGTGGATGCAGCGCTTCGCAGAGGCTCACGGTGCTCGCTTGGCGCCCCATGGCAAAACCACCATGACGCCCGCGCTTTTCCATCGACAGCTCCAGGCAGGTGCGTGGGGTATCACACTTGCCACTGCGCCCCAGTGTCGTGCTGCTTTCGCCAATGGCGTTACCCGAATATTGATGGCGAACCAACTGGTGGGTCAGGCAAATATGGCCATTATCGCCTGTCTGATCGAACAGGGCGCTGCGTTTTACTGTGTGGTCGATAGCCATGAGAACGCACGCCAACTCGGGTGTTTTTTTGCTGAGCGGGGCTTGACGTTATCGGTGCTTATTGAGATAGGCGTGGAGGGTGGCCGCTGTGGCTGCCGCAATCAGCAGCAAATTCTTTCGCTGGCGGAGGCGATTGCTAATGAGCCAGCACTTTCTCTGGTGGGCCTGGAGGGCTATGAGGGTGTGGTTCACGGGGATAATCCCGAATCTGGTATTCGTAACTATGCTAAATACCTGGTGGATGCTGCCGTAGAGCTTGAAGCTGCTGGACGCTTTGCTGAAGAGAACCCGATTGTCACCGCGTCAGGTTCCGCCTGGTATGACGTGATTGCGGAGGCCTTTCAGGGCGCACCGCTTCAGGGGAGATTTACCCCCGTGCTACGCCCAGGTTGCTACATTGTCCACGACCATGGGCTTTATCGTGAAGCGCAATCAGCGGTATTAGGCCGCCGGCCAGATTTGCAGCAGGGGCTTGAGCCTGCCCTGGAAGTTTTTGCCCAGGTGCAGTCGCTTCCCGAACCTGGACTTGCCATTGTGGCGTTAGGTAAGCGTGATATCGGTCATGACCAGCTACCTATTGCCCTGCGTCGGTTCCGGGAAGCCGGTGAGCCCTCTCAGTCAATGTCAGTTGCTGGCTGGGAGGTGACAAAAATTATGGATCAGCACACCTTTGTGCGCCTTCCGGAAGGAGCTCAAGATGTCGAGGTCGGTGATATTGTCGCGTTTGGCGCCTCTCATCCCTGTTTAACCTTCGATAAATGGCGCCAGATACTGTTAGTGGATGATCAACTAAACGTTAAAGAGCGTATGGCGACCTACTTTTAAAGGTGTCTGCAGTGTTGCCCGTCGCGGCGCCATCATTACGCCGTCGCTTGTACAGTTAAGCGTGCAATAGCAGCGGGTAATTCATGGGCGTGATGGATGCCAATGGCACCTTCGGGGGTGATTTCCTCATTAGGGAAGTGGTTGAGGTGAATCACGTGCATGCCCGCCGCTAGCCCTGCTTCCACACCCACAGCCGCATCATCAATCACCACGCACTGCTGAGGAGCGTAGCTCATAGCGGCGGCAGCCTTACGATACAGCTCGGGGTCGGGTTTCCAGACGTTGAGGGTATAGGCGCTAAAGAGCTTGTCGGCAAAGTGATGGCCTAACTCGGTGCTTTCCAGCGCACAGCGAATTTTGCGCTCGGGGCCATTAGACACCACGGCCTTGGGGTGGCTGCTTAAGTGGTCAAGAGCAGCAGCCATGCCCGGTATTGCCACAAGCTCGGCCCGCATACGGGCTTCCATGCGCGCCCGCATACCCGCCTCAAGCTGAGAGAACTGGCCTTCTGCCAACGCCTGGAAACGCTTTTCCAGCGTTTGGACGATGGTCTGGAAGCGTACCCCGCGAAACTCATCCATATACTGCCGTGCTGTGAAGGGTAAGCCGAACTCGGGAAGGATTTCGGCCATCACCTCGGCAAGCAGTATTTCGCTATCCACCAGGGTGCCATCGCAATCGAACAGTAAGCACAGGGGCGTGGAAGGAGGCGTGGCAGGCTTCATTGATAGGTTTCCTCGTTGACTAAGCTAATTGGCCGCTCGCCCTGGAGTGCTAGACGAATATTATCCACCGCCCGTTGGGCCATGGCGTCGCGGGTTTCATGGGTAGCAGAGCCGATATGCGGCAGGGCGACCACATTGGGCATCTTCGTCAGCGGTGACGCAGCGCGTAGTGGCTCCTGCTCAAATACATCCAGCCCGGCTGCTTGAATAACGCCGTTTTCCAAGGCGTCTATTAAAGCGCTTTCATCGACGACTTTGCCTCGGGCGATATTGATAAAAATGCCTGAAGGCTTCATCAGCGCGAACTCTTGGGCACCGATCAAGCGTTCGGTTTCGGCGGTAAGCGGCACAGTGACACAGACGAAATCGGCCTCGGCCAACAGTTCGTTGAGTTCGCGGCGCTGCGCGCCAAGTTCACTCTCTAAATCGGGCTTGGGTGAAGCGTTGGAGTAGAGCAATTGCATACCAAAGCCCAGGGCTCCGCGCCTGGCAACGGCTTGGCCAATGCGTCCAAAACCCACCATGCCCAAGGTTTTGCCATGTACATCGCTGCCAAACAGTGCGGGGCCAATGCTGGCTTGCCATTTGTCCGCTTTGATCCACTCGGCTAGTTCAACCACTCGGCGCGCCGCGGCCATGATCAACGCAAAGCCGGTGTCGGCGGTGGTTTCGGTAAGCACATCAGGTGTATTGCACAGCATAATGCCGCGCTTCGTAAGTTCATCAACAGGGATGTTGTCGTAACCAACAGAGATGGTCGCGATGACTTTCAAGTTGGGTGCTGCGTCCAGCAACTGGGGGGTAATGGCTAAGCCAGAGCCGATGATGCCGTGCGCCTCCGCTAATAGAGCGCGATTTTCAGTGGCATCAAGCGCAGTGGCTTGCGGCAACACATCCACTTCAAACAAATCGCTAAGTTCAGCCTGTTGAGCGTCGCTGAGTCGTCCTTGAATCACTAGACGTTTTTTCATTGTTATCTCCATGGTGAAAAGCCTGTTATATAAAAGTAGTGTGTGGCGATTAGCCAATGGGCTGGTCGACTTCAAGCGCTAATAGCTGCTCGCGATTAGGCAAACCTTCCATATCACCCACTACCTGGATGGCTTGGGCGCCAATGAGGTTGCCGCGTTGGGCGGCTTGATGCGCCGTCCTTCCGTCAAGCAGGGCGCTAATGACACCGACGGCGAAGCCATCGCCTGCGCCTACGGTATCCACCACCCCAGCAACGTGGCAACCGGCCACCGTAAAGCTCTCTTCTTGCCCATCCAGGTTGCCACGGTAATAGCTACCTTCAGGGCCCAGCTTGATGATCACAGCCGAGGCACCTTGATCCAGATAATAGCCTGCTATGTCGTAAGGCGTCTTCTGCCCGGTGAGAAGCTGGCCCTCTGAAAGCCCAGGTAACACCCAATCGGCGCGACCTGCGAGTTCATTAAGGGTCGACCGCATAACGTTTTCGCTGGGCCAAAGTGACGGCCGTAAATTGGGGTCAAAGGAAATACTAGCGCCGTGGGCGCGGGACTCTTCCATCAAATGATGGCTAAGCTGGCGGGCGCTTTCAGATAACGCTGGGGTAATGCCCGTCGCGTGAAGGTGGTTAAGCGCCTGAAAGTCGACATTCCGGGCGTCGTCAATAGTGAGATGGCTGGCGGCACTGCCACGTCTGAAATACTCTACTCGCGGGTCGTCGCCATTCTGGGCACGCTCTTTAAAGAGCAGCCCGGTGGGGTGCTGTGCATCGGCACGAATATAGCGATCATCGATACCTTCCGCTGTTAATGCGGCCTGAATAAACCCTCCAAAGCTATCGGTTCCCACTCGACTTAACCAGCCCACGTGGAAACCCAGCCTTGAGAGGCCTATAGCGACATTATTATCGGCGCCTGCCAAGCGGCGGTGGAAACGCTCAATGCTGGATAAGTCGCCCGGTGTATCAGCGACAAACATAGCCATGGCTTCGCCGAAGGTGAGAATTTCTGGTGGGCTAGAGAAGGAGTGGTGCATAGTCAGTAATCTCTTCGAGTTGTTCGTTATCATCCAATGGGAACGATACCATTTTTGTGGCAATTTTTTAGCACCGACTAAAAAATTAGCGTTGAGTAGAACCTCGTTCGATCAGAGTAGGTGAAAAACTCAGCGCCGCTGGCATTGACGATGCATGGGGCGCAATGCGATGCATCAAGCATTGAACAGCCGTTTTACCCATTGCATCGGTGGGTTGGGCAAGCGTAGTAATGCCGGGAGAGATCAAAGCGCACCACTCGAGTTCATCAATCCCCATCAAGCCTATCTTGCCAAGCGATAAGTCCAACTGTTGAAAAAGACGGGTCACTGTTAGGGTGGCATTGCCATTGCCGCATAAGACAGCGCAGGCGTGTTGTTGGTGGGTTGCTAAAAAGTCGCTTAGCGCTTGAAGCGTTGCAGTGCCATCTGAGTTAGCAAGCAGGGAGGATGAATGAATAAGCCCCAACTGCTCGGTAGTGTGGTTAAAGCGGGCCAAGCGTTTTTGTCGGGTGCTTGACTGCTGGGGAGCTTCGCTGACATACAGCACGGCCTGGTAGCCCTGATCGACCAAGTGTTCGAGTGCCATATCGATCGCCAAGTGATTATCGAGTCCAACCACCTCCGCTTCCACATGATCGACTTCGCGGTCTAGCAGCACAATGGGAGTCCCCTGGCTGATAAAAGTATGTAGTTGTCGTTCAGGGCTGCCGGACGCATTTACCACAAGACCTTCCACCTGATAGGCACCCAGCAGGTCTAAATGCTGGCGCTCCTGTTCTGGGTCGTTATCAGTATTACATACTACCAATGAGTAGCCGTATTGGCGGCACGCTTGCTCGACACCATGTGTGATAGCCACTGAAAATGGGTTGCGGATATCTGCCACCAACATACCTAACAATTTAGAGCGGCCACCTTTTAACCCGCGTGCCATCTGATTTGGCTGGTAGCCAAGGGTACCTGCCGCATGGGCGATACGCGCTTGGAGTGAGGGCGAGAGCCGATCACGCTCTTCGCCAAAATAGCGCGACACGCTGGTTTTAGAGGCACCAGCGAGGCGGGCTACTTCAAGAATGGTGGAACGGCGCGGTGTAGGCGGCATAGTGTGCTTAAAAAATAGTGTGCTTAAAATTGTGTGATTGGATAAATAGTGTCTTTCGCCAAAGTATCTTCCGTTACATGCTGGTTGACAAAAGTAACACAGTCTAATTTTGGGTGTTTGCTAGGCCAAAAGCAACGGCGTGCGAGCCGCTAAGGGNNGGGTGATTGACCATATGAATATTGTAGTCTGTGGGGTTTACCGTGCCCTCAAGATGCCCAATTTGAGTAAAGTCACTATTTTCAAGAACCGTGTCAATAGATGTGTCTCTAAAGGAGAGGTTTTTAATAACGTTGACCTTGCACGGCATTCCCTTTGTGTCGACATCCATTATCCATGCTAAAAAACCGTTTGAGAATTTAGCTAAGCTGCCGATAGGGTATAACCCAAAGTGTTGGATATACTCTACAAGTAGTGACTTTTCATAAATAGTTGGGCAGTTGTTAACCCAGCGATAGGCATCAAGAGGTTGCCGTGGTTTCTGACCATTTCGTTCGTGAGTTAATTTGTTGATTATTTTAATAACACTGATTAGCCGAACGTGCTCGGATAACTCTGCTGCTGTCTTTCCTGCTGGATACCCGCTGCCATCAAGCCGTTCGTTGGCATTGAGGATAATGTTATGGCAGGCTGGGCTAGCAGTCCAGTTTAATGCCGTTAGTCTGTTCTCCAATGTGACAACATGCTCTTTGAGCATTTCCGCTTGTGAAGGAGACATATGCATCTTAAGCGAGGGGAGTTGCTCGCTAATAAGCAGTGGTTTTCCCATGGTGTGCAGTAAAGCCCCGGCGACCGCTTCCCGCGTCTGCGATGCGTATGGATCACGACTGATCAGAATCATCGCGAGTTGACTACCCACTTGTATGGCATGGCGCACCCACTCGGGTTCATCATGCAGAAAAGCCATCGCATACTGAAGTCCCTTTCGGTCTTGATTCACCATGTACAGCAGGCTGTCTACACACTCATAGAGGCTCTCTTCTGGAAATAAATCCTTGTTTTTGGTGAACATTAACATGACTTGTAGCTGGTGAGCGACTTCAAGAACACCGCGTAGCAGAGGAGAACGTTGGCTACTCTTGGTTTGATCACGCTCTTCTTTGTGCTGCATTTTCTTCTCTTTGGCATCTGCGATGAAAAGCCGCGACTTAGCACGTGAGTTGCTATCTTGTAGGCCTGAACGAAAAGCGGCTTCGAACTCAGACTCCGATACATAATGGAAAAGTGTTTCAGTCATTGTGGCTGTCATGTTAATAAACTCAATGCCGATAGCCGCGTAGTCGTGGCTTCCAAAAGGGCGCATATGACGAATACGCCCCTGAGTATTGAATGTTTCTCCGTTTGGAAACTCCAGTGTTACCTCTGGCAGCGTCTGGTTAACGCTAAGGGCCATGCTATCTTCGAGGCTGACATACACCATGCAGCCGCCCACTGAAAGGTTACGCACTTTTCCTTCCACATTAAGCTCATGAGCAAAGACTTCAAGGTGCACACGTGCATGCATACCAAGAATAAAGGGAACGCGTAGAGCACCTCTATTATCGGAAGCAAAAATAGAGTTGGGAAGCTGACACTCAAGATGGTAAGTGCAGGCATCTATCTTAACGACGTGTGCAGGTACTTGCTCAATATTGTAAATTTCTTCTTCTATGCTAGGTGAAGGGTGTGAAGCTTCTATGTCAAAGCAAATAGTATCGTTTTTAAAATAAGGAGAAAGCGAACTTCCAGTGTAATGAATAGCTAAGGTTATTTTTCCCCTATCCAAATCTATCTTAATTGCCTTAGCTTCGATGGCATGGGCTGCTTCCTTAGAAAATATAGAAATAGCATGCTCTTTTTTTAGCAGTGATCGTATTATCTGCCCAGTGGTATTTTGGTTTTCCATATCGATAATCATATAAAACCCACCGCATTTATTTTGTTATAATTTATATCGACTTGGTGGTGACTGCTCTACATTTCTATTGCTTGTCACTGCTACCATGATAGGACATTTTCCCTGTGTCGATTAGCTATTATTTCGCTCCAGTTTGCAAACCTATTTATATCTGTTTTAAAAGTGATTTGTAATGTTTTGATGATTTTTGTTTATGTTTGATGCAGGCTAGACCACCATTCGGTCGAGTAGGCATAATCAGGTAAACTGCACGTTTTCTTTTACAGTGATGCCCGCGGCATGCCCTCAAACCCTAAATCAATCCATTCTCAATCGCGCAGCTATGAATTAACGCCGTCTGGCGATCGCTATTTCGATGGCCTGGCCGAGAAATTTTCCCGCTCGCTCTATCAAGCGCCCCGGGGCGAGCTGCGTCTCGCTATGCTCGACTACCTGCTACCGGAAATGCTGAATCTAGAGTGGCAGTGTGTGTTGGACGTCGGGGGGGGGTTGGGCCAGCAGGCGGCATGGTTTGCTGAGCGGGGGCACCGGGTCACGATGACTGAGCCCTCAGCAGATATGCTCAGCTACGCAAAAAACTGGCACCGGAATGTTAAAACGTTACCGGAAGAGGCGATCACTTATCTGCAGGCGCCGCTGCAACGGTTAACAGAACAAGCTCCTGGCCCATGGTCGCTTATTACCTGCCATGCAGTGTTGGAGTGGTTGGGTGATCCGCAAGCGGCGCTGGCCACCTTGAGCGATTTATTGGCCCCAGGTGGCCAGCTAAGCTTGATGGTGTTTAATCGCGATGCACTGCGCTTTTCTAATGCAGTCAAAGGCAACCTTGAGAAGGCGTTGAGCGACCGCTTGGCAGGGAAGGGCAAGCGCCAACGATTGACGCCTATTTCGCCCGTTAGTCATGCCGAGATAGAGCAGTGGAGTGCGGATAACGGCTTAGTGATAGATGCAGTCGCCGGTATCCGCGTCTTTCAAGATTTCTTGCGCCACCCTCCCGCCACGCCAGCAGAAATTGAAACGCTGCTGGCGCTGGAAAAAAAGTACTGTCGCCATGATCCTCACTGGCGCTTAGGTCGCTACCTACTTTATACATTAACTAAACCGGAGATCGTTGAATGAGTGCCCAAGCCCCAGCGTGCCGATTGTTAGAGCGGCAAAAAGATAACTATGTAGCGCTGTGGGTCATTGGCCCGCCAGTCGATAGCTGGCTTATTGATCAATCGACGGGTGTGGTCAGTGGCGATTTTGGCGCACTGCGTGAGTGGNNGAGTGGCAGGCGAAAGGCAAACAGGCCCGAGCGCCTTTTGACTTAGCGGTGGGCGAGACATTCGGCAAAGAGCTGGTGCTGTTTTGGCCGAAGGCACATCAGTTAGGTATTTGGTGGCTCAAGTGGTTATGTGAGCAGCTACCTGAAGGGACGCCCTTTGAAATTGTCGGCGAGCATCAAGGTGGAATTAAACGCGTTCCCAAGATGCTGGAAGAGCTGGGCATGCCTTGGGATAAGCGCGACAACGCCCGGCGCTGTTCACTCTTTGCCACCCAAACCGTGGCATTGGATTCGACTAGCGATAGCGCTTGGCAGCAATTCGAGACATTAGGACTGACGCTGAACAGCCACCCGGGCGTATTTGGCCACGGTAAAGTCGATGAAGGCACGCTGTTACTGTTGGAGAGCATTGAGAATAGCTTGCCGAAAAAAACGCTCAAAGTGCTGGATATGGGCTGTGGCGACGGCATCATTAGCGCCTGGCTGGCTCAGCGTGGCCATCATGTGACCGCTGTGGACGTCAGCGCCTTTGCGGTAGAGGCGTGTAAGCGTACGTTAGCGGCGAACGGGCTAGAGGGTCGAGTGCTCTGCAGTGATGTTTTCAGTGCGCTTGGAGGCGAGCAGTTTGACTGGATTGTTAGCAACCCGCCGTTCCATAAGGAGCGTGATATCAGCTATGGCCCCAGTCAGCGTTTGATCAGCGCGGCGCCAGAGCATCTCAATGTGGGCGGGCAGTTAATCCTGGTGGCAAATGGCTTTTTGCCCTATCCAGACCACTTGCAGCGGGCATTTCAGGACTTCCAGACCCTGGCGGATAATCGCCGCTTCAAGGTTTACGGTGCGGTTAAATCTCAGCGCTAGGCCTGGACGCTTACTCGGCAAAGAAAACATTAAGTACGTGATCCAGATGCACTTCCATGGCACGACGAGCAGCCACCGGGTCACGTTCTTCAATGGCTTTAACGATGCGCTTATGGTCGTCCTGGGAGCGCTGCGGCATATCTGTTTCCATAAATAGCTCCTGGAGTCGACGAAACATGGCGCCGTACTTGTGGCCAAGCAGATGCTTGATGACAAGTGCGTAGGCCGCGTTACCTGAAGCCTCAGCAATACGAATATGCAGTAATCGATCCCCGGCGCAGTTACGCCCGCCATCGGCGTTGTCAGATACATTTCGCTCAAATGCCAAACGGATCGCTTTCATATCCTCTTCAGTGGCGTTCATGGCTGCTAACGCGGCAATTTCCGGTTCCAGATAGCGGCGCGTCTGGAGCAGTGAAAAGGGCGGGATCTCTTCGTCCAGATTGAGCTCAATTTCGCTCTCGAACTCTGGGTCTATTGCCCAGGGCTCGGTTCGAGCGGCTGCGCGCATCACCGACTCCATGGGAGTGGCGCGCGATTCAAGAACCACGACACCATGGCCGACCCGAACAGCTACCTGCCCAACCACTTCGAGAGCAATCAAGGCCTCTCTCACTGAAGCCCGACTAACGCCAAGAGCTTGGGCAAGCTCTCGCTCGGGGGGTAACAGCGTTCCTGGGGGAAACTCACCGTCATTGATTAACTGCTGTAACTGATCAGCAATCTGGCGATAGAGGCGCTGCGAGCGGATGGTTTGAATCGGCATTCGTGGTGTTTCCTATCCGTTTCATTGGTGGTTTTAGACTAAGGTTGATGGCTACTAAAGTTTATTCCCCAAAGCAGCTATTTAGCTTTTTGAGGCTTGCCAGGGTCAAAGTTTCTCGCTCATACTCGGCTCATTGGTCAGGCCATTGGATATCTGGATGATTTGGCCTGATGTATGTTCCCATTCTTTTCAAGGTCGTACCACAGCTTTTAGGCGCGCGCCTTAGCCGTTAGGGATGTGCAATAGTATGAGACTCAAAAACAAAACTGCACTGATCACCGCCGCTGCAAACGGCATTGGGCGTGCTAGCGTCGAGCGCTTTGTTGCCGAGGGTGCACGCGTATTCGCGACAGATATCGATATTGCCAGCTTAGAAGGGATACCGGGTGTTGAAGCTTATCGCCTGGACGTCACGGATAGCCAAGCGATCCACCATTTAGCCGCTTCACTACCGGCCTTGGATGTACTGTTTAACTGCGCCGGTATGGTGGCAGGTGGGACCGTACTCGAATGCGACGAGGCCACTTGGCAGCGATCGATGGATTTGAATGTCACTTCAATGTTTCATACCTTGCAGGCTTTTTTACCGGGCATGTTGGCAAAAGAGAGTGGCAGCATCATCAACATGGCTTCCCTGGCATCTAGCATTAAAGGAGTTGCTAATCGCTGCGCTTACGGTACCTCTAAAGCCGCGGTAATCGGACTGACCAAGTCAGTCGCCGCCGACTTTATGACCCAGGGAATTCGCTGCAATGCGATCTGCCCTGGCACCGTTGAGTCTCCCTCTCTCAAACAGCGTATTGCTGAGCAGGCAAGTAAAGAGGGGCGCAGTGCTGCAGAGGTGCTAGCCTCTTTTATTACCCGTCAACCAATGGGTAGGTTGGGGCGAGTGGAGGAAGTGGCGGCGCTGGCGGCTTTCCTGGCTTGTGATGAATCGCAGTTTATTACCGGCACCACGCAATTGATCGATGGTGGTTGGGCNNAAAATCAAATTCCGGATCTTTTGTAATTACAGATACAGGATTACTTCAGAAGGAATAACAATATGAAACTTTTACGCTTTGGAACGACAGGACAGGAAAAGCCGGGCATTCTCGATAGTCAGGGTAAGGTGCGTGATCTTTCCGCCCTCGTTAGCGATGTTGCTGGTGATGTGTTGAGCGACGAAGGGTTGCAGAAACTTCGCGATGTGGATCTCTCTACATTGCCAGAGGTCGCGGCTGATGTGCGTCTGGGGCCTTGTGTTGGTCACGTGGGCAAGTTTATTTGTATTGGTCTCAACTACTCCGATCACGCAGCAGAAACCGGCGCTGAGGTTCCCCCTGAGCCGGTCATTTTCAATAAGTGGACAAGCGCTATCTGTGGCCCCAATGACAACGTAGAGATTCCTCGTGGCTCCCAAAAAACCGATTGGGAAGTCGAGCTTGGGGTGATTATTGGGAAGGGGGGGCGTTACATTGATGAAGCCGAGGCCATGTCACATGTGGCGGGGTTCTGCGTGGTTAATGATGTGTCCGAGCGCGAGTTTCAGCTGGAGCGCAGTGGGACTTGGGACAAAGGCAAGGGCTGCGATACGTTTGGCCCTTTAGGGCCCTGGTTAGTTACCCGTGATGAGATTGCTGACCCACACCAGTTAGGTATGTGGCTTGAGGTAGACGGCCAGCGTTACCAGAACGGCAATACGCGCACCATGGTGTATCAAGTGCCTTTTCTGATCAGTTACTTGAGTCGTTTCATGAGTTTGCAGCCTGGCGATGTTATCTCAACCGGCACACCTCCCGGTGTGGGCATGGGCCAGAAGCCCGCCGTTTACCTTCGTGATGGGCAGCAAATGCGTTTAGGTATTGAGGGCTTAGGTGAGCAGCAGCAGCGGGTCGTTCAGGCCTAAACATAACGAGGAGAAGCGCGCTTATGGAAGTGCTTGTCTGTTCAAAGCCGCAACATCTGGAGCTGCGTCACGCTGCTAAGCCAGAGTGTGCCCCTGGGCATGCCGTGGTACGGATACGCCGTATCGGTATCTGCGGAACGGATATTCATGCTTATGGTGGTAATCAACCCTACTTTGAATACCCCAGAGTGTTAGGCCATGAGCTTGCTGGTGAGGTCGTCGAGGTTGCTGATGATCACGCTCAGCACCTACTTGGCAAGCAGATTTATGTCATTCCTTACCTGCATTGCAGTGAGTGCCGTGCCTGCCGTCAGCATAAAACCAACTGTTGTCAGCGCATGCGGGTAATCGGCGTGCATAAAGATGGCGGAATGGCGGAGTATCTAGCCGTTCCCACCACTCATTTAGTGGTGTCGGAAACGCTCACGATTGATCAACTGGCGCTGGTGGAGTGCATGGCGATTGGTGCACACGCAGTACGGCGTAGCCAGCTTCAAGTTGATGAACTCGTCGTTATTGTGGGCGCTGGGCCTATTGGCATGGGTGTGTTGCAGGTAGCTAATAGCCGTGGTGCTCGCACACTGATGGTGGATACCAATGCCTCTCGGCTGGGTTTTTGCCGCGATGTGTTGGGTGCTGATGCGGTGGCCAACCCACAGAAAGTCGATGTGGCTGAACTTATAAGCGAATTGAATGATGGGGCGTTGTCAGATGTGGTGTTTGATGCCACAGGGAGCCCTCGTGCTATGGAGGCTGGGTTCGATCTGGTGGGGCATGGCGGTCGCTATGTGCTGGTGAGTATAGTCAAAGCAGACATTACCTTCAGTGATCCTGATTTCCACAAGAAAGAGTTGACCTTGATCGGCAGCCGTAATGCCATTCGCGAAGACTTTGATAGCGTGGTGTCTCTGATGGAGAGCGGGGACATCAATGCTGAAGCGATGATTACCCACCGTGCTTACCTTGCTGACGTGCCTGCCCAGATGCCCCAGTGGTGCGACCCCGCTAATCAGGTTATCAAGGCCATGATATCGATTGATCATTAACACTTCTGCATCGTTTCCTCAAACTTGCCACATTCAGCCGCCGACGAAATTACCGTTAAGGACTATCGTTAAGGGCTATGATGCAAATTAAGGAGTCGTTAATTTAACGGTATGAGTAGGAGTGGCGGCAATGACGGGAAATATTCGAAATACGGCGGTACTGGGAAGTGCCGTTCTACTGGGCGGGCTGCTGGCGCTAGGGCTGGTATGGAGCGGTAGCTATATCAAGGGCGCCGCAGAAGTGTGGCAACAGTCGTCACGTAGCGTCACGGTACGCGGCTTGGCCGAGCGAGAAGTGCCGGCGGATTTGGTGCTGTGGCCGTTCAATTACAGTGTCAGCGCCAATAGCTTGAGTGACCTTGAGCAGCAGTTGTCCAGTGACGAGCAGGCAATTCGCGATTTTCTGGAGGCGCAGGGGTTTGCATCGGAGAATGTTAGCTCCACTCCGCCGCGGATTACCGACCAATATAGTAATCAGTACGGTGGTCAGCGCCCGGATGAGCGCTACCGCGCCGAAGCAACACTGCTACTACGCTCCCCCGATGTTGAAGGGGTGATCGAGGCAATCCCCAATGCGACTTCACTGGTGCGAGAGGGCGTACTGCTCTCGCCCAGCTACGAATACCGCACGGAGTTTCTGTTTACCGGACTCGATGCGATCAAGCCTGAAATGATTGCGGCGGCCACTGCGGATGCGCGTAACGCCGCACAGCAGTTTGCCGAAGATTCCGGTAGCCAAGTGGGTCAGATTCGTCAGGCGACCCAGGGCTACTTCTCCATCGAGGACTTGGACAGCTACACGCCGCAAACCAAACGTGTTCGCGTTGTCACCACAGTGGATTATTCCTTACAAGATTAGGCCCTAGGCGGCGTGAATGGCGCAGGAGTTAGCCAGTGTAATCAATGGCGGTGATGGTATAAAACGTATCACCGTTAGGCGTGAGCACTTTTGCTTCATCACCCACCTGTTTACCGAGCAATGCTTTGGCCATAGGCGCATCGATACTGATCCAGCGCTTTTTGGTGTCGATTTCGTCGTGGCCAACGATCCTGAGGTGCACCTCACCGCCATTTTCATCCTCCAGGCTTACATAAGCGCCGAAAAACACCTTGCTGGTATCGGCTGGCAGGCGGTCTACGATTTGCAGTTCGTCCAAACGTTTCGTCAGGTAGGTGATTCGGGCGATAACGCGGTTCAGCTCTTTCTTGTTATAGGTGTAATCGGCGTTTTCACTGCGGTCGCCCTGGGCGGCTGCTTCGCCGACCTTTGCTGAAATGTCCGGGCGTTTAACCCGCGATAGGTGATCCAAGAT
>LGOV01008758.1_pt1 | contig 25218 bp, 49 predicted proteins | sample 469881 | NCBI WGS metagenome assembly LGOV01 (sample SAMN03857199, study PRJNA290197) | marine sediment metagenome | biome: marine cold seep biome; feature: cold seep; material: marine sediment; isolation source: sample #5579, elevator 3A push core 41 containing 12 cm of sediment... ...
AGAAAAAGCAATAGAAAGAAAAGAATTACAAAGAAAACATAGTTTAGGAAAGAATAATCCTTTCTTTAATAAAACACATTCCCAAGAATCTAAGGAAGTTATGAGTGAAAAAAAAGATGGAACAAATCATTGGGGTTGGAAGGATGGAGATGCTTATTATAGAAATAAATTTAGAAGGGAAGTAAGAAAAAGAGATAATTATATTTGTATGCTCTGTGGAATTCATCAAGAAAAACTAAGTAGAGCTTTAGAAGTTCACCATATAAATTATGATAAAACATTGCACTTTATTGAAAACGGAGTGAGTTTGTGTAGTGGTTGTCATCATAAACCTCACAATAAATTTATTGATAAAAAACATTGGATTAATCTATTTCAGTCACTACTTTTTGAAAAGTATGGTTATCAATATTCAAATAATAAAATAATTTTGCCTTTAGAAGTAAAATGAAAAAGTTACCTATCCTATTCATAATGTTGATTATGATAATGAGTTTGGTAGTTGCAGAGCAAACAGTTAAAACTGTTGAATATCCTATTGGGTTTGTTGCACAAACAGTAGCAAATAATGAATATGGTAAGAATGTTAATGTTCAATCTCCAGACGGTATAGCAGATATTCTTTCTCTTGAAATTAAGATGGTGGGAGATTTTCAAGCCAATACAGGAATTTCAGCAAGAACGAATATTGGTGGAAATTTAGTTTCTTGTGAACCTTCAAATTGGATAACACCAAATATGGATGCTCCAAGTTATGAAGTTTCTTTTGATTGTTCCAACTTAGTAGAACAATATAATTGGTTGGGTGGAACACAACAATTTGGTTTTAGAACAGATAAGGTTGCACAAAACATTTATGGAACAATGAAAATAACTTACTTAAATAAACCAACGGTAAAGTTGAATGTAAAGGGAACGGAATATCAAATAACTGATAATGATGGAAAAATATTTCTTCAATTATTAGATGAAAACCTTTTACCTGAAGAAAATGCAACTTGTTATGGAACAATCTATTATCCAAATAACACTCTCTTTATGGAAGATGTTTTAATGAACTATGTGGGAGAAAATGGTTTACATCATTTTGATTTTAATATCCCAAAATTGACAGGAGTGTATATGGTTTCTGCATTTTGTCATATTCCTTATGGAGTTAATTTTACAATCAATGATACTTTTGAATGTGGAACAGGAAATTGTAATCCTTCTGATTGGAATAGTGCTTGGAATTTGAATAGCAATGCAGAAGTTACAACTGATAATACACCATTAAAAACTTATCATTTAAAACTTGATGGAACAAAATATTATAATTCTCAAACTTATAACTATTATAAATATACTTCTCCAAGCACTTATGAATATGCTTCAGATAAAGTTTTGTATATTGGAGATGCAACTTCTGATTCTGCACATGACTGGAGTTCTAAAAGTGGTTATTTAAATACTACTTATGGAATAAAAAATGGCGACCAAATTAATTTTCTACACATGGTTCAAGCTCCAGCAGGTGTAAACCTCCCAATGTCTTTACACAATAAAGATAAGAATGTGACTTATGCAACTTGGACAACTCACTCTGTAAAAAGTATTTGGAAGTGGGTAAATTTAACTCTTGATAATATTGATGGAACAATCAATGAAATTTACATTAGTAACGATGGTTTAGTAGTAGATTTGTATTATGATTATTTTGAAGTAATGGAATTCACAAATGCAACTTATGGAGATGCTGGTAGGGGTTTAGATTTATCTGCTTGTGTAGAAGGCTATATCACTTTTTGGGCTAAGGCAAATAACCTTGCATCAAATTCACAATGTTCTTATCAATACTACAATGGAACAGATTACCAGACATTAATGACATTATCTGATGGAGATGATGATAATACTTACAGTTATTATTCTTATGAAGTTTGTGATGCTTATGGAAAATCAGCAACATCAGGAATAAGAGTTTATGGAGAAAATCTTTCAATAAATGCTAATTGTTATCTTGATGATATTTATATTATTGCTACAAATGAATTTAATGAAACAATTTATCAAACCGTTCATGGTTCTGGAGAAGTTCATGTAAATGATTGGTTTAAGAATATCACAAATGATATTGCAAATGTTCCTTCGAGAGTGTGGAATTATCAAGGAACAATCACTGCTAACATTCTTTCTCAATTTGTAAATGCCATTTGGAGTTATTCTGGTTCAATCATTGCAAATGTATTAAACCAAGTTTCAGATAATGTATGGACAAGAACAGATAGAAATTTAACTTATACTCCTTCATACCCAACACCAAATAATCTAACTGCAAGTCAAGTATGGAATTATGCAACAAGAGAATTAACTTATTATGAAACAGTTAATCTTACTCTCTCAAATGTAAGTGCCACAGTAATTGCTTCAGCAGTATGGAACTATGATGGAACAGTAGATGATAATATTCTTAACCAAGTAGCAGACAGAGTTCAATGTTACTTAAATGAATTATTAAATGAGGATGATGGAGAATGGGGAATAGATATATCAGCTTGTTGATTGTGGCGATAATGCTTTTTGTAATGCCAACCATAATTGCACAACCAGTTTATGAACAGAATACTAATGTTACTTTAAGTGTTCCCTGCACAATTGCTGGAGCTATTTGTTCAGCAAGTGCAACTTGTGATGGAACAGTTATTAATCCAGAGGGAACTTTATTATACAATAATCAATCAATGATACAAAATGGTGCTGTCTTTGATTTGGATTTAACTGCTTTTGATACTTCTACTCTTGGCGAATATGAATTTAGTGTTTCTTGCACACAAGGAGGAAGGAGTAATTCTAAACTTCTCACTTTTTGGATAACTCCAAATGGAGAAATACCAACAACTGCTAAAGGATTATTATATCTTGGTCTCTTGTTAATATTCGTAATCTTCTTTGGAATATGTTTATATGGAGGAAAGGAATCTCAAGGAGTTGTTGGAAGAAGTGCTTTCTACTTGGGTGCATACTTATTCTTAATTGGAATTGTATTTCTCGCTTGGAATTTATCATTAGACTATTTAACTTCAGCTCCATTCATGGCATCTTTTTTTAGAATCTTCTGGTTAGTTTTAATGTATTCTTTATTTCCAGTAATAATTGTTCTTACATTTTATACTATGTGGATGATGAAAAAAATAGATGTAATTCAGAACATGATTAACAAAGGAATCCCAGAAGATGAAGCTTACAAGAGAACTGTTAGCGAGGGATTTAGGAAGAAACAATGGTAGATAAAAGTAAAAGAAAGAAACAAAAACAACTTTGGGTAGACAAAGAGTTTGTTAGTTGGTTAAAGAGATTGAAAGCGAAAAAAGAATTAGATGGTGAAGAAATATCTAATCTCGGAGAACTAACAAGACAGATTGTAAACACCCCAGCAATTACAGATGTTGAGAAACAACTATTAAAGAATCAGAACATAGCCGATATAAGAATTAAACTTGATACAAGGAGGTTATTTTAATGAAAAAGAAAAACAATTTTTTGAAGCCAACAGGAATAGAAAAAGATATTGAANNTCAGCTATCCCTTCAAGTCCTGAAAAAGTTGAACAAATAACAAGAAAGATAAGAGGAATGGGAGAGGATTTAGAAAGAAAACGAAAGAAGGGTGCAAGGGGGTTGATTAGAAAATGAATAAGCGAGGACAATTTACTGACCTTTTTCTTTTCTTAATCGTAGCTTTGATTATCTTATTTATATCTGGACTTTTCATTTACATGGGAGTTAGAGTTAATGAAGAACTTGATAGAAGTTTAACAGGAAGAGAAGTTGGTGAGGGAGTGAATTATACACAGATTAAAGATGATACTTTTGGAGATGTGAACATAGCTTTTAGTTCATTATATTGGCTAACTACTTTAATGATTGTTGGAATGGTTATTTCCATATTTGTTGGAAGCTACATGGTGACAACCAGACCAGTGTTTTTTGTTCCATATATTTTCATTGTAATCATTGCAGTGTTAGTATCTGTTGGAATATCTAATGCTTATCAAGAAGTAGCAACCAATCCAACACTCGCCTCCACTTTCTCTGGGTTTGTTGGAAGTAACTTCCTTATGTTTAATCTTCCAATCTGGATGACAGTAATAGGATTTGTTGGAGGAATAATCATGTTCGTTAGAATGAAATCACAGGAGGGAACACAATATGGGTATCAATAAAAAACCCCTAATCTTTCTATGTATTCTTTTTAGTATCTTTTTAATTGGAACTATCTCTGCTTCAGAATGGACAAATAACTTAAATGAAAACTTAATTCATTATTTTAAATTAGATGATGGAACTGGAACTTTTGCCTTAAATGAAATTGGTGCAAATGGAACAATGACTTCTGGAAATCCAGCATCTGTTGATGGAAAATTAGGAACTGCATTTAAATTTACTGATTTAAATATATCTATGGGAAGTCAAACATTACCCACCAATAATTTTACTGTAAATTTATGGATGAATTTAACTTCTTTTACTGGAAATTATCTTCCAATGGTTGAAGCAGGATTATTTGGTTCAGGTTCTTGGAGTTTTATGGTTCGAGGAGGAGCAACAGACCATCTTGCTATTATCAGAGCAGGACAATTTGAATATCCTGCAACCTCAACAGATGTTACATCATTTTTAGGAAAGTGGATGATGGCGACAATGATTGTTTATGCAAATCAAACTGGAGAAATAATCATAAATGGGAACATAAAAGGTGATGGCACAACTGCTCAAATAACAGGACTTAACACTGGAGCAAATATTTTTCATTTAGGAACTGGGGGAAATCCAGCAACAGTTTATCATAGTTTAGATGAAGTTGGTTTGTGGGATAGAGCATTAAATATGACTGAACTTGAACAACTTTACAATAATGGAAATGGCTTACCTTATATAATTATTGATGATGTTAGTCCAACTGTTTCAATAACATACCCTCAAAATACAACATACAATGTTAATGTAAGTGCATTAAACTATACTGCTTTTGATGAAACAGCTTTAGATAGTTGTTGGTATTCAACTGATGGAGGAGCAACAAATTCTTCTCCTCAAACTTGTGGAACTAATTGGACAGATGTTACTTCTGTCGAAGGTTCTAATACTTGGACAGTTTATACCAATGATACTTCAAACAATATCGGTTCTGATGTTATTACTTTCTTTAAAGAAACTCTCCCTCCCATAATTAATTTAATATCTCCAATAAACAATACTCACATAAATACAACTGCAAACTTTACTGCACAAATAACAGATGCAACTTTAACAAATGCAACATTGTATATTTATAATTCTTCAAATGATTTATACTATTCAAAATTCAAAACTTTTTCTGGTGGCACTTTAGGAATTGAATATGACTTAACAGTTGAAGATACTTACACTTGGTTCTATAATGCAACTGATGTATATAACCAACAATCACAAGGAGAAGCATTTACAATAATTTATGATATAACTCATCCTCTTTTAACTTGGTATACACCAACAACTTCAGTGACTGTTGATTCAAGTCCTTACTCAATTAATATTTCATCTTACGACCCTTACTTAGATGCAACTAATGTAACAGTTTACAACGAGGCAGGAGCTGTAATTTATACAAACTTCTCTGGAAACTTAACTGTCTCTACTTTCTGGATGAATGATGCAGTTACACTTGCAGAAGGATTGAATACCTTAGAGGTTTGTGCAAGGGATAGTTTAGAAAGTTCTCCAATCATATTTGATACTGCTGACTTTACAAAAAGAAATGTAGAAGAAACAGAGTATGTAATGCCAGACGGAAATGTTGTAGTTAGAGAACTTGTGATTAAAGATGAGTTCAACAATAAGTTAGATGCTATTGCAATTAGTTTAGTTACAACAGAAGAATGGGTTGATGGTGGGAGACACTATAAAACAACTTGGGAATTCGATGATATTGGAGATGGCTTTATGGAAATTGTAATGTATGATGATAATGGAGATTTAGAATTATTAACAGACAGAGGAGTAACAAGAGTTGTTGATAAAGGAAGAAACTATTACTGGAGCTATGGAGATATGGAAAGTGCTGGATTTGAATTAGAGTATGATGTTAAAGAAGATGGTCAAATAGAAATAAAAGCAACAAAAGGAACTTATGATAATACTGGAGGAAGATGGATAGTAGACCCAATCGTTGCAGGATTAAATACACTTTGTGAAAGCCAAACTATAAGATTAGACACAACTGCTCCTTCAACTGAAAGTGGGGGTAGTGGAGGAACTTCTCCATCAAATCAAAGTTATACAAACCAGAGTGTAACAAACTTCACAGTTAATGCTTCAGATATTAGTGGAGTTCAGAATGTAACCTTCTTTGTATTGAATGAAAGCGATGACATAATTTACAGCGAAACCCAAGACACTGCTGGAGCATTAGAAGTATTCTTTGGCTTCGTATACAACTTATGGTACGAGGGAGTTTACAAATGGTTCTTTACAGTTGCAGATGTGATTGGAAATGTGGTTGATAGTGGATTAGCTTTCTTAACTTATGATGTAACAGAACCAAACATAACAATTTCCTCTCCGATAGTTAATGTTTCAACAGATACTCTTCCAGTAAATATAACTTTCAATTACACAGTTAATGAAACAAACATTGGAGTTTGTTATTACAAGGTAGATGGTGCTTCTGATTCATACTTAAACTGTTCAAAAACTTCGAGGAGTGTTTCTGTAAGTTCAGACAGCTATCATAGTTTAACAATAACTGGAATAGATTTAGCAAATAACTCACAAGAAGATACAAGACCTTTCTATATTTTCTATCACACATATAATCAAACAACTGTTTCTCCGACAACAACAGAGGGAAGTGTTGTGACATTTAACATAGTAATTAATGAAACAGAATATTTTGATACAGTTGCTTACCTTACATATAATGGCATAGAATACCTTGCAGATAGTTATAATATTGTTGATAACTTAATTAGTTTTACAAAGACATTAACTCTTCCAGATGGAACAGGAAATTCAACAGGAAAAGCTATTGATTGGAATTGGAAATATCAGATTACAGGAGATTCTTGGTGGGAAACAAACTACACAACATCTAATTCATCACAAACAGTTTATTCTGTTGAGATGGATGACTGTTCAGTTTATAGTGATGTAATACTTCATTGGGATTTGAATGATGAAGAAACAGATATTGCAATGCCTTCACTTGTAGAAAACATAAGCACAAATCCAGATGTTGAAGCAGAAGTTGAGATAACAAGTTTAGGTGACCCTGACTTGAATTGGCAATTTAATACTACTTGGCAAAACGAAACATCAGGAAATATTTGTATTCCATCTGCTTTGTTAAACTATTCTAATTATAGATTTGATGGTTTGCTAAGTTATGTTGGAGAAAGTTATGTGCAAGAATTCTGGTATGTTGAAAATGGAACTCTATCATTAGAAGAATCAACCTTGAATGATTATACAAATAGAAATATAACATTAAGAGATTTACTTATTGATGACAGCACAACATTCTTATTCCAGTTCTATGATGAAAATTATCTTATAACAGAGGGAGCAATAGTTAATGTTCTAAGAAAGTATATAGGAGAAGGAACTTTCAAAGAAGTTGAAAGGTGTAAGTTAGATGATAACGGTCAATGCCATTTACACTTAGTCGAAGAAGATGTTATCTACAAGTTTAGAATAACTGATGAAGGAGAGTTAAAATATGAGAGTGGAGAATACAATGCCAAGTGTGTAGAAACTCCTTGTGCAATTACATTACACGAAGGTGTTGGAGTAGAAGATTGGGAAACAGAATTTGATAACCTTCCAGAAGGAACTTATGAATTAACTTCTAATACAGATAATCGAACTATTACATTAACATTTAATCTTGAAGAAACAGGAGATATGCAATTAGATGTTTTCATCTATTCAAATGTAATTAACTCTCCAGATACATTAGTTGTTTCAGATAGTGCAACTGCTAAAACAGGAGAGATTGAAGTGCTTGTTCCATTGACTTATGGAAATCAAACATACTATGCAGTTGTAAGACACAACGATGGATTTGTTTCAAGTGCTTGGATAGATATGAATGAAGATGGATATAATTACTTTGGAAATTTAGGATTATTCTTAGGAGCATTATTAATATTAACTCTTGGATTGATTGCTGTAAGCAGTGGAGCATGGACAATTGGGTTCTTAGTATTGGGATTGCTTATTGCAGGAATAACTGGATTAATTGATATGCCAATTTACTTGTTAATGTATTTAATCTGTGCAGGTGGTTTAATCATCTGGAAACTTAGCACAAGGAGGAGTGTATAATGACAGAAGAAAATAGCTTCCCAACAATAATGAAGTCTTTTATAATGATAATGCTGTTCTCATTCCTAATCTTATCTGCTGTTTTAATCTTTGCAGGAAACTATGGACAAGATACAACGCAGGTTACAGATAGAATTGGATTACAAGCAATAAACGATACACTGGCATCTACTCAAGGTCAAGCGACTAAATGGGAAGAGACATTCTTTTCAGCAACATCAGACCCAAGTTTGTTAGATATATTAGGTTTCATAGCAGTGCAAGTATTTAGATTAGCAAGAACTATGGCAACATTCATCTTCCTACCTTTTGCAATCTTCTCTAACATCTTAGTAAATGTGTTGGGAGTTCCAATCATAGTCGCCAATATTTTAAATGTCTTGATTATCTTAGGAATAATTTTTGGGATATGGAGTTTAATCCGTAGAGGAGTTTAATCAAAATGATAAATAAAACAAAAATGAAAAGGAGAGAAAGATAAAATGCCATACGATAGCCCAACATCAATAGATTTTACAAGTGGATTTGGAGGAATGTTCAACTATCTAAATGCAGTTACAAGTAGTTGGTTTTCTAATCTTTTACTTATCTCAATTTATATTTTATTTGCAACTGGATTTTATTTTGCTCGTAGAGATTTCTTTGGAGCTATGGCAGTTGGTGGTTTTGCAACTTTCATAATTGCATTATTATTCTGGATTGGAGGATTAATTTCTGGCGTAACCTTTGCCTTTGTTGTAGCAGTAGCCATCATTGGTTTTGCATCTCTTTGGATAGGTGGAAAAAGTTAGGTGACAAATTCACCAACTTAACCTCTCTTATTTAAAGAATCACACACTCACTATTTTATGTTTCCAACACAGCTGAAAGGAGGTATATTTTAAAGTGAAAAAGGAGAGAGGAACAGCAGGACTTAATGTATTACTAAGTGTAGTTACATTAATATTTGTTATCGGTTTAATTGTAATGGTATTTGCTCTAATGAGTGGAGAACTACAAGACGCTACTGATGACCCAACTGCAATCCAAGTTATTAATGATACAGGAAGCTCAATTGCTGGAGTGACGAGCTGGTTTCCAATAATCATTGTTATAACTGCTATGGTCGTGCTAATCTTATTGACAGTAATTATAATTACTGCAATTAGAGGTTCAGGACTTATTGCAAGTGCATAAACTTTTTTATTCTCAATGAATTAAAATGAGAAAAGAAAAAGGCACAGCAGGATTGAATGTTTTGCTTAGTGTAATTACATTAATTTTCGTGATTGGTTTGATTGTAATGGTATTTGCTCTAATGAGTGGAGAACTGCAAAAGGCAGGAGATACAGACAATAACCCAAACACGACAACTACTGCTCAATCTGTGATAAACGATACAAGCACAGCAATTGCTGGAGTAACAAGTTGGTTTCCAATAATTATTGTAATTACTGCGATGGTTGTTCTAATCCTATTAACTGTAATAATAATTACAGCTATTAGGGGGAGTGGACTTGTCGCAAGTGCATAAACATTGATGGGATGCTGGAGAGAACAATAGACACTCCAGAAAATCCCTACTTTATTTTTTCTATTTCTTTCTTTTTTTGACCCTTACTGTAAGTCATCTTTCCTAAAAGAATGCAGTGGTGAGCTTCCTACGAGCTAATCTTATCTTCGATACCCTTAAAAAAACAAGTATTTCAGCAAAAGAGCAAGATTTAAAAGGGATACTTGTGTGTGTGAGATATGGTAACAACACCTTCATGGATTTATTTTTTAATGGCAAACCTCTGGATTATGTTAAGCTGGATTGTAGATGGAACAGTCGCAATGATGCTTTGCATAATTATAGGGTTTCTTTGGTTGATAAGTTTTGTTTATTTTTCTCATAGAGAATTTAAATTAAATATGTTAGAATTTAAATTAGACAGATTAAAAAGCCATGCTGAAGATTTGGAATACAAACAAATTGTTAAGTTACTTGAAGTAATCGCATTTAAAGGTTCTAAAAAGAAACCAAGAAGAAAGCAGAAAAAGGAGGTAAAAAAATAATGAAAGATGTAGAAGTTGAAATAACTGGAATAACTCCCTTGTTAATGAATAGTCCAAAAGCCATGATTGAAGCTATGACTAAAACTACAAGAAAGACTACACAGCAATATGACCCTAAAGAAGAAGCAGAAAAAGTTGCTTATCGAAAAGCAGATAAGGAATTATACATTCCTGCCGAAGCTATCAAAGGAACTATTGTTGGAGCATCAGCTTATAAGAAGTTTGGAAAGTTTACTGCAAGACCAATTATTGCTGGAGGAGTAATGATTTCTCCACAAGAAATAGGACTTGGAACAAAAAAATATGATATTGATTTGCGAACAGTAGTGATTCAAAAAGCAAGAGTTGTCAAAGCAAGACCAACATTGAAGAATTGGAAAGTTAAGTTTACACTAACTTATGATGATACTTTGATTGCTGGTTCAGACATGATAAAGCCAATCTTAGAAGAAGCTGGTAAGCGAGTTGGAATACTTGATTTTAGACCTGCAAAGTTGGGTAACTTTGGAATGTTCGAGGTAACACAATGGAAAGAAAAGTAAACAAGACAATTAACTTGGATGAAGTTTTCTTTGACGAGGAATTGTATCCTCGTTCATCTGTTTACTGGCAAGTTTCTTTTGCCTATTCAGAAGAGATGAAAGCTGGAGCAAAGTTTCCTCCAATCGTTCTTGCCCTTTACAAAAAGAAATTATATCTTGTCGATGGAAAACATAGGATAGATGCTCATACTTTGTTAAAGAAGAAAACAATCGAAGCAGAAATTTATACTGGATGGAATAAGAATAAGATATTTGAAGAAGCTATCAAAAGAAATATTACACATGGAAGAGTTTTATCTCCCTTTGAAAAAAGAAAGCTTGTCTTGAAGTTAAGAGGAATGAAATATGGAGACCAAGCAATCTCAGACTTAATACAAGTTCCTCTGGAAAGACTTGAAAACTTTATTGCTCAAAGATTAATTAATACATTAACTGGAGCTGAAATAGTTAAAACAGAAATCAGTCATGTTGTTGATAAAGGATTTAGTGGAGAAGATATTAGTAATATTCAAAAAGAAATGTATAGTAAAAGTCAAGTATCTTTATTAAAAGAAGTTGTTACATTACTTGAAAATAATTTACTGGACTTAGAAAATAAAGAAGTTCAAATACTTACACAAAAATTAAGACAATTATTAATAGACATTTACTAATTCATATTTGCTGACAAGTTTGGTCGAGCATTGTTATGCTGGGTAGTGTATAGTAAGGAAAGGTTTGGTAAGGTAAAGCACAATTCGATACTTAATAAAGGATAAAGTATCATAATCATATTCCAGAGGTTTGGCAAAACATTGTAAGGTTCGGTTGGGTGATGTGGAGTTGGGTTTGGCAAGGTAAAGAATCATATTCATTGCTCTGTGTAGTTCGGTCATGTGATGTCTGGCAAGGTTGAGCAAGGTAAGGTAAGGAATCATATTCGATGTGTAGTGGAGTGAAGTATGGTGGGGTTAAGTCCTGTAAGGTAAGGTTTGGTTTCATAAATCATATTCATCGTGCTGTATGCCAGTGTCCTGTCGGGTAGTGTAATGCAAGGTAAGGAATTTGGCTCAATGGTCTAATGGCTATGACACTATCCTGTCACGATAGTAGCCCGAGTTCGATTCTCGGTTGAGCCGTTTCGTTGTCTGGTAAGGTGAAGCGAGGTGAGGTTAGGCAAAGTTCAATGAAGTAAGGCAAGGTATCATATTCAATGCAAGGCGATGTGGGGTGATGTGGAGTGATGTGTTGTAATGTAAAGTTAGGCAAGACAAGGAATCAAATTCATATTCCTGTGGTTCTGTCAAGTTCGGTGGGGCTTGGTAAGGTCATGTAAGGTAAGGATTTTTAATACTCTTAGGTTAAGTCCAGTCCTGCACTGTGTGGTTTGGTATTGCGAGGCAAGGTATCATATTTCAGGTTTTGCGTGGTTGCGTGGGGTGTAGTAAAGAACTGCAAAGTATGGCATGGAACTGTTCGGCGAGGCAAGGTTTCACTTTCATATTCATTGTAGAGTTCAGCAAGGATAGGCGAGGCGAGGCAAGTTGCTGTGAAGCAAGGTAAGGAAATCACTTTCATATTCCCTGCTATTGTCCTGTTGGGCGAGGCATGGTTCGGTATGGTCTGGCAAGGTAAGGATTCACAAGATAGCACAGTTGCAAAAGTATAGCAATAGGAAGATTTATAAAGTATATATATCTATTAGATATATGATAACAACTAAGAAGGGAGATAGTGTAAAATTTCGTATTGATAGTTCTTGCTCTCTTTGTAAAGAACACATTGAAAAAATTAAAGAATACTTTGGAAGTCAAAGAAAGGATGCTTATATTAACGAATATTTGAGGGGAAGCAAAAAGGGAAAGAAATTAGGTTCTATAAAAATAACTCCAGATTTTAATAGCTGTGGACATTTAACTCATTGGCATATTAGTTTTATAGAGGAGGAATCAAAATGAAAATATTTAAAATAACACCAGAGATTGAAGTAGTTTGTGAAAGCGAAAGCACAAGAAGTGGCTTCAGACACTTAGCAACATTAATGATAGATGGAACTGAAAAAGAAAATGGAAAATGCACTTACCTAAACAGAACTTGGGAAAGGTATGAATTCCAAAGTGTGTTGTATAATGTAATAAGAAAAGCTTTCGAAAACAAAGTAATCTCTGAAGAACAAAAGAAAATTTGTGATGAGTTTATCGAAGGAGACCATACTGATTGGAGTGGATTCAAAACTACAAGCATGATTGCACAATTAGGAGAGGTCTTTTGTGATAATCAAAAGGATAAGAATGATTGGAAAGCAAGAATGTTGAAAGCAGGAATTCAAGGATTACGCATTCCAGAAGATTGGGATGAATTAAGTGAAGATGAAAAAGGAAAAAGATTAGACAAAGTTATTGCATTAGCCTCAGATGTTGGAGGTAAGAAATAATGTCTACAAGATGCCAGATTGAATTCAAACATATAACCAAATATGTGGAAAGGAAAAATGCAATCATAGAAAGGAGAACTGTTTATAGACATAGTGATGGATACCCTGAAGGAGTGATTCCAGATTTAAAACAATTCTTAAAATGGAATGCTGGAAGAAACTCTGACATAGAATTCCAAACTGCTAACTTTATTTATTGGAGTAAGAGAGGGCATGAAGAAAAATATTTTTTGCCAAAAGGAAGTAAAGAAGGAATAGGAATAGGATTAGCAGATAAAGAAAGAACAAAATGGAGTGATGTTGGTTCAACAAATTGTTCAACATTACACACAGGATTTGGTGTCTGTGAAAACGATGGATTTCACGGAGACATCGAATACTTTTATGAAGTTATATTTGAACTTACTGAAGTTAAAGAAGGAGAATATATGTCAAAAACATATATTAATATTTATGAAACTGCTAAAGAAGATTGGTTGAAACCAATTAAAAGAGAAAATTTAAAGTTAATCAAAACCATTCAAATCAAAGAAAATGCCAAAGATAAAAGTAACTAAAGAAATCAAAGAATACGAAGGAAATGTCGAAGAGAAAGTGGCAACTCCATTCGGAACTTCAGCTCATATTAATGTTGGAAAAAAACATACTGGAAAGATTATGCCTTTGATTACTCCAACGAATCCTGAATACAACTGGGTCTTGCCAAGCACAGACTTGACAAAAGTTGAAAGGGAATGTAACAAGATATTATCCAAAGAAACTGGAAGATTAGTGCATCTAAAAAAACAAGCAGTTAAAAAATTAGCAGACAGATTCTTTATTGAGGACTTAGCAAAAGTTATCAAGATTTTGAGCAAGGATAAGAAAAATGCTTCTTTAATCAAAAAGATAAAACAAACTTACTCTTTGTAAGTAGAAAGATTTATTAAGTTTGCTTGACATGGTTTACCATAGAATATACATAAAAAATGAAACTAAAACTTTCACCAAAGCAAGAAAAACAAATCTTCCATTTAGAGATTGAACAAGCAATTCTTGTTCCATCTACAAAACGAGCTGACAAGCCAGTTACTCAAACAGAAATGAACAAGAGAGTTTCTAATGTTCGAAAATATCTCTCAAAACAATTTGGAGGATACACCAGTGTTAAAGGTATTGGAGGGTATTACTCCGACGACAAAAAGAAATTAATTAAGGAAAAAGTAATGAAGGTTACTGGCTTCGCACAAGCAGAGGACTTTCAAAAAAAGAGACCACAAGTTCTACAACAATTAAGTAAGTGGAGCAAGAAGTGGGGTCAAGAAAGTTTAGGGTATGAACACGAAGGAGATTTATATTACATTCCATCAAATCTTTCTAATGGAGTTAGAAAGAAAAAATTAAAAGCAAAAGTAAGGAGAAAGAAAAAATGAAAGACAGAACCACAATCCAAATTCCAAAAGAATTGCAAAGAGATTTGAAGAAGTTGAAACGATATAAAAGAGAAACTTACGAGGAAATTATTAGGAAGCTGATGAAAAAGAAAGAGGCAAAGAGAAAGATTAAGGCAGTTGTTAGAGAGGCGATGAAATGAAACCAAAATTAAAAAGAGCTATGGAATTAAAAAGGGCAGTTGCAGAAATTAAAAGAACAATACAATTAGCAAAGCAAGGCAAAATAGAGTTAGAAGGAAACAGACCTATGACAGCATTACAAATGCAAAAGGAAGTATATGAAGCAGAAATTATTAGAGCAAATAAAGGAATCAAACCGATGTATAAAGCACAATGGTATTCTAATTTATAAAATGACACAACGGAAACAAACATTGAAGAAGAAAGTTAAGAAGAAAAAACTTGACATGGAAGAAGCCATAATGAAATATGCTTTTGGGAAAGACCCAAGACGACCAGTATTCATAGGAGGATTGTAAGATGGGATTAACAAAATCAGAAAAACATAATAGAATGATGGAGAAAGTTTTTAGAGGAGTTGAGGCAATAGACAAAAAAGCAAGGTGTCCAAAATGTAAAAAACCAATTAAAAGAACGAGAGGATTGGGAACACTAACAGAGGTTTGTTTACATTGTGGTTATACTAATGTGGAGGGAAGAAAATGAAACCAAAAATGATACTTTCTATGGGAGGAAGCGAAGGGAGACCAACAAAAGATGCTGAAAAAATAGTTAATGCAATTATGAAGTATGAAAAGAAAAAAGCATTGAAGAAGAAAATGAAGAAGAAAAAATAATACAACATAAAATGGAGGACACAAAAAAAACATGGTGAGTGAAAAAGATAAAATAAGACACTTTTTTAAAGCATACCAAAAAGAGTTTCCAAACTTCAAGACACCGAAGGTTAAAAAAGTTCTACAAAAGAAAGATTTTGTAGTGACTGTGAGTGCTGGACAAGGAGTAGGAGAACCAAAACCAATGTATTCTGCAACACCTTTTAAGTTTGTGAAGGGTTATATGAAAGGAGTTACAGAAAAAAAAGGAGTTGCTGTTAGAGGTTTCAAACGGTTGAAGGGTGGAAAGAACTTCAAAAGTCAAGTTGAAGCAAAAGCTTATGCTAATAAATTAATGAGGAAACTGTAAGATGGGAGACCTAAATACAAGGAATGTTGAAGCTCCAAAAGTGAGTAAACCAAGAACTCGAATTCCAAATGCGAATCGAATATTAGATAATGTCCTCGAGAGTGTTGGATTACAACGAGATGATGGAGGTGTTGCTTAACAATGGCAAGAAGAAATTTAACAGTTAAACAAATATTGAGAACAGCGAGATTCAGAGGTGTAGCTCCAAGACCAGTTCCAAGACCTAAACCTTATATCCTAAAGACATTCACAAAACCCAAGACATTCACAAAACCAACGACAGAAATTCCTACTGGAAGATATAAAAGATTTGGTTTGCAACTTCCAAAAAAAGTTTCTTCTTCTGTAAAACCAACAACGAGGGCTTTTGGTTTGCCGAGAGGAATAACTATTCAAAAACCAAAACCAATGCCACCTTATCGAATAAGACCAAGCCTAAAACCTCCAAGACCTCCAAGACCAATACCTCCTTACAAATTTCCACACCCTCGACCAAGACCTCAACCAATGAAAAAGAAGAAAAAGAAAACATGAACACGAGAATAATCAACCTTAAAAAAGAATTGAAAAAGGTAAGAAAGAAAGCTGAAAAGACCAAAGCTGTTAAAGGTTATGTCAAAGTTGTGAATAAAATAAATGAACTTGCAGAAGGAACAAAAGACGAAACAAGAATTAATCCAAAAACCCATGTCGTTCATAAAAAATGGACACCTTCAGAAAGGAAGGTGTTTGGGATACCTAAATAAAATGACAAAATATGATATTGCTGTTGCTAAAAAAATTATAAAAAAGAAAGGGTTAAAAGGTTATCTTCTAAAAACAACAGGAAAAGAAGAAGCAAGGGTAAGAAAGCAAATAGCTAAAACAAGAAAATTAAAAAGGAAAAAAGGAGGCAAAAAATAAAATGCCAAAAAAAACAATGAAAGAATTACAGAAAGAACTAAAGAAAAGACAAGCTTTGGAGAGTGTTAGGAATAAAAAGATTGGGAGATACTATGAAAAGAAGGCACTTGAAAAAAAGGTTAAAGACCTAAGGTTTAAACAAAGCAAGGTTGGAAGGACTATTGTTGCAGGAAAGGTTGTTTTTAAGCGAATAGGAGCTGTCTCAAAAGGTATTGGACAAGGATTCGAGAGAACTACCAGACAACTTGGAAAATCTCAGCGAGATGTCTCTAAACCAGAAAAAACTTTGATTGGAGAATCTATAATGGGTAAACCAGCAAAGAAGAAGAAACCTTTTAGCATCGATGAAGTTCTTTCAAAAATGCCACAATAAAAATGACAAAGAAAAAAGGTAAGAAAAAAGTGCTTTTCGCACTGGGTGTGCCACCTGTTGCAATAGCTTCTGGTATGAAAAGAATAAATGATGCTCAAATGAGAGGGATGGGAGTTAATATCCCAAAAAAGAAACTATCAACAATCCACAAAGAGAATATAAAAAAATTGAAAAAGATGTTAAAATGAAAGGGGGTATGAAATAAAAATGGTCGGAGTTTATGTAGAATTTAAAGAGAAATTTCATGGTAAGCTAATGAAAGGAACACATCTTAGAAAATACAAATCAAAGATGGATGCTAAAAGAGAAGTAGCCAGATGGAATGCTTTAAATCCAAGAAGAGACAAAATAATAGTTAAGAAAATTCATGAGAGCAAACCAAAAGGATTTAGAAAAACTAAATATCCAAATATTTGGAAGAAATAATGCCAAAGAAATCATACCTAAAAGGAGGTGATGTAGCTTTAGGAAGTATGGATGATGCTTTCTATGTTGCTGAATCTTGGAATAAGAAAATGGGTCAGAGGATTGGAAAAGAATTAGGTATGACCCCTAAGCAAATTAAAAAAAAGAATTTACTATTAAAAAATGTAAGAGCATTGGCATCCAAAGGACATTTCACTCATTCACCTACTCAAAGGCATAGGAGATACTTAAGAGAATTCAAAGGAAGAGGAATATTAGACACAAAATTAAAGAGAATAAGAAAAATATCACAAAAATATCCCCAATCATAATCACTTCGGTGATGAATTTCTAAGATTAAAAGAGGTAGAGAGGGTTTGCACCTCTTTTCCCTGTGACCTATCTCTTTTAATCTACTCAAAAAACTTATCAAGTAGTTTTCTGAACCAAAAGTATAATCCTACTGCTCCAAGTCCTGCAAAAGTGCCTAAAATTATGTAGTAATCCATTTTTATTTGATTTAGGACAGGTAGGACTGAAAGGACAACATTTTCAACTACTTTCTCTACTGTGAAACTGAGTATAGATTATTGTCCTACTTGTCCCATCTGTCCCATTTATGTGTAATTTCATTTTTTTTCACCTTTCCAATGAATTCCTAACCATGCTCTTGCTCTTTTTTTGCTTGAAATTCCTCCTTCAAACCAGTCAATATATATTCTTCCTTCTTCAATTCCTTGCTCTTTCATCTTTTTATTGATTACAACATCTGACATTGCTCTATGTCTATTCTCTTTAAGCCATTGATTTAATTGTTTCTCAAATTGTGCTTTGGTAATGTGATTATCAAAGTCTTCAGCAACAAATTCTTTCATAAATTTGTCAAAAGGGTCGCTTTTATCTTCATATCTCTTCATTCTTTCTTCAATACTACCTTCATTATGAAATTCTCTTTCATCTAAGAGGTTTTTTAGAATAATTAAGCTTTTAACTGCCAGAATTTCATTCTCTTCCTCTGGAATTTCATCTAAAATGTCTTTTTTCTCTGAAAAATGGTTCGGAAAGTCAATAATAAGCCATCTCCTGTAAAAACCAAGAGTTTTATCACTTGTGGTAGGCAAATTGTTTGTTGCAATCAAGATTTTCGCATAATTCATTGATTCAAAGGGATTTTTGTTCTTATATTCAAAACCAATTGTATCTTGTCCAGTTAATTTCTTAATAATTGAAGTTCTATTCATTTCAGCAAAGTTTGTTTCTCCCATCACACAAGCAAGTTTCTTATGTAATCGTGTGACTTCAAACCTTGAACCAAGCAAAGAATCTAATTCTGTTGCTGTAACATTATCTTCCCCCACGAATTTAGTTAATAATCTTAAGAAACAAGATTTGCCATTTAATCCAGAACCAATAAAACAAAATAAACGATGGATAGGGTAATCAGGGAGTAAACAATATGCAATAATTTCATAGAGAGTTTTTGTATATTCCTTTCCAACCCATTCTTCAAATACTCTATCCATTACTGGAGTTTCAATAAATCTTTCTTTGTGGAGAGAATATGGGATTGGATTTGTAACAAAATATTCTTGAGTGGCTTTCATTTCTTTTCCCGTCTTTACATTTACGATAATATTTTTAAACTGAACCCAATCTTTTTCTATGGGTTTTGGTTCTTGTAATCTTGCTTCTTGTTTTAAAGCTTCAACTATTTCTGCCTTTTCCTTAGAACTTACAGTGTTAGCAAAACTTAGGTTTCTGACAAGGTTTAGAATATCTGTTTCATCAGTTATTTTCCACATGAATTTTTCTTTATCCCAAGACCACCAAAGTTTACTTCTATCATAATGTAATGGACGGACTTTCAATATTTGTTTTGCTAAATCATCTTTTCCCAGATAATTAGAAATAACCTTTTCAATTTCTGGAACATACCCCACATCTTTTAAGATTTTTTCTTTTGTATTAACCATTGCCCAGTCACATCCGTTTTAATTTTTCCCGATTTCCAGTGAGGGACATTCTCGAGGGCAATCATAGTTTTCACACCAGCTTTTTGTTCATCTGTTCCTAATTGTTTTAATACTGCCATTTTCTCTTTCTCCGTAAATTCCTCATTGGTGATGATACGGATATGATAACCCCTTGAACCTGTTTCCCAAACAGAATATTCCCAACCCCACTCTCTTAATTTTTTGAGTATTGGTCTGATTTGTTTCTTTTCTTCAATGTCTAAAACAACTTCAATAGGAAGAATCTGTCTTTGATTTATTTGATTAAAGAATTGTTGTGTTTTCCAGTCGTCAGCAGTGCCATCAAAATCGATTGGGAAAATACACTCACTATACTTTTTCCATTTTGTGAAATGTGTTTCATCATTCTTTTCGTAAGTTCCACATAAAAAGAAATCGTATTGCTGTTTTCCTATGGTGTAATAAAGGTTATCCAACCATGCCTTTTTTTTATCCATGTGGTAACCCCCTCTCCTTCTCAACAAATCTTATCTCCAAGAAATATATAGGAGTAGCACCAAGCATTTTATCATCGACAATTATCATGTCTCCTTCATGTTCCAAGATTACTCCGTTCCTAAATCGACCATCTTTAAGCTGAACATGGACAGATTCACCACTCTCTTTAAAATATTTAACCTCCCTTAAAATTATTTCATTTCCTTCATCGCCCTCCATCAAAACCTAAACTCACTTTTCTTTAAATAGATTTATATTCATTAAACAATAGAAATATTTAAATATAATCACACACACAAATAGAGATGGGTAATCTTGATATAGCAAAGACATTGGTTGGAAAAAGGTCGAAGGTTTTTAAGAAAGTAGACCCTGCTGATTTGAAGTCGAAGATGCGAGGCACATGGTATCTTAAAACTTTCATTGAAAAATTCTTTTTTATCTTTGGTGCAATCGCATCTGCTTGTTTTGTTGTTTGGGGAATAGGAAAATTAGCTCAGGTGCTTGGAGGATGAGACACGAAGTGAATATTCATCCTGCTTATGTAGAATGGGAAGAAGCTAAAAAAGAAGGTGACAAGTTTACAGGGATATTTGGAAAATACCATCATACTTTCTGGAGTAGGAAAGGAAAGATTAGTATGATTAGGATGAAAAATTGTATGAAAAAAGGAGACGACTTCTGGGAAATTTATTGTCTTAAAGGAAAGTTGTTTGAGGATACAGAAAGATTTGATAAAAGAGAAGATGCGATGAAAAGAATAACTGAGTTATTAGAAGTAGAAGAAATTGATTGGACACTTATGAGGTCGGCATTAAAAACAGTTTCAGGAGTTTTTGCGATTTCGTTTGCAATAGTAGTTTCCATCAAGATTATGAGAATATCAGACAGTTTCCTAATTAGAATTATGTGTGGAACTCTCTTGTGGGTTGTTTTACTTGCTTTTTTAGATTGGAGGGATTGGGTGAAAAAATGAACGAAGAATTTGATTTTTGGGAAAGCTTAGAAGATGACCTTGATAAACAGTTCCCTAAAGGAGAATGTGAGGAAAGAGGAAATGCTTTAGTTCTATTCGCTAAGTTTCATATAAAGGTCACAGAATTCATCAATGAATTGAGGGAATGGACTTACAAAAACAATACAATAGAATTTAAAGATAGCAAAATGAAATTGGCAATTTTAGATGGTGGTTGGGTTAATGTTATTAAATTACACAATAAAATAGATGAACTTACAGGGAGGGAAAATGAGACTAATAATTGATGGAAAAATAGGAGAAGAAGATTTAGTTTTATTCGCAAGAGTTTTAAGAGAAATGTGGAGACATAGAAAAGATGAGTTATTTGTTTTTATAGAACAAGGAATAGAAAATATGAGTAGTGATGAATGTATGGCTTTATTCCGTCAAATTTTTACTATGAATGATGAAGATTGGAAAGAGAAAAAAGTAACTAAAGAAATGTATGACAAATTTACAGAGAGGATGAAAAAATGAACGAAGAAATAACACTAACTGGTTCTCTTAATTGGAAGCAACTTAAAGACCACATAATAAAAGCATTACAAGAAGCTACCACAGAAGAGGAAGTTCTTAAAGTGATAGAGGCAATCCTTTTTGCTTGTTCTAATTCAGAAGAAGAGATGCAAGAAAAAAGGAGGGATTTAGGAATTCCTGAAACTTAAAATGACAACAGGTATGTGTGGTTCAATGGTAGAATACCTGTCTTGTAAACAGGAGATGGGGGTTCGATTCCCTTCACATACTTAAAATGGCAGATAAAAAAATACAAGGAAAAAAAAACAGGCAATCTGGAGTAAGATTTGAACTTAAAGTTAGAAAAGATTTAGAGAAAGATGGTTGGTTTGTTTCAAAGTTTATGAATAATGTAGATATAGGTAACAATACTTTAATTCCTGCTAAGCATAGGTTTCGAGGAAAAGGTATACCTATGGTAATTGGAACTGGTTTTCCAGATTTTATTTGTTTTAGACCACTCTTAAATAAATTTTCAAAATATAAAAGTGAGATTGCTTTGGTTGAGATTGGAAGACAAAATTTAATTAATGACATGGAAAATGAAGTTAAAGAAATTTATGATGTTGTAGGAGTAGAAGTAAAATCGAATGGTTATCTAACAAGAGAAGAAAAAGAAAAATGTAACTGGTTGTTAAATAATGTTTTTTCAAAGATAATTATTGCAAAAAAAGGTATAAGAAGAGGAGAAATAATTTATAAGGAGGTTAAAAAATGACAATAGAAGAATATGCGAAAGTGAAATTAGAAATAAGATTAAAAGACGATGTTAAGGGAATGTCTTGGGAACAGCGAGAAAAGTATTTGTCGTCAATTGCTTCATTGATTGATGGGATGTTAAATGAAGAACCCATCCAAATTGGACTTGATACTCCAATGGAGGATGAGAGATACTTTGAACAACATCCATACGATGAAGGATTTTTTAGAACATGATAGACTTTTCAAATTATATGGTTGAAGGATTCCTTTTAGTAGCTTTGGTTATCTTTTCATGGATTGATATAAAGAAAAGAGAATTTCCTTCAGTTCTAACAACAGCAGTTCTTTTTATTATGTTAATGCTTAGATTTGACAATATAGAATTTGGAGTTCTCGCTTTTGTTTTTGGATGGTTCTTGATGGATATTGATTTCTTTGAAGGAACAGCAGACTTAAAGATAATCACAATGATTGGTTTGATGGTTTCAAGTTTAGGAATGTTTTTCTTATTTATGTTTATAACCCTTATCTTTGGAACAGTCTACAAAATTCTCATGGTTAAAGTAGTTAAACAAAAAGACGAGACAGCATTTGTGCCAGTTTTCCTTGTGGTTTACATTACGATGCTGATACTGGAGTTATTTTAAAATGAAAAACGACACAGAAGAAGACATAAACGAGAAAGAGAAAATCATGGATGAAGAAATTGAGGAGGAAAGGCAGATAGCTTGGATATGTTGAAATGGAATTAAAAACTTTGAAGGATTTGAATAAGAATGGAAACTATATTATGAAAACTCACCTAAAAGCAGAAGCTGTGAAGCGTGTAAAGAATTGTAAAGAACAAATTGGATTTAAACTTTTATGCAAACATAGTGTAATTGGACATAAATGTCTTGGATGTAAAAGAGATATTTGGTTTAACAACATCACAGAGGAGGATTTGAAATGATAAAAGAATTTAATTTGAGTAAGTTAAATAAGAAACATAGGAAAATGTATATAGTTACGCATAGCGATAAAATTCTTTATGCTCCTATTTTTGATAAATTTGAAAAGGATGTCAAAGAAAAAGTTAAAGAGTTTATTGATGAGTTGAAGGAGTTTTTAGTTATACATTGGACAGAACAAGATGCACATTTTTTAGAAGAGAAATTAAACAAACTCGCAGAAGAAAAGTTTGGAGAATTAACAAATCATAGTCCTCAATTTGATGCATCAGAGGAAATTAAAAACGGAATTTCTGAGGGCAAACCCGAACCAGAACTGAGCAAAAATCCTAGGAAAAGTAGCCAAGCTGGTTCGGATAATATTGGATTTAACCACATAGAAGGAATAAGTTATCCAAAGGATGTTTGTTCGAAAAAAGAATATGTATCTAAAATATCTAAAGAATGCAAAAAATTCAAAAAAAAGGAGCAAGGAAAATGAGTGCAAATAATCAATTAATAATAAAAAGAAGAAAAGAAAGTAATAAGTGGGATATTTTTATGAATTGTTGTGTTGATAATGAAATTGAAGCAGAAAATTTGAAAAAGGAAAATGCAATAAAAACTGAAGGTTCTTTAATTAAAGCAATACGGTGGTGTAATAATTATATGTTAGATGAAGTTGTAGAGTATGGGTATGTTGTACTGGAGGATGGAGAATGAATAGTAAAGATTTAACAGAAAAAGTATTAAGAAAAGTTTGGAATAATGGAAGAAAAGGGTTGACAATAGAAGATTTAAGAGAAGCAATATCAGAAACTTTAAAGGAATGTAAATGGGAGAAATTAAAAGCAAAGTTGAATAAATCTTCAAGAGCATATGATAAGTTAAGAAAGAAATTAGAAGAAAGAAACACCGAAGTAAAACAGGCGATTGAAGAACAAATAGAATTGGTAGAAGATGGTTGTGATGAACAAGTTGAATCAATGGAAGAACCTAATTATTGTGGAAATCATGATAAAAATTCGCATAGAGGTATTTTTCTTTGTGGACATTGTGAAGATACAAGAATAAGATTTGAAGAACTCTTGCAAAAGTTGGGGTTGGGGGAAGGAGAATGAGCCATAATACAAATTGCAAATATTTAAGGAATAAATTTAAGTGTCCTTATTGTTCAAAAGGATACATGATGGAATGGGCTAAAAATAATCATGTTAAAGTTTGTCCTTTTAAAGAAGAACAAAAGGGAGGTGAAGGGAATGAATGAAGATTATGATAAAGAGAATGATATTTTTTATCTTCATTTTGGAAAGAAAAAAACAAAACATTGTGTAGAATTATTTGACGGACAATTAATATTGGATTTTGATGAAGATGATACTGTTGTAGGAATTGAGATATTTGGTTTTATGGAGCAGATTAGATTACATGATAAAAAGATGAAAAAATTATTAAAACAAAAGGAAGGTGAAGGAAAATGAGTGGGAGGATATACAAAAAAGAAAAAGGAGAATTGTTATGTAGTGAGGATGGAGGGAAATCGTGGTTTGAATTAGTTGAGCATTTAAAAAAAGAACATGGAATTGATATGCAAAAGTTGGAGTTGGGGGAAGGGGAATGAAATTTTCTACAAAAATACTTCTTAAAATAAAAAGCATACTTACACATCCAAAAGTGAGCTTTTCATTATCTTATATTCATTTAAAAAATATTTTAAGTTATACAGATATTGAAAAAAACATAAAAAAAGGAATGAAGTTTGTAGGAGATAATTTAGTAGAAGGAGATTATGCAGAATTTGGAGTTTGGGAAGGAAATTCATTTATTCCTGCATATCACTTTGCACAGTTATATAATCCTCAAGAAATGATTTTTTATGCTTTTGATAGTTTTGAAGGATTACCTAAACTTCAAAAGACAGATACAAAATTTGTATGGAATGAAGGAGATTATGCTTGTTCAGAATTTAATTTTTATAAAAACCTTAT
>LGOV01007515.1_pt1 | contig 25150 bp, 24 predicted proteins | sample 469881 | NCBI WGS metagenome assembly LGOV01 (sample SAMN03857199, study PRJNA290197) | marine sediment metagenome | biome: marine cold seep biome; feature: cold seep; material: marine sediment; isolation source: sample #5579, elevator 3A push core 41 containing 12 cm of sediment... ...
GTGGTGCAGGAAGGCGGCTACTACCTGGAGGGGTTGGAGGCCAATGCGGTGAGTTTCTTTGAGGGGCTGCTAACCAATAGGTAATGAGTAAGACAAGCCATCAAGGTGTCTGGCAAAATGGCTGCTTTCAGCGATCAGCAAAACGATCCGGATAGCCATTGAAATAGTCATCGAAAGGACACGGCATGGCCCACCTGCTACGCATCGTGATGATTCACGGCCACCTGGAAGGCGTGGTCGAACTGAGTGTGGACGGTCACACCAATATTTGCGGCACCAACGCCTCCGGTAAAACCACGCTACAGCGCCTGGTGCCGGTGTTTTACGGCGAATTACCCAACAAGGTCGTGCCCAAGACGCGCATGAAGTTCGACGCGTTCTACCTGCCCCACCGCAACAGCTACCTGGTGTACGAGTACCGCCGCGAAGCGGGCAATATCTGCCAGGCGGTACTGACCCGCAAGGCCGAGGGCGGGGTGGAGTACCGCTTTGTCGGCGCGCCCTACCAGCCGGAAGATTATCTGGTGGAAAGCGACGCGGGCGTGGCGGCGCTGGACTACACCCAGTGGGCCAGCGGCCTTCGGCGAAGCGGCACGCCGGTGTCGCCCAAGCTGGGCGCTACCTCAGAATTCCGCTCGGTGATCCAGAACGACTTTACCCAGCTGCACGGCAACAGCCGCGACGGCCTCAAGCTGCGCCAGATCGCGTCCCAGTTCAGCTTGGTGAAACCTGAGCGGCGCATCCGCCATATCGAAAAGCTGGTTTCTGCGGTGCATGCCAAAGAGGGCAAGATGGATACCCTCAAAACCATGCTGGCGGCGATTTTCGAAGAGGATGGCGTTGAACTCCCAATGACCCGGATTCGCAACACCAAGGCGCGAGAGTGGATTGCCCAGATGCGCCAATCCATGCGCCTGGAACCGCTGCAGGCCTCCCTCGCCCGGCTCGCAGGTATTGATCGTGAACTCGCCGACCTGGATGCCACGCTGTGGCAACTGAAGCCCCAGCTGGAAGACGACCGCCAGCAAACAGAGCGCCGCATGGCCGATGTGGATGCCGAGCTTGCCCGCCATCAGCGCGAATTCCAGCAGCGGGAGAGCGACTATAGTGAGGCGCGGGATAAGCTGAACGACCGCCACAGCGAAGTAGTCAGCGATTTGCAGCAGACCCAGCGCCGCCTCAACGACCTGCAAACCCAGTACGAGCAATACGCCGAGGCGGACATGCCCGCCCTGGAGCGCGACATCAACGCGTTGCACCAGTGGCGGGAGCAACGCGACCAGCTGCGCACCCACCTGAACGTGATGCAGGACGCGGTAAAAGAGAGCCAGGCTCGCCTGGATGGGCGGCTGCGCGAATTATCTGAGGCGCTGGCCCGCCAGACCCGTGAATCCCAGGAACTGATCGACGCCCTGGTCGAAGAGAAAGCCCTGCGCCGGGAGCAGCAGTGGGAGTCCGAGCAGCAGCTCAATGAACGCTATCAGCAGGAGCGCCAGCGCCTTGAGGGCGAGTATCAGGCGCAGCTGGAACTCGGTGTCGAGCAGCTAGCCGAGCTAAAAGCGCAGCTCTCACTCTCGACCCAGACCGCCGAAGAGGCTTCCGAGGCGGAACTTGCCCAGGCGCGCCTGGATCAGGCCCAGCAGGAGCGCAACGCCTCGGCCGCCACCCTGGATGGCCTGCGCCGCGAGTTTGAAAGCCGCAAACGCGAGCGCGACAGTGCCGAACAGCAGCTGGTGCAACTTCGCCAGCAGCTTGAGCGCGCCGAGCAGCGCTGCTTTGCGCTCTATCAGCAGCGCGACCCGGAGCAGGGCAGCCTGCGCCACTTCCTGCGCTACCATCGCCCCGGCTGGGAGCAGCAGCTAGGCAAAGTAATTGCCCCGGAGCTGCTGGAGCGGCGTGACCTCGCCCCGCAATTGGCAGAAGGCGCGAGCGATGATCTGTTCGGGCTGGCGCTGGATCTTTCCGCCATTGCCTTGCCGGATTACGCCCAGGATGAAGCCAGCCTACTGGCCGCCATCGAAGAAGCCGATAGCGATAAACGCCGGGTGCAGTCAGAGAGCCAGGCCGCCGAGAAAGCGCTCAGGCAGCATAACGAGCGAGTGCAGCAGGCCGATGAAGCCCAGGATCAGGGCCGTATGGCCCACAAGCGCGCCGAGCAGGAAGTCGAGTTTGCACTGGAAGCCCGCCGCCAGCAGCAGGAGCGCCACACCAAGCGCCAGCAGGAGCGGCGCACTGCCCATCAAACCGCGTTAGCCAGCCAGGAGCAGACGCAAAAGGAGCTGCGCGAAGAGAAACAGCAGGCGCTCGCCGCCCTTAGCGAGACCCATCAAAGCCAACTGCTGGAGCTCAAGGCCGACGGCCAGAGCCAGGTGGATAGCCTGGATGCCCAACTGCGCCAGTATAAGCAGCAGTTGAGCGACGCCAATGCCGAACACAAGCGTCAGCGCGCGGAACTGGAAGAGGCCTTTAGCCAGGAGCTGGCCGAGCAGGGTGTTGACCCCGCCAAGCTAAAAGATACCAAGGAGCGGCTGGCAAGCCAGGATGAACGCATCCGCGTCACTGCCGCCCGCCAGGATGAACTCACCGAATACACCCGCTTTATGCGCGTCGAGTGGGGCCAGCACAAGCCGCAGTTGGTCGCTCAGGAGGCCGAGCTGGAGCAGGCCGAACAGCAGCTGCAGCGCGATAAAGAACACCTGAAAAACGATTTTCAGGCCGCGCGCAAAACCCACCAAAGCACGGTCAGCACGCTGAAAACCCAGCGGGAGAGCGAATACGCCTGCCTTGAAGCCTTGAAGCCGCTACTTACGCAGCTGGAAACCTTGGCCATCGAACCCGACGGCCAAGCGCCCGGTACGCCGCTGGGCGATGTGGACGAGCGCATCGAGCGCGCCCGCCAGGCATTGGGCAATCGCCACCAGCTCATCGAGCAGCTACGCCGTGGCTGCCTGGAGGTCGAAAGCCAACTGATCAAGGACGCCAGCAGCGGATTCGCCGAAGCGCTGGAGAGCGAGCGCAGCAAGTTGCAAAGCGACAACCCGCGCCTACAACTGCCGCTACTGCGCGACATGCTCAAACTGCTCGAAGATCAACAGCAGCAGTTGATTCAGGAAGGGCGCAACCTGAGCGACGACCTGGATAAGTTCTTCACCGTGTTCCGCGACCTGAACCGGCGTATCAGCGCCCAAAGCCGTAGGCTCTCTGAAGAGGTCGCCGACGATCTGCGCCTGGAAGGCATCACCAAGGCCGAAGTACGCATCCAGTCCACCATTGATGAACTCGGCTTCTGGGAGCCGCTGAAACTGTTCGCCCAGCGTTATAAAGAGTGGCGCGAATCCGGCCAGACGCTACCCAGCGACGACTACCTCAACGCCCTGGCGGACGTGGTCGATTTGCTGCGCAGCGACCAGCAGTACAGCTTTGAAAGCCTGCTGCGCTTGGAGTTGCACCTGAACGAAGGCGGCACCGATCTGGTGATCAAGAACGACCGCCAACTATTGGAATCGTCCAGCCACGGCATGGCATACCTGATTCTGTGCAAGTTCCTACTCGCCTTTACCCGCCTGCTGCGCGGCGATGCAGAAATCGCCATCCACTGGCCTATTGATGAGATCGGCACCCTGGCGTATCACAACGTCGAAAAACTGTTCGACGCCTGCGACAGCAACCGCATTCATATCGTCGGCGCGTTTCCCAACCCCGAGTCCGATGTGTTGCTATTGTTCGCCAACCGCTACCTGATTGATCGCGATGACGCCAACCCCAATAAGCGGGTGTTAAAACGCATCGAGCCACGGCTAAGCCGCCTGGCCGAACGGCTCCAGGAACGTCAGCAGGAGGTGACGGTATGATCGAACATGGCCCACTGCTAGAGCGCCTGCTGGCCGGGGAGTTTGTCTGCCCGATCAGCGATGAGAGCGGCTATCGTCATCTCACCAATGAAGAGACCCGGGAAGAGATCGATACCTACCTGCGGCCGCTTAACCGCCGCCTGGCCAGCAACGAAGATGGCAGCGTCTATTTTCTGGCCTGGCGTCAGCTCAATGATAATGCTCGGGATCAGCTCTCCCGCCAGCTCGGCGATACGCTCAATAGCCTGCTGCCGCTGTTGGAGTGGCTGCAACTGGTACAAGAGGCGCTGGGCCGGGATACCTTGGCCGCCCCCGGCGACGTGCTCAAACCCGCCGAGTTCAGCGCCAAGTGCGAAGATAACCAAAGCCTGCGCGAACGCCTGGAGCGCCTGGCCACCGACAGCTTTTTTGGCTCGCAAAGCGACCAGCTCGATGCCCAGGTAAAGCAGGTATTCAAGCGCCTCAAAGAGCACGGCTACCTGCTTCAGCCCCATTCAGAGCGGCAGGTGTTCGTGGTCACCGGCAAGATCGACTACCTGGTGGATCTGGTGCGCTTTATTCGCGATGAAGAGAACCTGCCCATCGAAGAGGGCAGCGAAGAAGGCTCTGGTTCCCAGGAGGCCCTGTTGTGAGCATGGGGTCTAACGGAGAACACGCCCTGGAAAGCCGCCTGCTCAAAACCGGCAGCGAACGGCTGGCGCTGCTCGGCAAGCACGCCGATGTGCTGATGCAGGCCTACACCCGGGATGAAGTGCCGCTGGAATCGCTCAGCGACAGCGCGCTGCGCAAGCTGCTGGCGGCGCGCATTCTATGGCGACCGGACGAGCAGAGCGGCGTAAAGCTGGCGCCCAAGGTGCGTGAACTGATCGCCGAAATGCTCGCCGACGAGACCCGCCGCCATGTGAATGCCGATGTAGCGGAAACCCTGGAACTGATTCGCGCCCTGGTACACAGCTACCGGGAGGCGCGCAGCCGTGGCGAGCACTGGCGGCTGGAGCAGCAGTTGATGCGCCTGCGCCAGGAGGTCGACGACCTGAACGGGCGCTTTGCCGATGCCATCGACAGCCTATGGCAGCGGCTGAATAGCGATTTTGGTTTCGTCAGCCAGCTCAACGACAAGATCCGCGAGAACGACCGCGCCCAGAAGCAGATCGCGAGGCTGCTGGACGGCCTGGCGCTGATTGACTTCGACGAGCTGATCGAGCTGGTGGGCAGCGACGGCAGCCTGCGCAAACTGTTGATCAGCCAGCTTCAACAGCAGTTAAGTAACCACTACACCGGTTTGCGCGAAGTGCAGCGGCGCTTGATCGAACTGATGGCACGCTTTCGTAAACAGCAGGCGCGCAGCCGCCTGATTAGCGGCATGGCCGCCTTTATGCGCGAACACCCCGGTTTTGTGCCGGGCAACTACGCAAGGCGCAGCGAGGTGCCCGTGCTGGTCAATCAAGCCGCACCGCTCAGCGCTGCCGCCGCCCCGGCGCTGGATCGCAACCTGGATAGCCGCTTGCTCGCCGAACTGCTGCACCAGCTACCCCAGCCGCGCCACACCACCCAAACCGTTGAAGCTGCGGCCCCGGCCCAAGCGCAAGAAAGCAGCCTCGCCGCCGCACGCCAGCAGGCGCTCAAGCAGGATGTGGAACACTTCTATATGAGCGTGATCGACCAGCCCCAGGCGGAGCCGGTCAGTGCCCTTGAGTACCTGCGCGAAAGCCCGCTGGAATGGCCAGATGAAATTTGGCTCTTCCAGGTGATTTCCGAATACCAGGGCCTGCCGCGCAGCGATCAGAAAGCCTTTCGACTCAAACAGCAGGAGAGCCAGGCCAGCCAATTCAATCACCTGCGCCTGATCCACGATGTAGAACTGCAACTGGCCGTATGAACCTACCCAGCCGTGCACGCAATGGCCTTAACGGCGTCGCCCGCGAACTTCTCCGCCAGCCCACGGTGGAGAAGCCGCGCCGCCAGTGGGTAGACGACGTAGTGGCCTGGTGCCATCAGCACGACATTGACCTGGCCACGCGAATCAACAGTAAAGCGCTGCGCTTTGACGCCGCCTTGCTGGCGCAGATAAACGACGTTCTAGAGAGCGCCCGCATAGCACCGCTAGGCCGCTCGCTCAGCGGCCTGAGCAGCAGCGCCCAAGCGAAAGAGGGCGTGGAAGAAGACAAGGCAACCCGCGAAAGCCCCCGTGCGCGGCGGGTACTCGTCAGCTTTCCGCCGCAGCCAACAACCGGGCTCGCCAGCGAACCACGCGCTATTCGCGATATAGATGTGCTGGGGCTAAAACTGAGCGCCTTTAGTGCCCTAATTCAGGTCGAAAACCTGGACAGCTTCTACGAGTTCTCGCCGGAATTACCCGCGCTAAGCGGCTACGCAAACCCGCTAATCGTTTACCGCGGCGATAGCCACTACGGCGGCGGTTTTGCCTTATTGGCTGAGGCCTGGCGCAAAACCCATCGGCCACATATTTACGCGGGCGACTTCGATGTTAAAGGCGTCACGCTAGCGCTCGGCAGCGGTGCTACTCATTTGCTCCTGCCTAACATCGAATGGCTCACCCAAAACGCCACGCCGCTGCATGTGCCTGCTGAACAGTTTTCCTACCAACGTAGGCTTCGCAAACATCTCGCCGCGCTGCCAGCCGCTCATCCATTGCGTGACTATCTAACGCTGTTGTTGGAAAAGCAGCGGGGGCTCAAGCAGCAGTGGTTTGGTGGGGAGATGGGGTGTGTGGGGTAGTGATTGGTAAGGAAACTCGGGTAAGCAAATGAAGTGTGGTAATGACGCCAAATTTTTTTCCTGCATAGTATACAATGGAGTAGGGTTAGTTTAGATAGAAAAAGAATCTCTGTTACATTTATATAAGGTGGTATGAAAAAGCTTACGGTCATAGTCGTTATTGTATACTTTATCCCATTATTGATTTGGTGGTTGGTTTTAGGAGTATATAATGGTGGTAGTGTTAGTTTGAATAATTCAGGCTAGGGAGCTTTCGGTTCATTTGTAGGTGGTGTTCTTTCTCCTCTTTTTAGTTTAGTTTCTATTATTTTTATATACCTTAGTATTAGAAAGAGTAATGAGAATCATCAAGACCAACTGGATGTGCTGAAGGCTCATAATCGTAGAGAGCAACTGATAAAGCTCATTGATATTTATAACTCAAAGTTAGATGAGCCAGTAAGCAGGCAGTTTGATAGCATCTTATGCAAATCTAAGTCTAGTGAGGTTAAGGTTAATGTTTATACTGATGAATCAAAGTATATAGATTTTCCGAACGGTGCGATGAGAGACGTTATTTTTGGTTTTTATTCTTCGAAAAATGCTAACAAAAGACATTCAAAAGAGTATATTGATCTTGTTAAATCGATAGTTTCAAATGTAGAGCTGTGTTTTTGTAAAGTGCTAGAACTGCTAAATTCTATTGAGAACAACCAGGAGTTTGAAGACGCTGTGGATATTGCCGAGGCTTTGTCCGAGTTTCATACGACTATTGGACTTCTGGAATTTAATATAAGTCAATTGATTTATAGTGATGATTCTCCGCTGCTTGAAAGATTGGCTTTGTTGAATGAAAGAACAAAGTTTAAAAATGAGACAGTAGTTAGGTGTTTGAAAATCAAGGAAATAAAAGCTGCAGGGTGAAAGGTTAGGCTGTTATGTTCTTTCAATAGGTTGCTTCAATATATCAGAGTTAAATGATATCCGCGACAAGGAAAATTGGTAATAGTTAATGGAAATTTGGGTATGGCATACGAGTTTCGAGTGGTAATGATCTTGTCCAGTAACTATGGACTCCTCAAGAATATAATACGCTACGATGAGGTGAACCATGGCAAGATCGACAACACGCTGCCTGGAATGCGATAGTTAAAGTGAGTGGCGACAGGATTGCCGTCATGGCGGTAATCACCTATTGGGCAGCCTGGTTTCTGCTCTTGCCTTGCCTTTCGTGGTGATCCCCGACCCTGCCAGTTGGCCGCTTCTTGGCTTCGCAATCTTGATTCATACGGCATATCACTTTTGTTTGCCTATGGCTTACCACTATGGCGATTTCGGTCAGGTCTATCCCATCGCTCGTGGATCGGCGCCCTTACTTGTTACCCTTGGTGCAGCTGCATTCGCTGACGAAATGTTGGGGTTTCTCCCGTTACTTGGTGTGCTGTTTCTCGGGGTTGGTGTGATGTCGTTAGCGTTAGATACAGGCACCGGTATTACCAGGAACCCCCGCGCCATCATCCTGGCTCTCGGCACGGGGGCCTTTATTGCTTCTTACACTTTGGTGGGTGGCCTCGGCGCACGACAAGCTGGCTCAGTGCTCGGCTTTGCGGTTTTATTGACCCTCGGCAACGGCTTGCTGACGTTTGCTATTGCCATGACTTGGAAAGCCAAAGAGATAAAAAGAGTTATATCTAGCAATTTGGCTCCCGCTGTTGTCGGTGGGGGAATGCAGGTTGGTGCGTATTGGATCGTTATCTGGGCTATGGCCTACGCCCCACTCGGCATGGTCTCGGCTCTACGAGAAACCAGCGTACTTTTCGCGGCGCTGATTTCTACCATCATTCTGAAAGAGGGCTTCGGCGTATGGCGGTTTGTTTCTTCAGGCCTGATCGCTTGCGGCATTGCTTTGTCACGCTACAAACCTTAATAAAACCCTCAAGAGAACCCGCTTGTTATTGGCTGTAAAACTTCAATAAACGCGAGGCGCATTGATTGAAGTTTTGCAGTGGCGCGCAGAATCACTGTCAGGTGTGATATAGAGATGAGACTCCCAGAATTTGCTACTCACTACTATTTACCTGAGATTGGCCCATTTCGGAGTCTCTCCGAGCTTCCAGCGGGCTCAGAAGATCCAATCTTCTTAGATCTTCTGACGCGTCATCAGCGTGACCCCGGCTATCGACGGCGCTATGGCAGGAAATACATTGAAGTTCGCAGCAAGGTTGAAGCACGGCTGCGTGAACTTTTCGTTGCGCGAGGTGGTAAGCCGCGCCGTCGTCATCCCTATTATCTCGTACTTGGAGAATCTCCTTGGTTTCGTGATTTGAACGCTGACCAAAGTGAGCTGAAAATACCTCTATTGGAGCTTGATCCTGGAACAACGTCCTTGACCTATCCGGATAGCTTTGTTGCGTTATCCCGAGGCGATAAGCCTTACTTCAATCAAGTGTTTTTGCTTAGCGAGCTGAGCGAACTAGTGGAGCGGTTTGGTGTTCCTGGCAACGATCATGTGGTTCCTTATGAGCGATATTGGGAAACTGACTTTGAACTTTATATCGAGGTGCAACTTTGGGACATTCCACCTGGTTTCAAAGCATAACAAGGTCAGTCACGGCGACGTATACTCCATTGTGGCTTCGCCTCCATTTCACAGCCGCGCATATTGAACAGCGTTAGACATATGAAAACAACTCTGCGAACACCCGGAAAAACCGATTATGATGCTATTGCGACTTGGATCAGTGATGAGAAGGCCTGTTCTCGCTGGGCTGGTCCATCCCTGCCATTTCCCTTTATTGCAGAAAACTTGCCTGAGCTACTCGCCATAGAGGGATGCTCTAACTATTGTTTATCAGATATCGATAACAACTGCGTTGGTTTTGGCCAGTTCTGGCCAGGAAAGCAGGGTGCTGTTCATATCGGCAGGATTATTATTTCGCCTGAGGCAAGAGAGAAGGGCGCAGGCCGCCTGCTTGCGAAAAGCTGATAACAAAGGCTAGGCAATCAACTGGCGCGTCGACGGTGACGCTGCGCGTCTATCGAGACAACCATGCGGCGCGTTCTTTATATTCAAGCCTTGGCTTCTTTGTTATCGAGTCAGAATCTACAGATGACTTATTGTTCATGAGTGCAACGGGTTATACTTCACGTAAGGCAGGCTCATGAGAAGCACCTGAGACGTAGGATGAACGGTAGCAATTGGTCAGGGGTCCTTTTATGAAGGTGTGTGCCGCTCAGTTGCGACCCGTAGCCGGTGATTTGGCAGCCAACGTTGCTAAGCATCTTGAGCTCATCGAGCTTGCCGTTTCGCAGCAGGCCGATGTGGTATTTTTCCCTGAGTTGTCGCTCACGGGGTTCGAGCCCCGGCTCGCGGATTCTCTTTCCCTGGATATAGCGGACCAGCGGCTTGATGTGTTTCAGAAACACAGCGACAAAACTAACATGCTGATCGGCGTTGGCATGCCAATCTCCATGGGCTCTGGTGTGTGTATCGGCATGGTGTGGCTCTCGCCTGGTGATTCTCGCCGCCTATACGCGAAACAAAAGCTGCACGCCGATGAGCTTCCTTATTTTGTGGCGGGCGGTAAGCAGCTTGTATTGGAAAGAGAGGGCTCTAGGCTTGTGCCTGCTATCTGCTACGAGTCACTTCAAATGAATCATGCTGATAGCGCAGCAACCTTGTCTGCGGATATGTATTTAGCCAGTGTTGCCAAACCGGTGGACGGTATCGCCAAGGCAATGACGCATTATCCAGCGGTCGCAAGCAAACATAATATGCTTGTGATCATGGCGAACNNGTGTTGGACCTAGCGACGACTTTATCAGCGTCGGGCAATCGGCCGCCTGGAGTGGTCGTGGCGAGCTGCTTGCCCAGATGGATGCTGAATCAGAGGGCGTGGTGGTACTGGACACCAGAAACGGAAGTGCTAGCGTAAAGAAACTTGATCATTAAGCGACCCAGTCGATGTAATCAGTAGCACGATAGAGCTGGTCTTAGTTAAGGACATAGGAGTGTCAAAATGTTTGATTACACAATAATTCACTGGGTGACATTTCTTGGTGCGGCGGTCCTGCTAAACCTTTCCCCAGGCCCAGATATTGCTTTCATTTTGGGGCAAACATTGCGTAATGGACGTCAGCATGGATTCGCTGCGATGTTTGGTATTTGGACCGGGGCAGCGTTGCATGTCGTGATGGCGGCGGTGGGGCTTTCCGCAATCCTTGCCACATCTGCCCTGGCATTTTCTATTGTTAAGTGGGTCGGCGCCGCATATTTAATATGGCTGGGTATCAAAATGCTCCTATCGCGTGGTGACTCTTTCGAGCCCAGCGGGAGCGTCAGCCAGCAACGAATGCATTCAATCTATTGGCAAGGAGCGCTGGTGTCTGCCCTTAACCCGAAAGTGGCTGTATTTTTCCTAGCTTTCCTGCCTCAGTTCGTTGTGGAAGGAGCTGGCCCACCCGGTGCTCAGTTGCTGTTGCATGGAAGTCTGATCATTGTTGTCGCGGCTTGCATAGAGCCACCTTTAGTGATGCTGGGGTCAAAACTAGGCGTTTTCTTGAGACACAATCGGCGAGTTGGCTTATGGATGGATCGCGGTCTTGGCGCCTTGTTCGTCACCTTGGGCGCGCGCCTGGCAGCCAGTACCCGATAACATAGATGAGCATGAAGTCCACTTGTTTTCAGCTACATAACCAAGCTATGCATCAGGTGCCAAATCTTCCACTTCGCTAAGGTTTTTAAACTAATGACGATGCATGCTCCGACGCATCTTGGTGAATTCATTCGGGAGATTTACCTTGAGTCTTTCGGCATCAGTTCCCGGTAGTTTGCTTCCAGTCTGGGCGTTTCACCCTCTACGTTGTCGCGGTTGCTCAAAGTGATTAGTGGCATTAGCCCGGAAATGACTCTGCGGCCATCCAGGGTGCTCGGGCGCACCTCTGAAAGTTGGCTGGTGATGCAGGACAGATATGATCTGTGGATGGCTCGCAGTACGGTCAATTTGGATGCGCTTCGCCCTTTGGATTTTGAAGCCGCTTAACGAAAGCTACTCCTGAGCGCTAGAGAGATTACGAACAAACGATGAATCTACTCTTTCTCGGAACATCCGTTGGCGTACCCACCAAAACCAGAAACGTCTCCGGAATCACTCTGCTTTTATTGAATGTACCAATTCCCAAAGTTCCCACGCAGCATCTTTCTGTCCTCCGGCCTTCTCATAAAACTGTTTGGCTGCGACGTTATCTTTTAGAACCGTCCACACAATACGCGAAGCATCAATTTCCAAGGCGTGTTTCTCTATTTTAGTCAGGAGTGCTCTCCCTGCGCCTAGGGTGCGTGCATGCTTTGAAACAAACAACTCTTTAAGAACCAGTACTGGCTTGAGATCGTAAGTCCAAGGAATTTCATAGTGGACGGCGATACCAATGATATCGCCGTCCATTTCGGCTACGAATATCCCAAAGCGAGGAGAGGCACTGAGGCCGTTTTCGATAATGTCGGACTCTGTTACCCGGAATTGATCAATGTACCGCTCATATACTGCAAGTTCTCGCATCAAGCTCAGAACATCAGTGACATCGCAACGCTCAAATGGTCGGACTGTAACTTGAGGGACACTGGGTACGAGACTCATCGGATAAACCCTGACTCTTTCCCAGATGCGAAGGGAAGACCTTCATCTTCCCACCCTGTTATGCCACCAATCATTATCTTCACAGGTCTACCTAGCCGGGCCAGCTTGAGTGCTGCTTGGTCGGCACCATTGCAATGCGGGCCTGCACAGTAGGTGACGAATAGCGTGTCTTTCGGCCATTCCATCATGCTTTCGGCTGTTATCTTTCGGTGCGGAAAGTGGATGGCACCTGGGATGTGGCGGTGCTCGTAGTCTTGGAGTGCCCCTACAACATGTAAAAGCACGAAGTCTTGCTTTGAGCTTTTGAGTGCTACTGCCACGTCTGCACAGTCTGTTTCAACAGACAGTCGCCGATGAAAGTGCTCTATTGCTGTTTCCGAAGGCGCGGCAGGGATGTCGGTGACGAAGCTCATAGGTTTCTCCATTGGTTGGGTTAACCAATAGCCTATGAGAGTTGTGGTGAGCCTGGTAGGTGGCAGTTTTGCCATGTATGCTCAAAATCATGCCAAAATCAGATCATGCACGAAAGCTTGCCAACCCTCTTGTCGTCGCCATCGCCTACGACGGTCTATGTACGTTTGAGCTTGGTGTGGCAGTAGAAGTATTCGGCTTGCCACGGCCTGAGATGGGGGAAAACTGGTATCAATTTGAAATAGCCGGTATTGACCCAGGCGAGATGCGAGCAATAGGTGGAATGCGTGTTGTCGTCGATGCCGGAGTGGAAACCATCGAGCAGGCTGGGACTATCATTATCCCCGGCTGGCGTGGTGCTACGGAGCCTGTTCCAGCGACTCTAATAAAGGCAATATGCAAGGCGCATGCTAATGGTGCTCGTGTGCTATCGATATGCTCGGGAGTCTTTGTCTTGGCCGAAGCGGGACTGCTCAACGGTCGGCGAGCCACAACGCACTGGCGCTACACAGATACTTTAAGTCAGCGTTACCCTGAGATTGCAGTCGAGCCAGATGTTCTTTATATCGATGAAGGTGATGTAATGACGTCGGCTGGTAGTGCCGCGGGTATTGATCTCTGCCTGCATTTAGTACGTCGTGATCATGGTATGCAGGCAGCCAATATGGTCGCTAGGCGTTTGGTGGTCCCTCCGCACCGAGATGGCGGACAGGCTCAGTTCATTGAGCGCGCAGTACCTTCTTTATATGAAAGTTCTCGGATTGGACCACTTCTTGACCATATACGAGAGGAGATTGATGGCAATTACACTGTAGCAAGTATGGCTAGCATTGTAGGAATGAGTTCTCGAACCTTTCTACGGCGTTTTGAGGCTGCGACAGGCACCACTCCTGCGAAATGGCTTCTTACAGAGCGTCTGGAAAAGGCTCGATGTCTTCTTGAAAGCTCCACGATGACTATCGAGCAGATAGCCAGGGCTTCTGGGTTTGGGTCGACTGCGACTTTACGGCATCACTTTCGTCATCAACTATCAACGACTCCGACAGCCTATAGAGAAATGTTTCAGGGTGCGTTAGATCAGTGACTTCAAATTTAAGGCGGCCCTCTCCACCCTTAACAGCGGCATGACTTTGTCGGGGAACACATCCTTGCCTCTACGGTTCAAGCTGCCGATGAATATTGGCGCCATCCAAGCTTGGCTAATCTAGGTAGGTCTAAAACGGCATTAATGTGTGTCTAGTCATCATCGTAAAAGCGAGTGCATAACCGAGATCATGATCAAACTATGAACTTACTCTTCCTCGGCACCTCCGCCGGCGTACCCACCAAAACCAGAAANNGTGCGAGAGAGCAAGGGAAAGGGCTGGTACCTGATCGATTGTGGTGAGGGCACCCAGCATCAGGTTTTGCATACCAAGTTGTCGTTCCACTCACTGAAAGCCATCCTGATTACCCATGTGCACGGCGACCACTGTTATGGGCTGCCGGGCATACTGGCGAGTGCGGGAATGGGCGGACGAAAAGCGCCGCTTACCATTGTGGCACCCGCAGGCATCAAGGCGTGGTTGGAGGCCACCTGTGAGGCCACGCAGCTATGTTTACCCTTTGCCCTGGAGTTTATCGACTCGGACGAGCTGCCAAGCGTTGAGTTTGAAAGCATCGCGGTTACCACGTTTAGGCTTTCACACCGGGCGCCTTCCTATGCTTATGTGTTTACGGAGACAAAGGTCGATGCTGCCTTGGATGTGGATAAGCTAGCGCAAAAGGGCATTCCGAGAGGGCCGTTGTGGGGGCAGTTGAAGAAAGGATTTGATGTTGAGTTTGAGGGTGAGCTGTTAAAAAGCCATGACTACCTGATCTTCAAACACAAGCCGAGGAAAGTGGTGATCGCTGGGGACAATGACCAGCCTGACTTGTTGTTTGATGCGTGCACGGGGGCACAGGTGCTGGTGCATGAAGCCACCTACACCGAAGAGATGGCCCAGAAGGCCGGTGATGTAGGGCATAGCTACGCCAAGCTTATCGCCGCATTTGCCGATTCTGTACAGCTGCCCAATCTGGTGCTGACGCACTTTAGTCCCCGTTACCAGCTCAACCCCCATACGTCGCCTTCCATTGAAGACATCAGAGACGAGGCCCAGCGCGCCTATTCGGGCTCGCTTTACCTGGCGCGGGATTTTGGCGAATACACCCTGGATAAAGCGGGCCACTTTTCAGAACTGGCGGGCGAATAGACGGTTTCATCCCGCCGCCCTTTGAAAGATCGCCAGGCAGATCAATCGCGGCAATAGCCTTCACCTGTTGCGACTACCAGGCAGTCTTCCTTTTCCAATAGCCACTTCATGCCGGTGGCTTCGCCGTCGCCTGCCCGAAGCAGCTGTGGGCCGTCCCCGCGGTTGAAGCGAATGCCTTCGGCGGTGGCCTGTCCTTCGAAAGTGCCGATTTGATCGGCATCCAGGCCGTAGCGCATGTGAAGGAGATAATGGCCCGGGCCTGCAGGTTCGTCCTTACTGATTTCCAGGAATAATCCTTCAACGCCAATCCATCGGCCGACCCATTGATCGGTCATCGGGTGGTGGGGCTCGCTTTGCTCGGTTGATGTACCTGAGCCTGGCGCGCCTGATGCGGCGGTATTGCTGTTTTGAGCGCACCCGCTGATAAGTAATAGGGTGCTTAACGCTAACGCTGTTTTGATCATCGGTATTGATACCCGTTGGGGATGAATGGTCGTCTTAACTCCAATCTTCTATTTGAAGCCCTGGCACGTTACTAAGTTCATCTAGATTATTGGTTACCAAGAAGGCAGTTCCTTTTAAACACCGCTGCTTTTTCCATGGCGGTCTCCTTATCAATACTGCCGTTACTCAATATATACACGTAACATACTTTCTTTAGTCTGATCGAATTTTGGAATATGTCGAAGGGATATACAAAATGCAAAAGGTAAGAATTGACCTAGTGTCCGATGTAGCCTGTCCGTGGTGCGCGATCGGCTATCGGCGCTTGGAACAAGCGCTAGAAACCCTTGATAGCGAGATCGATGTTGAGCTGGTCTGGCAGCCTTTTGAGCTGAACCGGGATATGTCGCCCGAGGGCGAGCCGATCCTGGAGCACTTGTGCCGCAAGTACGGCAAGGACGCGGCCAGCATGGAGCAGTCCCAGCGCGAGATTATGGCGGTGGCCGAAGAGCTTGGATTAAATTTTCGTGGCGCCCAGGAGCGTCGGGCGAACAACACTTTCGCTGCCCACCGCGTGCTTGCTTGGGCTGCAACGCAGAACCTAGAGACGCCCTTGCAATTGGCACTGTTTGAGGCCTACTTCGGTGAGGCGAAAAACCCTTCAAACCCAGAGGTTCTGCGGGAGAAGGCCATTGAGGTCGGGCTTGACGGTGATGTTGCCGAGGCCATCGCCCGGTCTGATCAGTACGCAGACGAAGTTCGCGCGGCAGAGCAGCGATTCATGGAAGCAGGGGTGAGCGCGGTGCCGGGCTTCATCCTTGACGGGCGCTACCTGATTTCGGGCGCCCAGCCAGCTGAAGTGCTGGTCGATGCGCTTCGACAGTTGGCCGAAGAGAACGCCAACCGCTAATGTTTTAGAGGCTCTGGCCTGAGATGAGGATAGCTATCGTTGTCGCTGATCTTCCTGTCGTAAAAAATCCGAACAATCGTAATGATTGGGACACAATATGCCTGCAACCCAGGTTCGGAGTGCTAAAAAGAGAGCATGGACGCGATAATTTTGAACCTTAAATCCCAGTAACTGCGAGATCAAGCGCACCTACAATCTGGCCCTTAAAATGTGAAAGGGTACCGACGGGGGTTTTGAGATGTTTCTCTGGTACTGATGAGATCTGCGGTGTCAGTAACAACAGCTCCTGACCGTTGAACGCTATTTCCGGCGTGAGGCCTTGCATGGCGTTGCCACCAAAAGCCGCTCGATTACCCAGTGGGATCACAATGCGGGTTGTTAGATCCGTTAGTAGGCTACTTTGGATATCCACCAAGTAGGGGTAGTGCGCCCTGCTGGTCTTGCTGGGGTTAGGGTAAACATCGAACTGAGCCATCAAAACTCCCGAAATTCGTCACCGAAGCAGCCATGCTGCTCGACAAATTCGTTGTAGCTTGTGATTGCAGCTCGGTTTTCTTCAACCCACTGGGAAGCCTCGCATTTTGCCAACTCTTCTCTCAATGCTCGCTCTAGTGTGGCCGAGAGATTAATGTTCAACGCGCGAGATTTTTGAAGCAAGTCGCTGTTAACTGACAAATTTGCGGCTTTTTTCGGTGCTGCGGTGTTATATAGCGCGGCCATTGCAGCCCCCTGTGACTGTCATAAGCATAAAGATAGAATATGCGCATGGTAGTGCGCACTCAAGCGGTTAACACCATAAATATTGTCAGTTGCACTTGGGCGCTGGCTTTAACCAAAAAGCCAGCGCTCACTCAGTTAGCGCAAAAACGCCCGCAACGTATCACTCGCCTCGTCAATGGATAGCACACCATCCAAGTGGCCTCGATTGCCTTCCAGGGTTTCCAGCGTCACGTCGGTGCCGTCTGCTTCGATCAGCTCGGCGGTGCGGCGCACACCTTGGGGCGCGAAGACGAGATCGTTTTCGCTATACAGCATCAGGGTCGGTGCTTCGATGGCGGAAAGTCCTTCTTCTAACGAGTCGCCGTGGCCCGCCATAAAGGTTTGGTTGGCGCGCACCAGATAGAGCAGATGATTGGCATCGGAGGTGGCAGCACGGGCGGCGGCGACGTCATCCAACGTTTGCTCGATCGCGTAGCGGGCGTTGATATCCTGGGCTGGGTCACGCGCTTCGTCGGCCCAATCGCGGTTAAAGGTTTCGTTAGCCCACTGCCAGTGGTTGGCGTTGAGTGTCACCAGTTTCAGCGCTTCTTTTAGCCCGTCGGTGGGCGGTTCGCCGTCGTAGTAGTTACCCTCGTTCCAGTTGGCATCCAATCGAATCGGCGCTGCCCAGGCGCTTAGCGTGGCCAGCAGCCAGGGGTCGGCTACGCCCCCGCCAATCACTGAGATTAGCCGTTCTACTCGGTCTGGGTAGGCGCTGGCCCACTCGATAGCTTGTAGCGCGCCCATCGAGGCGCCCATCACTGCATGCAGCGATTCAATCCCTTGGCTCTCTAACAGCTCGCGCTGTACCTCGACAAAATCGCGGATGGTAATGACCGGGAAATCCATGCCCCAGGGCTCGCCGGTATCGGGGTTGATGGAAGCGGGCCCGGTGGTGGTGACGTTGGGGTCATTGGCATTCAGGTTAACCAGCGTATCCGAGGAGATGATGTAGTACTCATCGGTATCGAGTGGCTTGCCGGAGCCAATGATGGCATCCCAGTAGCCGGTCGGCTGCCCATCTTCCTCATAGCGGCCAGCCGCATGGCTGGTGCCTGAGAAAAAATGGGTGATTAAAATAACGTTATCGCGGGCGTCGTTGAGTTCACCGTAGGCTTCCCAGCCCACCGTCACGTTGGGAATGGTCTCGCCGCCCTGGGTAGTGAAGCTGTCCATTTCGAAGGTTTGTTTCTCGACGATGCCGTCCCAGGCCCAAAGAGGAGAGACCAAGAGCAGGCCAAAGCTGGAACATAGCGTCGCCGTTAACAGCGTTTGTCGTTTAGGAGCCATAGGGTTGCCTTAAGCGAGAGTTTATTGTGTTTATTTTTGGTCACAGCCAGTAGCCACCCTCTCAGCGTAGTCGACACTAGCGCATTTTGAACGCATTCAAGTTGTACCGTTTAGCGTTTCAATCTCATTAGCGAGTTTTATTGGTTTCTGGCTGGAAAGCGCATTCATTTACCCATTTGGCTAAATCTCCCAGCGCTTTCATAGCTCCAACCTTGGTGTACTCTCTGGGCCAAACACTCAACGCCAACCAGCGTCCTTTGACTTCATACCAAGCATCGTTGTCACCGCCATCTCTGTACCAACTGCAGCCCGGCTGTTTGGTAGCAGGCGTTCCCTTCAGAAATGACTGTTCGATTTCTTTAAGCCAAGGATCATTGCTTTCCTGACTTTCCAAATATGCCCGTATCTCGAAACCGATGCTTTCATCGCCTTCCGACTCTGATGAAGGATAATAAACAAGGCAAACTTGAGAGGCTCCACCGTGGCTATTACTCCAAGCAGAGGGAATGAAACGCCACGCTCTTGTTTGCTTCCAATTTTCCGGCTTCTTATTGGTACTGAGTTCGCTGATGTCTATCTGTAACGCAGCAGCAATAGAGCTTTTCCCTTCCACCATCAACTCTAGTTCGAATTGCTCTAAACGCTGAGATGCTTCGTGCAAGTCATTGAAATGCTTTAACGAAAATAACAGCTCGTCTTTCGTCATTGTCTTTTCTTCTGTTGGATGGGCGATAGAGGAGAGGTGCAGCAACAACTCTTGATAGAAAATTTGCCATTTTGTCTGGCTAGATGGTGCTACATCTTGCCCGTACAGTTCATAGGCCGAGGCCAATAGCGCTGAGTAGGACAGCGTCGGCCAGCCTGCGCTCTTGGCGGGTGCTTGAACGCTTGCCTTGGAGTCATCCGGGCATAAAACACACCTGTAGGCTTTAACCCCATAGCTGTTCAGCAAATCGTCATAGGCATAAAACGGATTATTCTCCGCCGAAGCCCATACTTTATGCTCAATACCCAAAACGAAGTCATTTCCTGAAACCACTAAATCCAGGCGCTTGGTTGATTCGCTCTCAGCGTTCCAACTGCCTGCTTCCCGCTCGGTATTAACCGCTTCCCAGTCGATTTGCTGTAGATGTTCGTGATCGAATTCATCGCTACGTACCAGTGCATGCAGCAGGGCTTTGGCTAACCAGTGGGGCGCGCCGGGATAACCGCCCATAAAGAAGGCCATTAAGTTCGATAGGCGGTTCTCATTCTGCCCGGGTCCTGCAACGGTAAACAGATTGGGGATAGGGGGTGGCGGTTTGGGCAGCAGTGCCAGCTTCTCAAAAAAACGCTCCAATGTGGCTAGATCAGTCGACTCTGAGTGCATTGTTTATTCCTAAATAACTCTAAGCTTATTCAGCCCATTAGCTTGCAGCATACTCATACGTTTGGCTGAAGACGACGAGTCTCACGTGCTCGTTTTTTTCCTAGCCCGATGCGCTGCCGCTTTCATTCTGTTTCCGCAGGAGGCCATGCTACACCAGCGGCGCCGGTGCGATTTTGTTTGATCGTGGAACAGTAGAACGCAGTCTGAGGCTTCGCACTCTTTCACCAGCTGTAGATCTTCCTCGGTAAGCAACTGGACTAACGCGGAAGCGACAGGCTGCAACAGGCTCTCGCTTTCCATGTTGCGCTGATAGTTTTTTTTCTGAAACGCCGACGCCGTTGGCTGCCATTCGATTTTCTCTAGGGGATAACCCCGTTCCAGAACGTGATTCACCACTGTGGGATCCGCAGCCCGCCCTTGCTGGGCCGAAATCAGGAGTTCCCGCATGTTGTCGCGCAGTTCCCGCGCAATGTGGACTATTCCAGGCGGGGGGCTTTCACACTCCTCCGACAACACACCCGCCTGTTGAAGCCACGCAATGACACTGCTGTCGTCATCCAGGCACTCTTGCTGCTCCCCCCCTACGCCAAACTGCGTGTTGATGAAATCGATGGCGAGATTGCTGGCGATAAACGGAGGCGTATTTTTTGATGCCATATTGAGTAACCCTTAATTCTGTATTTGACAGGTTACTATTATTCTTTGTAACCTTCAAAAATAGTTATTAACGGTTACCAAGGAGTATATCCATGACATCTGAAAATACCTCGGTCTCTGCGACTTCCCAGGAGGCACCGGCGACCAGCGCTGAGCAGTCCTCTGGCTCGACAACGTGGCAGGTTCATTATCGATTCGAGAAAGTGGGCGATGTGGAGGTTTTCTATCGTGAAGCGGGGGATCCGGCGACACCGACTCTGCTGCTGCTCCACGGGTTTGCTGCCTCCTCGTATATGTGGCGGGATGTGATTGAGGCGCTTGCCGATGGCTATCACGTCGTGGCACCGGATTTGCCCGCCTTTGGCTTTACCCAGTCACCGGCACGCGGTGAGTATGAGCACACCTTTGCCAACCTGACAAAGACGATTGATCGATTCACTGAGCAGTTAAAGCTTGACCGCTATGCCATTGCCGTTCACGACTATGGTGCCCCTGTAGGCTGGCGTCTGGCGGTGGCCCACCCATCAAAAATCACCGCTATCATTTCGCAAAACGGCAATGCCTATGAGGAGGGGCTTTCAAAAGGGTGGGAGCCTATCCGGACGTACTGGAATACTCCTTCTCAGGGGAATCGTGATGCCCTTAGCGATTTTCCGACGCCAGCGTCTATCAAATGGCAGTACGTGGAGGGGGTAAGCGATACAAGTGCCGTAGCACCGGATGCCTATACGTTGGAGGGGGCTCAGATATCTCAACCTGGGATGGCGGATATTCAGCTCGACCTGTTGTTGGACTACGCAACCAACGTTGCGAAGTATCCCGAATTTCAGGCCTATTTTCGTGAGCATCAACCTCCGCTGCTCGCCGTGTGGGGGAAGCATGACCCGTTCTTCCTCCCGCCGGGGGCAGAAGCCTGGAAACGGGATATTCCTCAGGCCGACATCCGCTTTTACGACACTGGGCATTTCGCATTGGAAACCCATGGCAGTGTTATTATCCCGGCTATTCGTGAGTTCTTGGATGGCCACCTGAAAGCATAAGATGCCACCTGCTTATTTTTCTGCACTTTTCTCCACTATGCGGGGGGGCTCTAAGTCCGCCGCTTTATGCTGGGCATGCCCATTCGCTGGAAGAGGAAGGTTTTATGAGTAACTAGCGCATTTTGAACGGATTCAGCCCGTTGGCTTGCTGCATCATCATGCGTTTGGCGAACGGGAAGCGCTCGGCAATCTGCAGGCTTAAATCGCCTAGCTGGCGCAGCGGTTTGGCACCGGTAAACAGGTGGTGAAAAGTGTCGGTGGCGGCGATCATCGCCTGGTTGGCCGTGCGGCGCTGGCACTCAAAGCGCAGTAGGTTGACATAGTCACCCGGGTCGCGACCCTGAATAATGATCTCGGCAAGGGTGTCGGCGTCGTGAAGGCCGATATTTAACCCCTGGCCTGCCAGCGGGTGCACCACATGGGCCGCGTCGCCAATGAGTGCTAAACGTTTGCCGATATAGCGGTGGGCATGTTGGCGCTTGATGGGGAAGCTGGCCCGGGCGACGATGCGGATGAGGTTGCCCAGGCGTTTAGGGAAGGCCATTTCGATGGCTGCTTTAAGTGCCTCATCGTCCAGCTGTTCGCGGGCTTGGGTGGTGTTATCTGTGTCGTACCACACCAAGGAAGCGCGATGGCCGGGCAATGGCAGCATGGCGATGGGGCCCGTGGGGGTGAAAACCTGCCAACTGACATCCTGCTGGGGCAGCTCGGTTTCCACGTTAATGATCATCGCCCGCTGATGGTAGTCGTGGCTACTAACGTTGATCCCCGCTAGCTCACGTAGGGTCGATTGCGCGCCGTCGGCGCCGACGATCAAACGGGCGCTTAGGGTTTTGCCATTATCCAGCTCCAGCAGGCGGCCAGTGCTTGAGGTGATCGTACTTAACGGCGCGCATTGGGTGTAGCAGGTGACGCTGGGCAGCTGTTCTAGCCGTTGCCATAGCGCGTACTGCAACGTGCGGTTTTCGATAAAGATGCCGAAGTCATCCATGCCGCTATCTTCAGCGGAAAACAGCGAGTGGCCGGTACCGTCCTGGTTGGAAACATCGATATGCCGAAAAGGGCAGCAACGCTCCTCAGGTAATGTCGTGCCGCTGGCCTTAACAAAGGCTAACGAGCGCGCATTCAGCGATGAAATACGCAGGTCATAGTCACCGCTAGGGGGAGTAGGGGCATCGCCGTGCTCCACCAGCCCTACGGAGAAGCCCGCATGACCCACGCGAGCCGCCAGGGCGGCGCCCACCATGCCGCCACCGACAATAATAATGTCATGATCGTGCTGCATTAGAGTATCTCCTGGGTGCACAATAACCGTTAAAGGGCGCGTTGCATGGCCCGCTGTTGCTATACAGTATCGTTGAGTTTGAGCCACATTGCCTAGAGGTGAACGATTGACGCAGGCCGTGGAAATTGCAGAAAGCGTTGCCCAGGTGGGCGAGGAACTGGCTGATTTTATTCAGCGGCACCCCAAACTGTGGGTGATTACCGGTGCCGGTGTGAGTACTGACAGCGGCATTCCGGACTATCGCGATGCGGATGGCCAGTGGAAGCGGCCACCCCCGTTGCAGCATGGCGACTTCATGAGTTCTCATCACGTTCGCCAGCGCTACTGGGCTCGCGCGCTGATCGGTTTTAGTGCCATGCGCGAAGCCCAAGCCAGCGGCGCCCACCGTGCGTTGGCCGCGCTGGAGTCGCAGGGCTATATCCAGCAGTTGGTGACCCAAAACGTTGACCGCTTACATCAGCGCGCCGGTTCCCGCCGGGTGATCGACCTCCATGGCCGGGCGGACATGGTGAAGTGCATGGTGTGCGACTATCAAATGATGCGCCACGCCATGCATACCGAAATGGCGCGCATGAATCCGAGCTTTACTGGTTTGCAGGCGGGGCACGCTCCGGATGGCGATGCCGACCTGGAAACCGACTTCAGCACCTTTCGTATTTTCGACTGCCCGCGCTGCAGCGGCATCCTGAAGCCCGATGTGGTGTTCTACGGTGATGTGGTACCCGCCGAACGGCGGCTGGCAGCGCAGGTAGCACTGGCCGAGTCGGATGCGTTGCTGGCAGTCGGCACCTCGTTGATGGTGTTTTCCGGCTACCGTTTCTGCCGTGCCGCCCATGAACGGGGCATCCCGCTGGCATCGCTATCGCTCGGCGTCACCCGGGCAGATGCGCTATTGACCCACCAGTGGCGGGCGCCGTTGACGCCGGTGCTCGAGCAGGCTGTGAGCTGTTTGCAGCGGCGTTTACTTGACTAAAGTGCTAGGGTATTAGGTAGATATCGCCATCAATAGCGGAGCCTATCGTGCTGCCATTCGAACATCTCTATTCCTCCTTACCTGAACCCCTTTGGGTCGCCACCCAAGCAACGCCTGTGGCCAGCCCAGAGCTGATTGCGTTCAATGCGCCGCTTGCCCATGAGCTAGGGGCCAAAGAGATACCTGACTCTACAACGCTTGCCGAGTGGTTTAGCGGCAACCAGGCCATGCCTGATGCCAAGCCGGGCGCATTAGGTTACGCCGGGCATCAGTTCGGCAACTTTGTGCCGCAATTGGGCGATGGCCGCGCGTTACTGCTGGGCGAAGTGATCGATCAGAATGGCGTTCGCCGCGATGTGCAGCTAAAAGGTAGCGGCCGCACGCCGTTTTCCCGTGGTGGCGATGGCCGTTCACCGCTAGGTCCGGTGCTGCGTGAGTACCTAGTCAGTGAGTTTATGGCGGCGATGGGAATTCCCACCACCCGCGCGCTGGCGGCCGTCACTAGCGGCGAGCGCGTGGTACGGCAAATGGCTGAGCCCGGTGCCGTCTTTACCCGCGTGGCGAGCAGCCATATTCGCGTGGGCACCTTTCAGTTTGCCGCTGCACAGCGGGATGAAGCATTGCTCAAAGCCCTGGCGGATCATGTGATTGCGCGCCACTATCCGGATGCCGCCAACGCAGAAGATCCCTATATGGCGCTGCTGGAAGCGGTGGTCGCTCGTCAGGCGGTGCTGATTGCCCGCTGGATCAGCGTCGGCTTTATCCATGGCGTGATGAATACTGATAACTGCAGCATCGCCGGTGAAACCATCGATTACGGCCCCTGCGCCTTTATGGAGCAGTTTGACCCGCAGAAGGTGTACAGCTCCATCGATCAAGGCCGCCGCTACGCCTTTGCCAACCAGCCAGCGATTGCCCAGTGGAATCTGGCTCGCTTTGCCGAAACGCTGCTGCCGCTGATGCGGGAAGAGGGCGACGCGGTCGTGGAACAGGCCACTGACGTCATCCGCCGCTTTGAATCGCTTTTCAGCGCCGAGCAACTCCGCCTGCATGCCGATAAGCTCGGTTTAGCGGCGGAAAGCCCCCAAGCCGAAGCGCTAATGGAAAGTCTCGAAAGCCATATGCATCAGGGGCGGATGGATATGACCGCTACCTTCGACGCGCTGACCCAGTACGCCGCCTCGCCGGGCGCTGAGCGGCGTGACGCGCTGCTGGCGCTGACGACCCAGCCCAATGAGTTAACCGAGTGGCTGGATACCTGGCAGCAAGCGCAGATAGCCAGCCAAGATAGCGAGCGTTTTGCCGCCATGCGAAGCGCCAACCCGGTCATTATTCCCCGCAACCACCGGATTCAAGAGGTCATTGATGCCGCTTACGACGGTGACTTTACCCCTTTCCATACTCTGCTGGCGGTCGTCACCCAGCCATTCGATGACTCCGTTGAAGCGCGCCGTTTAGCAGCGCCCGCCACGGAAAATGAGCAGGTGCTAAGGACATTCTGCGGAACTTAAAATAGCCTATGCCATTGAGCTGAGGGTGGAATCAGCCCGTAGCGGGGGTCTTTTTCCAGGGA
>LGOV01005361.1_pt1 | contig 25127 bp, 8 predicted proteins | sample 469881 | NCBI WGS metagenome assembly LGOV01 (sample SAMN03857199, study PRJNA290197) | marine sediment metagenome | biome: marine cold seep biome; feature: cold seep; material: marine sediment; isolation source: sample #5579, elevator 3A push core 41 containing 12 cm of sediment... ...
CATAGAAACCGGTGATTATCAGACAGATATGCAAAAAATCGATCAATACACAACTTTGCCCAGCCAGGCACCACTGCGAGAAGGATTTCTCAACACGCTCGATTATTACCGAAACTCAACCAAGGATCAGGAGGTTGACAATGGAGGGTAATCCCTTGTCGCTTCCCTGGGGTTGGAATTTGGAAGCATACATTGACAGTTGAATATTATTGACAGATGAATATTAATGGTGATAGCTTAAATTTTATGATGGGAAAGCGGACGAGATCAGCCGTTATTTTCTGCCTGTTCATCTTTGCCTGCTATGGAAGTGTCAACCCTGAGATCGGAGCGGGCGGCACTCAGCTTCAACAAGAGTACTTGCCGATTTCTGTCGGCCAGAAATGGGTACTCCACACGCCCGTCAAGCAGTACAGCCACATTCCGGTCGTCCTTGAGGTAACCAGCAAGGTAAAGGGGCTGTACCGGATCCGGTTCGAGAACCCCTGGGTAAGCCCGGAGTGGGTCATCCAGCCACGCGGGGACCGGATCTATATGAAGGCGGTTACGATCAACAACGCGTCGTTCCAGCTTCCAGACAATTGTCTCTACTTTGATTTCACCGCGCCGGTCGGAAAAAGCTGGGCCAACGCCATTGGAACCATAACAGTCCTCAGCCGCAATGCCACTGTCAAAACGCGTAAGGGGATCTTCTCCAACTGCATTCGCTTTCGCGAGACCAGCAAGGACGGAAACCAGATGTTCTGGACCTTCGCGGCCGGTGTCGGGTTCGTCCAGTTTGGTGAAGGCCCTTCGGCTTTTGTCTTGACCGAACTTACGTCTTCGTCCGAACAGAAGCGCTCAGATGGCAGCCCCGAAGCCGATGCCCCCGATGCCCCCTCATCTTTTAAGCTCCGTGGGCCCATGGGTATCGCCCTGTCGGCCAATCCCTTTGCCAATGAACCGTTCATTGAGGAGTCAGTACGAGCCCGTGTCCAGCAGTCGCGAGAGGCCGGCGTGAATTCCATGTACATCAGCAAACAGTGGATCGATATAGCCAAACCCGGCAGCAAATATGATGTTGTAGGTATCGAAGACAACATTCACCACGCCGAGATTTTCCACCTCAAGGATCTGCTGTTTACTCTGAGGATTGTGGATACCAACAACAAGTCTGTTCCGCCAGATCTGATAAAGAGGGCCTTCGACGATTCCGAGATGTGGGCCCGCCTTTCCGAGAGCATTGATTGCCTGTCGCCCCGGCTTAGGGGCGTAAGCAGGATTAATATTGGCAACGAAATCGACGCGTACTTTGGGGGCCACAAAGAGGAAGTCTCAGCCTACCTCAAGCTTTTCATCAAGACGAGGGACAAAATCAAACAGAAAATTCCCGGCGTTCAGGTGGGCACCGCGATTACTTTCGGTGGCATCTCCAACTCTGGAACGCGCAACCTGTTGAGACCGCTGATCGAGGCCTCGGATTTCCTGTGCCTGACATATTACCCACTCAATCCTGATTTCACCATGCGCCCCCCAGAGACGGTGAAAAGCGACTTCGACAAGATGCGCGAGATCGCGCGCGGTCTGGACAAGAATGATATCGTTTTGCAGGAAGTGGGCTATCCAAGTTCAGCGCTCAATAACAGTTCATTGGAGAAACAGGCTAAGTTTTTCGAGAACGTAGTCCGGGAGATCCAGGCCCATCCAGATTCTTTCGTGTTCGTCAATTTCTTTCTCATGTCCGATCTGCCGGACTGGATGGTGGAGGATTTCGCGGAGTATTACAAACTGCCCAACGTGAAACGCTTCAAATCCTACCTGAAGACCTTGGGCATTTTTGACGACAAAGGCCGACCAAAATTGGCCTGGGATGTTCTCGTGTCTCAGCTGAACCGGTAAACATAAGAAAGAGAATTTCGGATTGCAGTCATCGCCGCGGGGTGCGTTGCAGGCCTGTGGAGTGTAAGGGGAACGCGAGGACCTCCTCCTGAGATTCAGGCAGATCTTCGGTCGCAGAGCGTTTAGCAAATAACAGAGACACAAGGAATCGTTGCATTGAGGGTGTGCAAGTCATCGAGAGTTGTATATCGCCTGTTTCTGGATGATGATTGCGGACTCGACTTACTCTTAACTGCTTCAAACTATGGGGATTTATGGCCCGCGTGTGGTGGATCGTTTTTTTGCTGGTTCTCTCTGGTTGCGAAGGCGGGGGACGTGAAGATTCCGGCGTCGGCCCCAGTCCAGGACCACCGAGGGTCTACCGCATGGGGCTGACCACCTTTCCCTCGGGACTGGACCAAGCATCAAAACTAGATACCTGGGAGTTCGTCAAGGCAAATGCCGATCTGATCGCTCTTCATTATGATGAAATCGGTTTGCCCTGGGAGGCGCTTGAAAGGAACGAGATCCCAGCCTCTTTCAATGAAAGGTTCGAGGAGGCGGCCAGCCTGTCGGCTGGCAGGATTGTTTACGCCGCTATTACGCCACTGGACGCTCTCCGGCAGAGACCGGCCATTGACGCCTCTGGCGGCCCCTTTCCGGCCGTGCTGGGGCCGGCCCTTTTTTCAAACCCGCGGCTGCGCCAGGCATTTAGGAATTACGCTCGTTTTATCGTAGATACGCTTGATACGCGCTATCTGGCCCTGGGGATCGAGGTGAACCTCTACGAACTGGCCAATCCGGAAGATTTTCCGAGTCTGGTATCTCTGTACACGGAAGTGTACCAGGAGCTGAAAGCAGTAAACCCGGCACTCATCATTTTTCCCACCTTCCAGCTGGAGGGGCTTATCGAGTGGGATCAGTTCAGCCTTTTGTCCCTTTTCGACCCTGAGATGGATCGGATCGGTTTAGCACTTTACCCCTCGAGTGTCGGCTTTCGACCAGTGGAGCTTCCTGACGATTACATTTCCAGGGTGCTTGCTTTCTGCCAGCATCCACTGGTAATTACGGAAACCGGATACGGCAGCGAGCCCTTTAGTGGATCCACTTTCAGTGCACCGGCTTCTTACGAGCTTCAGCGAGAATATTTACAATGGCTTTTTGACCAAGCCGAGGAACTTTCTCTCGACTTCATGGTATGGTTCTTCGCCACCGATATCCCCTACATATTGCCTAGCCTAACTCCAGAGACCGATTTTTTCCGGTTTTTTGTTTACATGGGGCTCGCTCGCAGCGACTTCACCAGCAAACCGATGACCTTTCTTTGGAATGAGAATCTATGCCGGCCATTACAGACACTGCCTTGAACCGACGGCCCTATCTGGACGTTGGCCGCACAGAAACAACGAGGAACTTTTGGCCGAGGATCGAAATATATTCGAAATCGTCGAGTGAGCCCTGTGGCGGGTCTTCTCTGAATTGGTGTCCTCCGGCTGGCTACAGCTGCACCTTCACGGTCGCCGGCAACTCGGAACTCTGGAGGCGCAAAATCAGCAACTGGTCGGACGACCGGTAGAACCAGCCTGCCGAAATGCTGTCCAGTTCCCCTTCCGTTGCTGCGTTGGGCAAGTGTATGCCGTTAAGGCTTACGCCTATCGGCCGCGTCATGACCTGGTGGAAGTAGAGCCACCACGGTCGTTGCGGGGGAACCCAGTTGCCTTCCACCGGCTCGATTGTCACTGCGCAGCTTTGGCTGGTGTGAATCGATGTGATGCAGGTGCGCCGATATTCGCCCTGTTCGTAGTCGAAGCTGATCCCATCGTCCTCGTAAAGCGTGAACTGTCCATTGGCGCCAGTGTAGATATGGATATCCACGCGCGGCGGGACCGGTTCATCCACATATTGCATGATCGGACCTGTCGCGAGAATCGCACCCTGTCGGACAAAGATCGGGATACGCTCCAGCGGCGCGGCGACAGTGACTTCCTTACCGCCGGTGTACACTTGCCCAGTATGCAGCCCGGTATGCAGGTTGAACCATTTGGCACCCGCAGGCAGGTACACGGTTCGTGTCCTGGCCCCTTCCTCGACAACGGGGGCCACCAGCAGGGAGGCCCCAAGCATGAACTCCTGATCCTGCGTATAGGTCTGAGGGTCGCCAGGAAAGTGGAAGAAGGTGGGCGCTAGCACTGGCTCACCCGTACGCGAGGCCTTCTCGAAGAGCGTGTACAAGTAGGGCAGCAACCGATAGCGCTGGTTGATCGCCTCTCGGGCGATGCTAGTGTACGGCTCGCCAAACTGCCACGGTTCACTAGGATCTGTCGTGTTCAAGGCGTGATTGCGGAAGAATGGCGTGAGGCTGCCGAATTGCAGCCAACGGATGAACAGCTCGGGCGAAGGTGTGTCGAAGAAGCCACCAATATCATGGCCGAACTGGATCTGGCCGCTCAACGACATATGCAAGCTGGTCTGCACGCTCACTCGCAGGCTGTCGAAGGTGCTGAGGGTGTCGCCGCTCCAGTTCGCGGCGTAGCGCTGGATTCCGGGATACCCGGAGCGAGAGAGCACGAAGGGCCGCTCATGCGGCCGCACCTCCAGCAACGCGCGATGCGTGAGCGATGTTTCCTGCAATGCGTAGAGGTTGCGCGCCTCCAGATCGGTGCGATCCTGGCCGCCGAAATCGTAGATAGCTTCGGGCATGAAGTTTTGTGCGGGCTCGTTCAGGTCGTTCCATACACCACTGATCCCAGTCTGCAGGAATACCTTGAGCTGATCGGTAAACCACTGACGGAGCTTGGGGTCGGTGAAGTCGATCCAGCTAACGTCGCCCAGGAAGATGCTGTTGACCAGCGCGTTGCCATCGGTGTCCTGGAGGAAGAACCCAAATTCGGCCAGGAATTCCCACAGGGGGTCATCCGTTCGCACCGCTGGGTCGACGATGTTCACGCGCCGGAAGCCCAAGTCTTCAAGGGCTTGGTTGTTGGCGATCGGGTCGGAGAAGTTCAGTGAATCCCAGGTGAACAAATTCAGATTTTCCATGTAGTCCAGGTCCAGGTAGAACGCGTCGGCAGGGATCTCTAGCGCGCGGAAGGTATCGGCATGGCCAAGGATCTCGTCCCAGGACTGGTAGCCGTGGCGGGACTGGTGAAACCCGAGAGTCCACTTGGCCGGCAGTGGCGCAAAACCCGTGAGGCGGGCAAATGACCGGGCGACGTCGGCCGGGTCGGGCCCGGCAAAGACATAGTAGTCCAGCTCGCCCTGTTGGGCGCCGAAGGACAACCGGCCTTTGGTGCTGCTGTCCATGTCAAAGAACGGCTGGGCAGGGTTGTCCAGGAAGAGACCATAGAACGCGCCCTCGCGCGCGCCGTAGTAGAAAGGCATGCTGGAGTAAAGCGGTCCGGTGAACTCGCCGTAGCCGCTGTTGTCGCTGTTGCGCATGACGAACACATCGCCGCGGCGGTTGAGCGGTCCTCCCCGCAACCCAAGGCCGAAATAAGTCTCATCCTCACGTGCGCGCTTGCTATTAAAGATGAAACCTGACTCGGGGTCCCAGCCGACGGCGTGCTCGCAGTCGGCGGTGATGAGGCTGCCGTCCGGCCGCAGCACGATCACCTGGAAGGGCTCCTTGAGAACGGTGACTGACAGGTGCTCGGTTGTGAGATAGGTCGCCAAATCCGTGTCGAAAATAGAGCTGTCAGGGGGGATCAGCCGGGTGGGCGCAATGGCGCCGCTTACACGGTCGGTGAAAGTCCCCTCCGGATTGACTCGCACCCGCAACACGTCGCTGTCCAGCAGTTCGACACGCGCCGCGACGCCCTGGTCAAGCACGAAATCGACACTGTCCTCGCCCACGATTGTTGATCGGACGTTTCCCACGACCTTTATTTCGGATTCGTTTTCACCGTCGTAGGTCAACTGCATGAAAGCGTCCCAAGTGGCGAGGGCCGGTTTAGCAGTGCCGTCCTCGTTTAAAAGCCCAACGTATGCCCAGGTTAGGATCGTCGGATCGGTGCCATAGTTGCTGCCGTAGTCTGCTGCCACGAAGTTCACTACGAATTCAAAGTTGTGGTCATGGGCTTCTCGCAGGAGAAATTTCAGGAAGTTGTTCTGGAGTTCGTCCGAGCCAGGGAAGACGGTGTTGAACGGCTCGTAGAAAAAATCCTGGGATATGTAGCCGGTCTGGTCTATAGCTATCGGCTTATTAAGGTCCTGCGCGATCGAATATGCCAAGTCGTAGTAATCGTCAGTAACAACATTGCCAGAGACCAAGTACGGATAGGTGCTAAGAGCAAGAAGGTCGCTATGTTGCAGAAGCATCCTCACCTCGTTCTCCAGGATGTTGGGATAGGAACCACTCAATTGTTCGGCCAAGTTCGCAGAGTCCAGATGCAGCCCCAGCATGTGCTCGTATTGGATCGTGGAGAACACCGTTAAATCTGGGTAGAGCCCCTTGATGGTAGTGTAAACGTGCTCGTTCAGTTCCTTGTATGCTTTCCATTCTAACGGCAGCTTCGCTAGCAGGATATTGGCTTCAACGTTAACGGCCAGATACGTTGGTTGGAAAAATTCGACTGCGGCGATGATATAGTTCACAAGTGCTGTTTTGACGTTGGGATCATTGAATTCGTATTGGTCCCACGGCGAAGGGAGAGGCATATGAGTATGGTTACCCCAGTAGGGGGCCAACCCCTGATATGTCGTCGCTATGGGGTTGATCATTATGTAACGCTCGTGGTTCGGGATAACCGACTCATTGGCGGAACGGAGCAGTTCCCAATTTGCCCGCAAATTCTGCGAATAAGTTCGATAGTCAGAGCTGAGGAGGGCCTCGGGCCACGGTATACCGTCCTGGAAAGAATGGGCGACAACGTCGGCATGGTCCCTCAGCATGGAGTAGGCGACGACATATCCTGGCTCGGTGTAGATTGGGGGCAGAGAAGTAAACCCCAGTCGAAAACTGCGGCTCTGATTGGCCATGGGTGTGAACATCGCTACAAACCCGCCACCCGGCAACATTGTCACGTCCAGTTCGTAATCGCCGTCGATGTGGAACACTTTCTCGCGCTTGAACGAGGTCTGCGTTTCGTCCTGGATCAGGATCGCATCGTATTTGCGCCGGCAGAGGAAGGACAGGTCAAGGTTGTCGATAGTCTTGCTCTTACTGGCGTCGCCGTTGATGACGAACAGGTACCACTGGTCGCCGGCCCGTCGTGCCAAGCCCGCCAGCTTCCCAATGACGCTTTCCCTAATGACGAGCGTCTCGTCCCACTCGGTGGGGATGGCCTTGAGCACGTCCAGCACGTCCGTCTGTGCTAGCAGGATCTCGGGGTTGTCGGCGTAGTGGACCTGCGGCGAGGTATAGAGTCCCGCGGTGGCCAACTGATGCGTGAAGGTTGTGTCGCCGATCTTCCGCGGGTCAAAAGTAACGGGCGTGTAGTCGCCAGGACCCGCTACGAAGCGGATGAACGGCAGGGCCGCGTTGTGCCGCGGCGTCACGAACCAGCCGGACCCCCAAAGCAGCGAATTGATTTCCAGACCCATGAAGCCTTCGCGCGTGACCTCGTTAGGGTAAGTGCGCGACAGCCCGGTCGACTTGTTGCAGCCGTGGAAGTTAATCATAAGCTGTAACTCCGCCGCCTCCTGCAAGATCTCCTCGTAGATCTGGACGCTCATGAACGATTCGCTGTCCTCGGCGAACACGTTGTCGATCTTCACGCCCACAGCGCCGGCGGCCTTGACGGCCTCGAAGAACTCCTGCCGCGCGTCGTGGAGGATCAGCTCATACCAGCTCTTCCAAACCCAGATGCCCACATTGCGCCCATCGCTGTGCGCATAGTCCGCCAGCTCGCCCAGACGTTCGAACTGATCCTTGCCGTTCTGGGGGAAGCCTAGCTCCCACCACGCGTCCACCAGGACACACTCGAAGCCCAGAGTGTGCGCGTAGTCCACATATTGCCTCTGGACCTCGAACATAAAGCCCGAGTTAAAATCCGACCACCATGACCAGACGGCCCGGCCCGGTCGGATCCACCCAGTGTTAAGGCCGTCAGGGAACAGCGCCGGATCAGGCGGCGGGCTGACGTTCGGGACCATGTCTGAGTTGACCAGCCCGTTGAGGTCTGCGCTCACGATTGCCAGACGCCAGGGCGTCACCGACCCGCCAGGCACCGTCCAGGATTCGTCGTCCAGGAATTCGGATCTGATTAGGCAAGAACCCACATTAGCGTCGAACGTCATGCCGCTGTAGTCGAACAGCGCCGCCTCGGTCAGCGCGACAAAGCCCGCGTCGCCGGGCAGCTCGATCGTGATAGGGCCGCCCATGTTGTCGTCGAACATTCCGACGACGGCCTTGCGGTACTCGGCTTCGTAGTTGCCGGTCTCGGTCTGGTGCCAGACGATGCTGCCCTCGGGCAGGGTCCAGCCGGAGGCCTCAGCGGTGATGATGCGATCACCTTTACCTGGGACGAGATACCGGTAAGCCAGTCCATCGTTGTAGAGCCGTAAGGCAATGTCGTAGGCCACGTCGCCGGTACCCGCGCGGCGTACGGTCAACGTGACCTCGTTGTAGTGGTTGGTTGCGAGCGTGTGGGTGCCACGAACGGGGTATGTCTCGCTGAACTCGATCGGGGCCGACGCGATGATGTTGGTTACGGCGGACCCCAGGTCTATCGAATCGACGGTGATCCCCAGCGGCGAGTTTTCCAGGACGGTGATCCCGTTGCTGGTGAGGGTGTAGTGTAGCTCTCCAGCATTGTCCACGTTGAGGGTAGTCACCACGTCGCCGGCCGGGCTGGTGATCGACACCGGCTTGACCCAGGGGTCATCCATCTGGAGCGGCAAGGCTAAGGTGTCTATCCAAATCTGCGTTGCCGGCCGGGCGTTGCCTTCCACGTCGTAGATGCCGATGTGCTCAAAGTACTGGAAGAATTCCACAAGGCCCGGACTGATAAAGGGCGGGGTCTCCTGCGACCGCGCCCGTAGATTGTCCATGTGGTCAACCAGATCGCGAACCGCGAAGTTGGTGACGAACTCGATGTTGCCATTCTTTTCGACCTCCCGAAACAGGAGCCTCATGAAGCGCGCCTGCTTCTGCGGGTCGGTCTCGAAGGGCAGGTTTGCGACCCGGAACGAAGTCGCCGGATAGCCGGTCTCCGTGATCGCGAACGGCTTGTCGGTTACAGCTCGCAGTTTCCCGAACAGATCGTCGAACATCGATGCCAGGGTCAGGTACGTGCCGAACCTGGATTTGATGGGATATATTGAAAGGCCGACCAAGTCCGTATACGGCAGGATGTCATGGAGCGCCTGCAGGTGCGTTTCCTCTAGGCCGTCTTGCTGGATGCCATCGATCAGGAACGGTACGCCCAACTCGTCTGCCATGAAGTACTCTGCCGCGAAAGACACGGCGATCTTGACGTCGTCGTATGCGGGGTTGGCCCGGATTGGTTCGTAGGCGTACCTGTGCAGCTCCAGGTACTTGGCGAACGCTTCGGGGTCTGCCTGCAGGGCCAGGTTGACCTCCAGCCCCATGATCAGGTAATCCGGGTTGAAGTACTCGATCGCCCGACGGGCGTAATTCAGGAAGGCCGTCTTGACCTCGTCGGCATCGAAATCGTATTGGGCCCATGGGGAGGGTAGCAGGCGGTCCTCATAGTCCTGGATGACGCCCGTCCTTACGGGCTCAAAATTTTCGTCCAGGTAGTAACCTTCGCCTTCACCCCAGTACGCCGCCAGTCGCTCCCGGGGGATGCCCAGCGGGTTGATGGACACCGCCACCTTCATACCCGCTGGCTGGCGGTTGCGATGCTTGGCCCAGACTTCCTTGACGTTGTCACTATAGGGTAAGTCGTCGGACTCGAATGTGTCCTCAAATGCCTCGACCCACGGTACACCCTTGTCGAAGTGGTAGGACAACAAATCGGCATGCGACCCGACCACGTCGAAAATCTTGTCGAGCACCTCGTCGAGGATCGGGCCGCCCGGGTTATGGTCGTATAGGGTCGGTGCGAAGCCCATCAGGAACGACCTCGACTCCTGGGACTCGACATGCCACCAGCCGCGCTCGAAAGCAAGGTTGCGCAGCGTCTGGTACGCGGACTTGTGCTCGCCGGATTCGTCGTATGTCCGCATGCCGAGGGATTCGAGGTACGCAGTGGCGGTCGCGAGCGACTCCTGCGTCACCCTGTAGTGCGGCGATTGGGCCTCGGTCCCGGCCCGCTCGTGAGAATAATCGTGCAGCCGTGCGAACGACACAAACGGGATCATCTCAGGGTACTTGTCCCAGGTGTCGAAGAACGCATAGAGGAACTGGCTTTGCTTAGTTTGGGAACTCCGCGCCATAGGCGACGACGGATAGGCGACGCTCTGGAAGGAGATCAGCTTCGGAAAATACAGGGCCAGCAACTGCTGGATGTCAGTCTCTACCTGCCAGGGATCGATGACAGTAAAGTCCTCGTTTCTTGGCAGGTACGTGACGCTCACAATGTCGCACAGCCCGTTGAGTACTTCCATGAGAGGTCGGGTGGGCTCGTTGACCAGACCTGCGTGGGTAGAGGTTATACCGACCCTAAGATCTGGACTCCACAGGGCCTTTGCGTGGTCGATGGCCTCCTGGAAGAAGAGGGAGAAGTCTGTCCAGAATTGTATGTCCGACTCAACGTCGAAGAACAGATCAATCTCATGGCCGATTTGCAGAGAGATCAATTCAACGTTTGACACCCTGCCATAGATGAAGTCCAGCAGATCCTTGAACCGGTCAATCACCTCCGGGTCGCTCAACCGGATCGTCCCATCCGCAAGGCTCGTCGCCAGGTCATCTGGCAACGACAGGTAGGTCTGGGTGATAGGGCTGATCGTGAGGTTGAGTTTAAACCCCTTTTCCGCGCAGACAAAATTGATGATTTGTAGCAGAGACGACTGCGGCCCGTCGAACGAACCCGGCGTCGTTTCCAGCAGCGACCACAAAAGCTGGAACGTCACAGCCTCGGCGCCAAGCTCCCGCGCCAGGTCTGCCCGCAATTCTTCGCTTGAGGGCGGTTCCAGGAAGTCCACACCGAGCAGCCGGTCTCCCTTCTGAACGATCAGAGCGATCATCTCGTTATCCTGGTCGTCTGGGTCGTTGCCCCATGGGACGGTGCCGGCGAACGGGGTTGTGGAGCACATGGACACATGGTTGTTCGGGTCGCCGAACTGATCGCCGTCCATGTCAAAGTAGTACACGTGCGGCGACGACAGGCGATCGTCCGTCGGCGCGCAGTCTTGTTCGTTGGGGACGCCATCATTGTCGAGATCGTCCGCATCCATGACGGCTTCCTTAAGGATCAGGGACGCGCCGCTCCTATCGGCTTGACTGTCTCTGGGCTCGGGCAGGGGGGTGGAGTCCATCTGAAAACTGCTGCCCTGCTGGGCCGGGGGTGTGAACATTCCCACAAACCCGCCGCCACGGAGCATTGTCACGTCCAGTTCGAAGTCTCTGTCGATGTCAGCCGCTTCGCCGCGCGCGAACGACGTCTTGGTGTCGTCGCTGAGGAAGACTGCGTCGTATCGGCCGTTGCCCAGGAACGACAGGTCCACATTGTCTATGCTCTTCCCTTTAGCCGAGTCGCCGTTGAGGACGAACAGGAACCAACGGTCGCCGTGGCGGCGGGCGAAGGCCGCCAGCTTGCCGATTTTGCTGCAGGGCAACACGATCGTCTCGTCCCAGACGGNNCGGTTTGGGCCAGGATGTTGGGCGGGTTGGCCGCCCACGTCTGCAGCGGCGATGTGAAGATACCGGCTGTGGCCAACTGGTGCGCGAAGGTGGTGTCGCCCAGCTCGGCAGGATCGAACGTCACCGGGTTGTACGCAGCCGGCCCGGCGATCAGCCGCGTGAACGGCAGCGTTGCGTTGTACTCGGGCGTCACGTCGTCGGCGAGCTTGTTCCACTCAAGCCCCCGCACGGCCTCACGAGTGATCTCGTTCGGGTATGTCCGGAATTCGCCGGTGGGCTTGGGCACGTTATTGAACGAGACCAGCAGCTCGTACGCGGCGGCGTCCTGGAGGGCCTCCTCAATGAAGCCGTTCACCACCTGCGACTCGTTCAAGAGGAAGTCGATCTTCACGCCAGCGGCACCAGCCTGCTTAAGCGCCTGGAAAAAGGCCTGACGCGTCGCTGCATCCAGGATCTCTACAAAAGGTTTCCACACGATGATCTCTACATCCCGGCCGTCACTGTGCGCGTAGTTCACCAGGTCGGTCAACGCCTCGAACTGATCGAAGAACCCAAAGAACGGGAACCCGACCTCCCACCCTATGTCCACTACAGAGTACTTGAAGCCCAGCTCTGCCGCGTAGTCCACGTACTCCTTCTGGATGTTCAGGTCAAAGCCCGACTCGTTGTCGGACCAGAACGACCAGACCGCCCGGCCAGGCTGGATCCAGTCGGTCTTTGGGCCGTTCGGGAACAGCCCTGGGTCCGGCGGTTTGTTCAGGCTGGTGATCACGTCCGAGTTGACCAGGCCGTTGAGGTGGGAGTTGACCAGTGTGACGCGCCACGGCGAGGCCGAGCCGCTGTCGATTATCCATGCAGAATCGTCGAGGAACCGGGCACTGATCGTCCTCGCGGCGGTGTCGTCGGCGAAGAAGGTCATGCCGCTGTAGTCGTCCAGGGCAGCCTCGGTGAGAACCAGGTACCCACCGTCCGGAAGCTCAACGGTAATCGGGCCGCCGATGTGGGATTCGACCTTGCCGACCAGCCCACTGGTGTATTCGTTCTCGTAGGTAGCCGTGTCGTCCTGATACCAGGTGCGGCAGCCGCCGGGCAGTGCCCAGCCGGACGCCTCGCCTTTGATCTGGCGTTGGCAATCGCCGGGCACGACGTAGCGGTAAGCGAGCCCATCGTTGTAAAGCCGGAGCTCAATTTCGTAGGTCTGGTCGCCCGGGCCGTCCCGAGTGACTGTAAGCATTACCTCGTTGTATTCGCTAGTCGCGGTGGAATGGACGCCAATCGTGTCATAGATCTCCTGGACGGTGACTGGGTCGGAGCAGGTGATCATCGTGACGCGCTCGCCCAGGTTGATGCCATCTACGATGATTCCCAGGGGGGAGGCAGCGAGGACCGTCTTGTTACCAAGATGCAGCGTGTAGAAGAGGTTGTGGGTGAGCCCCACGTCGAATGCGGTGGTGAGCTGACCGTTTGGGCTGTGGATGGTGATCTGGTCGTCGGCCGCAATGCGCGGGACGCGCGGCAGGTTGAGCTGGTTCAGCCAGGTCTCGCCGGACGGACGCAGGTTTCCGTCGCCGTCGTAAATGCCGATGTCACGGAAATACTTGTAAAACTCCACGAAAGTGGGGTTGACAGCCGGCGGATCCTGCAGCGACCAGTCAAGCTGGCGTTGCCAGCCTATGTCGCCGTCGCGGATCTGGAAACTAACTACGAATTCTACCGGGTTTGAGTGCCGGTTTAATTCACGGAACAGGAGCTTATAGAAGCGGTCCTGCTTGTCGATACTGCCGGTGAACGGGATCCCAAAAAGGTCGTACGGGTCGGCCGCGTAGCCGCTTTCGGTGATGGCGATAGGTTTATTCGCCGCCCCGAACCTCTCGAACATGTCGAACAATTCGTCGTAGATGATCGCCGGCGTGCTATAAGCGTTGTACTTGCCGTAATGCGGGTACAGCGACAGCCCGATGATGTCTGTGTAAGGCAGAAACTTCCCGAACTCCTCCATCACGCGGTCGCGGACGCCCGGCTCCTGCTCGTCGAACTTATAAGCTACGCCATACTCGTCGATCATGTAAGTCGTCGCCGAGAACGATACCATGACCGGGACGTGGCTGTACTGGGGGCTCGCCTTGAGGCTCTCGTAGACGAACTTGTGCAGCTTAAGGAACTTCTCGTACCGGGCCGGGTCTTCGATCAGCGTGGCACTGACCTCGATGCCGATCAGGAGGTAGTCAGGCTGGAAGTACTGAAGCACCCGCTTGGCGTAATTGAGGAAGGCGATCTTGACTGACTCGTCNNCGAAGTCGAAGGCGTCCCACGGCGCCGGCGGAAACCGGTTCATGTCGTCGGCGAAAGTCCCATTGGGGATACGTTCGAAGTCCTCGGTGTAGTCATACCCTTCACCGTAGCCCCAGTACGGCGCCAGCAGGTCACGCGGGATGCCCAGAGGGTTGATCGACACCAACAGGCGATGGCCTTCGGGGAGGTTGTTCTTCGACTGGAGGAACGTGCCCTTGAGTGAGTCGCTGTAGGGCAACTCCTCGGACTCGAACTTGTCCTCGTAAGCCTCGACCCACGGGATGCCACCGTCGAAGTGCAGGGCGACGATGTCCCCATTGTCCTGGATGTGTTTCCGCACCCAGGTGGCCACCTCGACCTGGGTCTCGCCATCGGGCGGCAAGTCGTAGGGCGAAGTCGTGAAGCCCATATAGAACGACCGCGTCGCCTGCTCGTAATCGCACCACCAGCCATGGTCAAAGGTCAGATTGCGTAGCGTACGGTACCCAGTCTTGGGCTCGCCGGCCCCTTGGTAAGTCCGCAGACCCAGTGACTCAAGATACCCCACCAGCACGGGCCTTAGCCCAGGCCCTATGTCGCTGTACAGTGCTGTGTCCGCCAGCGCCTCGGCCTCAGACCTGGGCACGTCATGCAGCTGCCCGAACGACACGAACGGAACCGATGTGAACGACTGGTCCCAGAAATCGAAGAAGGCCTTGAAGAACTGGCTTTGCTTGGTGATCGAGCTTCGTGTGATCGGGGCTGTCGGATAGCCCACGGTCTGGAAATAGATTTTCTTCGGGAAGGCAACCTCGACCAACTCCTCGAGTTGCTCCACGATTCCCGTCGGCTCGATGACAGTGAAATTTTCGTGGCGGGGAAAGTAGGTGAGGCTGACGATGTCGCTGACGCTGTTCAACATCTGACGCAAAGGTTCGAGGTCTGGATTGAGCAGGCCATCCGTTGTCCAGGTGGCGCCGATTTTCAGATCTTCCCCCCACAGGCTCTTGGCGTGGTCGTAGGCCGCTTGATAGAACTCGGTGTAGTCCTCCCAAAAACTGATGTCGATCGTCTCGCGGGTGAACAGATCGATCTGGTGGCCGATCTGCAGCGAGACCAATTCCACATCCTTAAGCTGGTCGTGGACGAACGTCAGCAGATTATTAAACCGGTCGATCACTGCCGGGTCGTTGAACCGAACCGTCTGATTGGTGATGCCCGACTTCAGATCGTCCGGCATGGTCAGAAAAATCGAGCTGATTGGGCTGATCGTCAGGTTGATCCTCAGGTCGTTAGCGGCATAGGTAGTGTTGGCAGCCAGCAGCGCAGCAACCTGAGGCCCGTTGAAGGCACCGGGCGAGGTCTCCAGGTCGCCCCACAAGAGTTCCATCGTTGTCGCGTCCATGCCCAGCTCAATCACCAAGTCCTCGGGAAAATCGTCGTCTTCGGCCAGGAAGGAGAAGTCCACGCCGAACAGACGGTTCTCCTTCGGCATGATGAGCGGGAACGTGTAGGGGTCGAAGTCCCACGGATCGTTGGCCCAGGAAACCAGCGGCGGTTCTGGAACCAGCGAGCACGATTCCACCGCCATTTCCGGATTGCCGAAGTGGTCCTGGTCGAAGTCGTTGTAGAAGGTGTGGGCCGAGGCGATCAGGGGGTCGAACGGCGCGCAGTCCTCCTCGTCGGGCACACCGTCGCCGTCGGAGTCGAGCGGCGGGAGGGTACGGTCGGTGCGGAAGACGCCACCGCCCTCGGTACCCGCATACACGATCCAATGGTTGACCGAGTCGATCGCCAGCGACGTGACGTTCGTGTTAAACAGGCCGTCGTTGAGCGGCCTCCAGGTGTCGCCGCCGTCTTCGGTTACGTACACACCCGCTCCGCAGGTGCCGACATAGACGGTGTCGGGCTCGACCGGGTCCACGGCGATGGCGAGGATGAACGGGTTGTCGATCTGTTCGCCGATTGTGTTCCAGGTCACGCCGCCGTCGGTCGTCTTCAGCAAGCCAGCGCCGCTTACGGCCGCGTAGAGCACATCTGGGTCCTGCGGGTTGATGGCGATAAAAGTGGTGATGGGCTCGGCGAATTCTTGCCGGACGCCACCGAGCCAAGTGTTGCCACGGTCGCTGGTCCAGAAGAACCCGTGCTCGAGGCTGCCGGCAAAGATGGTGCCTACTGAGGCGCCGTAGCCAAGGCTCAACACCTTCAGGCCCTCGACCTTGATATCAGTCCTAACCCAGGTGGCCGCGCTGTCGATGGATTTGTACACGCCGTCCCCGCAGGTGCCGACGTAAATGGCCCCGTCTAAGGGATCGATCAGGAGGGTGTCGACATTTACGCCTTCCAGGCCGACGTTGGCCAACTCCCAGGTAGCCGCACTGTCTACGGACTTGAACACGCCCGCATCCGTTGCCGCGTAGAGCACGCCTGCCGTCTGCGGGTCGGCAATGATCCACATCACCGACTCGGTTGTCAGTCCGGTGCTGCTGGTGGTCCAGGTGTCTCCGCCGTCAGTGGATCGGCTGACGCCGGCGAAGTTCCTTGCCTGGTTAAGGGCCGCTGCGTAAAGTGTGCCGTCGAAAGGGTCCACGACCACCTTGGCCGCTACGTCCCCTGCGAACCCGGTGTTGATCACCTTCCAGGTGTCTCCGCCGTCCGTCGTGCGGTACAGCCCGCCGTCATTGGCGGCCCCGTAAACGTTACCGGTAGCCGGGTCGACGGTCAGCGACACGACCTGCAGCGGGCCGATCGGATCGGTGTTGGTCGCCTGCCATGTCCGTCCGTTGTCGGTGCTCTTGTACACGCCCTCGCGTTCTGCTGACGCATAGAGGATGCCGCCGTTGGGGTCGATATCGAGTGCGATGATGTTGGCAAGCGGCAGCCCGTGGTTGGCGCGGATCCAGGTCAGCCCGCCCTCCTCGCTTTTAAATACGTTGCCGGCCAGGCTACCAATGTAAACTACCTCGCGGTCGGCAGGGTCCACGACCAAGGAGAAGATGAACGCGGTCCTTTGGCCCAGTTCGACCCAAGTCTCGCCGCTGTCGGTGCTGCGCACCACCCCTTGCGACGTGGCTGCGCAGACATTACTGCTATCCAGAGGGTCGACCAGGACGTTGAAGATGTTCCGGTCGCCTAGCCCCTTGTTGGTCCAGGTGAGTCCGCCATCGGTGCTACGGAAGATGCCGCCGACCAACGACCCGGCGAACAGGATGTCCGGGTTCTCCGGGCTGATGGCCACGCCGCGCACGAACAGTGTCATCCCTTTGTTGGCCGGCTTGTACGTCTGCCCAGCGTCCGTGCTGGCGAACACGCCCTTGATGACGGACCCGACGAAGAGCTTGCCTAACGTCAGCTGGCTGACCGTGATCGGAACGTTGTCGATGAACGGCTCGCCGCTCACGCTCTCGGCCCAGGTGAGCCCGCCGTCGGTCGTCTTGTAGATGCCAGTGTTCGCCATCGAGACGTAGACGACGTTGCTGTCGTGGGGGTCCACCTCGATCTCGTATACGAAGCCTTCGGGGAGGCCGACGCCCCTCTCGGCCCAGGTTTCACCGCTGTCGTTGCTCTTGAAGATTGTGTCGAGGGTACCGGCATAGACAACATCGCTGTCGGCCCTGTCGACCGCAAGCGAAAAAATGTACGGGACGGTCAGGCCATCGTTAATCGGCTCCCACGTGAAGCTGTTGGAGGTCGTGCGGTAAACGCCGCCCTCGCAGGTGCCGACGTATGCCTTCCAGGGCAGCTCGGGGTCGGTGGCAACGCAAATAATGGGCTCGTCGATCTCGCTGGCGGCGGGGAACCACTCGACCCCGCCGTTGAATGAGACGTACAGGTCGCCAGTGCTCGTCACAGCGTAGAGGTTACCAAACGACGCTGAGGCCAGATCGACGATGGCGTTGCCCGGCAGCCCCAGGCTGATCGACTGGAAACTGCGGCCATCGTCAATAGTCTTGTAAACCGTGCCGTCAGCAAGGGAGAAGTACGCCACACCGGGCAGTACCGGGTCGGCCAGTACCTCAAGGATCTGCGTGGAGATGGCGGAGTTCGTCTCGGCCGTCTGCCAAATCAGGCCGTCATCCCGGCTGATGTAAAGCCCAGCGTTGGTCCCGGCATAGAGCGTGTTGTTCCCAACGGGCGACTGGGAAATGGCGAAGATCTGCGTGGGAACGATGCCGTTCGAGGTTTGCTCCCACGTGATGCCCCAGTCCGTGGACTTCCAGACACCGGCGTGCTCCGTGCCGGCGAAGAGGATATTTGGCTCGGTGGGGTGTGTCGCCAGACCGAAGACACCATGGTTAAACCCGTCGCCACCTACCCAATGGGGGCTGTTGTCGGAGCGGAAAAAATCGGACGTCAGACGGATGCCGCGGTCCGAGCCCGCGTACATGACCGAGACGCCGTGGGTCGCAACGCCGGCCAGCGCGCCGACGAACAGGTTCTGAATCCCCTGGTCGATCCGGAAGAACGTTTGCCCATCGTCTGTGGTCGCCAGGAACCGTGCGTAGGTGGCCGCGACATACGTGAGGTCGCCGGCCGGGTCAATGAGGACCAGGCGCGAAGGGATCTCCGCCCACTTCTCCCAGGTCTGCGCATCGCCGGCTGAGTCGAGGGTGAACACGCCCACCTCGGTCGCCGCGAACAGCCGCCCGTCGAGCGGGTGCTCGACGACCTGGTTGACCGGCGTGGGCGGCAGGTCGTAGGTGAAATCCTCCCATGCCGAGGCGCCCTGGCTCAGGCGGAAGATGCCGCTGTTAGTTGAGGCGTAGAGGTTGGCGCCGCTGTTGTCGAAGTCGAGCGAGCTGACGTCGGTCTCGCCGAGCCCTTCGTTGAAAAGCTCCCAGGTTAGACCGCCGTCCGTGCTGTGGTAAGTGCCGCCTCCGAGCGTGCCCAGGTACACCACCCCGGGCTGGTTCGCATCGAATGCCAGCGACCGGGCATTAAGGTTCAAACCGTCGTTGGAATCGAACCACGTGTTGCCCCCGTCGTGGGACCGGAAAGCACCGGTGTTGGTGGCGGCCAGGATGACATTCGAGTCGAACGGGTCGATGCCCAGCGCTGCAATTGACGGATTCGTCAGTCCATCGTTTTGGGCGGTCCAGGTCTCTCCATGGTCTACCGACTTGAAGATGCCGCTGCCGAAGGTGCCAGCGAAAATCGTCCCAGGGTTGTTAGAATCAAAGGCGACCGCAAAGACTGAGGAGGTAGAGAAAGGGGATGTCAAGTGAGTCCACTTGATGCCGCGGTTTTCGGTGCAGTAAAGTCCACCGAAGTATGTACCGATGAGGATTTTGTTGTCGTTGTGAGGATCCCGGGCAATCGTGAAGATCGAGGCATTATTCGGCCCCAGTGGCGTCCACAGGCTGTCCAGGACCGGCTGATTGGGACCGCTCTGGCTGAGGCTCGTCAGTGAGGATGTCGGGTCAAGACCGATCGCTGGCGCCGTCTGTCCAAGGCTGACGGCGAGCAGGACAGCCAGAATGCTGGCAAGCGAGAGCATGCATTTCATCTTCTTGACTCCCATTCAGGGCAACAAAAGGACCAAATATTTTGACCCTCCTTAATCCCGGTTCCTTTTAGCATAACTGTGATTCGTTGTTAAGGGTTGGAATCTATTATATTGTCATGGTTTAGAAAACATAGGGCATCGATTGCAAACCGTTTTAATAGATGATTTCTGCTTTCTGGAAAATAGTGATCGAGCGCTTTGATAAGATTCATTGTTCCAGATTTGAGAGAAGTCCGTATCGAACATATTGCCAAAATCGTCTTTTTCCTTATAAACCACGCAACATGGAGCAACCGCTCCTCCGGGATGTATCGTAACTGATCTGTAAAGATAAAAGCATCCACCCTTAATAGGTTTTTGTAAGAACCTGTCTGTTATCTCGTGTTTTCCACCATGAGCACGTAAATCAGGGAACCATTCACTGGCTAGTTCCTTTTTGTTTTTGGCATCCATCGGGACCCCTACCGGAATAAACCTAATAATATCCACTCCCATCTCTTTTGCCATTCTTCTTGCATCGTCTATTTGGTGACAGTTTTGTTTCATAACTATAAACTGCCACTCAATGAAAGGTGTCCTACTCCTGAAATCCTTTTTCTTTTTGAGAATCTTCTTCAAATTCTGAAATACGAGATCAATTTTCCCTCCAACTCGATATTTGCTGTAGACTTCCTGAGTAGTACCATCCAAAGAAATGGAAAGATATTCAAGTCCAGACTTGATAACCTCCTCTGAATCCAAGTCAGATATATTGAAATTCGAACTCAGGTTCGTGCTGATATTTCTTTCTACGCAGTACCTGATCATCTGAAAAATATCAGGATTTAAAAACGGTTCTCCCCAATTGTATAGACTGACTTCATAGGCGTAGAGATAAAGCTTGTCAATTATCCTTCTAAAATCTTCAAATCTGACAAACCTCTGGTTCCGATCCAGTGTTCTATTTCCTGTAGGACAAAGCGGACATCTTAGGTTACAGATGTTGCCCGAATCAACTATAAGATAGTAAGGAAACCCCCAGACTCTTGTACGTCGCATCTTACGCTCAAGCTCTACAGCTACCAAGTTAATAAGCTTCTTGGGAGTAGTATGGAGCAATAAGCTGAAGGCGTGACGCTTGAACCTCGTATATTGAGGTACCTTTTTCAGAATGCTTTCGATATTACGATCGACGGTATTCATAGCGGTAAAAGCTACAAGAATTACTTGACAAATATCATCAGAAGCATTTGGGCTATCTGCACGACTTTCTTTTTTGGGCCTGTGGTTCATCCCTGTTGACCGGTTCCTGCACTCGGAATGTACCCAGGAAGGGCAAACCTTCGATGTCGGCTAAATCGCGGCGCGTACTGACTTTGTCACTGAAGTATTCCCAGAGCAGTGCGAGGCTGACGCCCAGGATTAAACCGAGTGCAGCACACAATTTCATGATTAATAATTTGCGGGGGTAAACCGGTTTGATTGGCTTTTGCGGCTGGCTCATGATGGCAATATTGGCAACACGGTTGGCATCGAGTTCTTCGGATATGCGCGCCTCTTCTTTCCGCTTGGAGTAAATCAGATAGCTGGATTCTGCGACTTTGATATCGCGATCGATTTCTCGAAGTCGAGCCTCTCTGGCATTCAGCCGGTTTAGCCGTTCTTCAATCTTGTCAGCCAGCTTCTTGAGTTGGCCAATCCGCGCTTCCAACCCCCGGTTTAGCAAATTAGTTATCTTAGCTATTTCCAGTTCTAGACCCTGAAGAGCGTTTATGCTCGCGTCGTAATTGCCAGAAAGACGAACGCGCTCGAGGCGCAGTTCGGTTATTCGTTTTTTGATCGAATCGACGGAGAAGTTGGGTATCAACGGTTCAGAGTCTTCAAACTTTTCTAGTTCCTTGGCTATCGTGCTGTCGGAAATCCTCAACTTCCCTTCCAGCAGGGCCTTCTCATATTCGGCGATGTCGATTTTACTATAAAGATCATGAAGACGTTGTAATAGCAAATCTCGCTGGCCGGAGAGGGAACTTAGACCCAGTTGGATTCGGAACTCTTTGCGCTCGTGCTCGCATTCATTGAGTTTTTGTTCGTATTTCTGGACCTGCGCTTTGAAAAAATCCTTAACATTGGAGTGCTGATACACTTTGATTCTCTGTTCAAAATAGAGCTTCAGGAGTTCATCGATCACCACGACACATAAATCTGCAGAGGGCAATTTCATGCTAACTGTAATGACATCAGAGTCTTTTTCTCTTTTAATGCTGCGCGAACGCTCGACCAAAAGAATCACCTTTTGCCGATCCGTCAGTTTCTTCTGCAGATTCAGTGTGATGAGCAAGGACTCCATTTGGGCCTTGCCCCAGCGCAGTGCTTTTTTGGCGTAATACTTAACGGCCTGCAGGAGATTTTCCGGTGATTTCGGTTCAAACTTAAACTTGTCAAGTCCGATGTCGTCTATTACCCGTTCTGTCAGACTGCGTGAGCATAGGAGTTGGATTTCTGAATTGATTTCCTCCTGACGGACACCGGTAGAATAAATTCCTCCGCGGGCAACCGTCACAGGCACCTCTACGTTTTCGCGGCCCAGCTTTACGAGCAGGCTTGCCTCAGAAACATACTGCTCGGTGATAAAAAGCAACGCAACGTAGGCACTAAATACCGTGGTCAGAAGAACTAAGATAATCAAATACCTACGCTTGCGAAGGATTCTGATTGTCTCATCCAGAATGACTTTTTGATTCTCAAATTTTTCTACGGAAAAAAGACTCATTTCTTACACAATTCAATACTATTCTGCAACGGCTTTGACATCGCTAGCCTCGCCCCTTTGAATATCAAGTACGACACTGTCGGGTGGCAGACTGGCCCATCGACACGCCATGATTTGTCCAAAAACCGCTTTCGACACGCGAAAAATCGACGTAGTCCACGCCGCTCCCAAGGAGCCATAATGGCGAATCGCGTAGATATAACAGACTATCAGCAGGGGCAGCGTCACGAATTCCATGGTCAACCAAAACGAGGGTCTGACAAACATTAGAAAAGAAAGCGTAATGGGAAAGGTAACCATGGCTGCCAACGATCCCGGCAGCAGGATCAATAATACTTGTGATGATTTTTTAAAGGATGCAGGGAACAGATAAGGCGCAACGATTTCCATGCTGAAAATAGTAATGAAAAAAATCGCGATCGCAGAAACAATACAGGCAATCTGGACTTTTTGAAAAAACGGCAAGAAAATCCCTTCGCGAAAATACGGCATGATGCGAGGCCCAAAGACCACAGTCAAATAGGTTCCCAGCAGTTCTGGAATCAGTGCATAGGTAAATCCTCCGGAAAAGATACCGACCTCCCTTATATTGGAGAGCGTTGTCAGAAAATATATGTCCATTCGGCTGATAGTTGCACCGACGCTGAAAGTCAAAAGAAACCACTTAACATAACGCAGTAATTCAAGTGTGGCTTCCTTTTGTCTTTCTAGTTTTCCCCAAAAATTTTTCCCCAAGATCCCCAAACAAATCAGAAAAACAAGAATCGGACTCGCGGCATAAAAGGTTAAAATGTAGGCGGGAGTGATCGGGAAAAGAACTAACACCAGGGCGATTCCACCAAACCTCAGAAAATTCAGCACAAGATCCACACTCCCATAAAATNNTAAAATACAAATCTATGCTGAACTTGCAAATGAACCTGAACTGAACGTAGCAAAAGCATTGCGAGAGCAGCGCAACAACTGATCCAAATCAAATGAGCAGTTTGCTCCTGATGGAATAATGTCATGCTGATCGGATGGGAAAAAATAACCAGTATTAGGCAGGATGCCCCAGCCCCCAAAAGCTTTACGAAAAATGCGGATTTCTCAATGCTTAAGGCGTATTCAGAACGGACACTGCGATAGAGCGGGGAGAGTCGCAGAACACCCATGTCTACAGCCGAACCGATAATGCCATCGGCCAGCAGGATGCCAAAAATGCAAAGAGAATAGATTCCAAAGGATTCTGGCCCTAGGAATCGAAGCAGCACCATGTTGAGCCCAATGGTTGCCAGGCCGCCCGTGATCTTTGGAATCGCCACAAAAGTAAAGTCGACCAGGCTTTTTCTCATTCGTTCGTCTGATTCACTTGAGTAAAATAAGAAACTCTAAAGCGTTCTGAGAGGACCGATCAGGTTGGCTCAAGAAGGGATTTGCGTCAACATCTGAACGTTAGCAAAGAAAAGAACTGTAGTGACACGTTGATCGAACAATAACAGTTAACCAACGGATGCTTGAACAGAAGGCCTCCTTGGTCCATAAGTGGTACGTAAACATTTGGCCTGGGAAGCCGATCATGTGTCCACCAAAACGGAAGAGCACAAGCCGGATCCCAGAGGCCTGCACAGCTTGCCGGTCAAGTGTGCTAGCTCGTTGAGGCGGTCGCCAACTACCGCTTCGTCACCTGCCGATTCGGTCACGAGCGTGCCTACGACCTTTACGAAAACCTCCCCGAGTTCCCTCGCTATCGCTTTACCCCTCAGTCCTTCTCTTGACTCTCTTTCTCGAATAGCCTACCAGCCCCACCAAGCCAGATCCTAAAAGTAATAGTGTTCCTGGTGCCGGGACAGGGGATATACCAGCGGTGACTTCAAAGCCAAGGGGAATAAAACCACCGCTGCCATCCGGAATTTCAAATGCAATAAGGAAATCATCCTCTGGGGGACCCAAAAAGGGGAATGTACCAGCAAAATCTTCTCCCCCTAGGTTGAGAGAAGGGACTGTAAATAAGGTCGGAATACCTAAAGCAGGATCAGGAGTGAGATAAAATCCGATATTTCCTGCGCCCGTAAATGTATCTTGTGGAGTTACACTGGATCCATCATCATAATCATACACAATGCCCGCAGAAAAATCTATCAAAGCTATCTGAGGAATAGAGCCCGTATCCTGGTCCGAAGGGTCAAATATGGTGAATAGATTGGCTGGATTAGTGACATCCATCCCATCAAAGAAGAACCCGAACGTGTTTCCTCCCAATCCCAGAAAAGTTCCCGGGTCAAAGACCTCGAAGTTAACAACCAGGTCAGAGGGAATAAAGAGACCTGGATCATCAAGATCATCACCAAAAACAGACGGATCAGGATTTGGCAAAGGGGCGGCATTACCATTTCCTGCAAAAATCAGAATCCCTGTTACAGCTATGACAAAAAACAAATAAAACCTTTTCATTTCAATAACCTCCTTTATAATTTCTACCAAATAGTATCTTGACAGAAAGCGACACATCACCTCCTTTTCTATTTTAAGAAACAGGCAAGTTCTCACGAATTCAAACTAAAACACTCGCAAAATGTGTGGTAGTTGATTGACCAATTCGAACTGAACTTCTAACATATGAGAGGCCGATTGTCAATCAAACAAGGTGCCTGTCTGAAATGCCGATATAAGGATTGAAAAAAATGGAATTTTTTTAATAAATCGCGTCCCATTGAATTCCGTTTACGTTTCTGCCTTTACGCTAGAAGGGGGCTCAGAGCGCATGGCCGGGGCAGGAGGGCCTGAGCACACGCGGGGACGGGGGGGTACATGCAAACCAACAAAAATGCAGCCAAGGCCACAGAAAAAGCGCCATAGCTAGCTGATATTATTGGCTAAATAGCGCACCCCTGTTTGACATATCCCCCTTTTTATGCTTAACCTCCGGGCATGACCACCCGGGAACATTTGTGCCAAATACACCGATGTGCCCTTAACTGAAAATCCTTGATCAGGATCTCCAAGAATTTTCTTTAACATGAGGGATGATAGATAGTCTCTTGTTTCATCCTTAT
>LGOV01016626.1_pt1 | contig 25053 bp, 29 predicted proteins | sample 469881 | NCBI WGS metagenome assembly LGOV01 (sample SAMN03857199, study PRJNA290197) | marine sediment metagenome | biome: marine cold seep biome; feature: cold seep; material: marine sediment; isolation source: sample #5579, elevator 3A push core 41 containing 12 cm of sediment... ...
GTATTTCGAGATATTGATTTGAGCCTTTCTCAAGGCGAGATCATCGTGATCATTGGGCCTTCCGGAACGGGTAAATCGACGTTGCTGCGCTGTATCAACTTTCTTGAACGCCCTGATGCAGGCCGTTTGCAGGTGGGTGATTTGAGCGTTGATACCCAGCGTGCCAGCCGGGCAGATATCTTGGCATTGCGCCGGCGTACCGCCTTTGTATTTCAGAACTACGGNNGCGCTGGAGAATATCAGCGAGGGGATGATTGTGGTGGACAAACTGCCGAAGGCTAAGGCCCATGCACGGGCAAGAGAGATCCTTGAACGCATCGGTCTGGCAGACAAGGCAGATGCTTATCCCGCTTCGCTTTCCGGCGGCCAGCAGCAACGAGTGGGTATTGGTCGTGCCATGGCCGCCAACGCTGACGTGATTCTGTTTGACGAACCCACCTCTTCACTTGACCCTCAATGGGTAGAGGAAGTGTTGAGCTTGATGAAGCAGTTGGCGGTAGAGCGCCAGACGATGATCGTAGTCACCCACGAGATGCAGTTCGCCCGGGAAGTCGCAGATCAAGTGGTCTTCATGGATGACGGCGGTATCGTCGAGCAAGCGCCTCCTGAAGAGTTGTTCACTGCTCCCAAAGATGAGCGAACGCGCCATTTCTTGCGCAAAATTTTAGCGCCTACCGGGCAGGCAGTGCCTTAAGGANNCGGGTAATGTTTTATCAGGAGAAGCGAAACTATGAGGCTAGAGGTTAATCAGCTGCTCTGGTCTGAAATATCCAATAATAGATTGCGGGTTTCGTACAGCGATCTGGATATGGTTTTTTTCTTTCAGGGCCGAGCCAGGATAGAGTTCCGAGCCTTCTTCAAACACTCCATAAACAGTATCAAATGCTTGTTCTTGCTGGTCTTCTCTAAGCTGATGGGCAGATTTTATAACCGCACAATCAAGCTTTCGTACCATTTTGACGCTATTTAGTTCGTAGGTGTTGCTGGGAAGAGAGCTGCCAGCTTTCGCATACGTGTCTTATAAAAACCGGTAGGCAAGCTTCAGCTCTTCAGATACACCGTAGTCGGTTAAGTTAAGGCAGAATCCAGGGGCTATGAAGGCACCGACTACATAAGGGGTCTTAATTTTACTACTCTGTTTTGCCCAATCCATTGCTCGGTCAAAGCTGTCTACCCAGAAGTAAATGCCATCACCTAGCCAGTCATATTCGTTTTCGCTTCGATTCAGGTGGGTATTTCCGCTTAGCACTTGCTCTGCCGTTAATTGGTCGCAACCGTGGTAGCCTACTAAGGTTGAAAGTCTATAGCCTGACTGCATCAGCGATACTCTTTGGCTACTTTTCCGTCTTGGCGTATGAGTCCTGCTCTCACTAGAAAGGCTTTGGCACTCTCTTTATCACGTGAGACTTCACGTGCATGTTGTTCCATTTTTTTGGTCATCAAAATGGGCTGCTTGGTATGTTGCTTATCATTGGTACTGAATGACATTGAGCACCTCCTGAAATTGGTGCGGGCTATTCCATGTACATGGCTTCAGCCTAGTTTTATCTTTAATCTAAATCCTAGGGAATTTACGTATGCAGCATATATTTTGGCTTAATGCCACACAATTAGCAACGCAGTGCTCTTGACTTGTAGGCAGTGCTGTATCCTCATTGAACTAGCAAGCACGCCAAGTGCGTGATAGACTACGCCATCCTCTCAGACAAGTCCCGTGAGCGGGCAGCTTATTTCAACTGCCTGCTACACACTTTGGTAGGGTGATACGCCTGCCAAATCAATTGGTTGTTGCGGAAGCGTCGTGCTGTGGCAGCACAGCAGACGAACACATATTTAATTTCGTTGCCGTTTTATCGGCAACCTTTATTCTCCAAGGAGATACCCTGTGGCGAACAGCAAGCAAGCTCGCAAGCGCGCCCGCCAGGCCGAGAACCGTCGCGTCCTGAAATCCAGCCAGCGCAGCATGGTCCGCACCTACATCAAGCGTGTAGTGAAAGCGATCAGCACCGGCGACCACGCTAAGGCAATGGAAGAGTTCAAGGCAATGCAGCCGGTCGTTGACCGTATTGCAGACAAAGACGTGCTGTCCAAGAAGAAAGCAGCTCGCCTGAAGAGCCGTTTGAACAAACGTATTAAGGCACTGGCGGCGTAAGCCGGCAGGCGCCATAAAAAAACCGGCTGCGGCCGGTTTTTTTGTGTCTGGATGATTTTTCTAGATGATTTTTCTGGATAGCTTATGACAGCGAAGAAAGCACCCAACACAACTCCAGGCACCGCAGTCGCGCGTCGCGGGCTAATGCGCTCGGGTCTTGTGGTCAGTGCCATGACCATGCTGTCGAGAGTGATGGGGCTGGCGCGTGATGTGGTTATCGCTACCTTCTTAGGGGCAGGGGATGGCGCCGATGCGTTTTTCGTGGCGTTTAAAATCCCTAACTTTCTGCGCCGTCTGTTTGCCGAAGGGGCTTTCAACCAGGCTTTCGTACCCGTGCTTTCAGAGTACTCCACCCAGCGTAGCCGGGAGGAGATACGCGCGCTGCTGGATGCCACTGCCGGTAGCTTAACAGCGGTGCTGGCGCTAATTACCGCCGTGGCGATGCTCTGCGCGCCGTGGCTGATTTGGGTCTTTGCCCCCGGTTTTGGCAGTGAGCCAGACAAGCTGGCGCTGACCGCGGATATGCTGCGCTTAACGTTTCCCTATTTACTGCTGATTTCGCTCACTGCGTTTTCCGGTAGCGTACTGAATACCTGGAACCGCTTTGCGGTTCCCGCATTTACCCCGGTGCTACTTAACCTTTCACTGATTGGTGCGGCGCTGTTTTTAATGCCGCTAATGGAAGAGCCCGCCATGGCGCTCGCCTGGGGCGTGTTGATCGCCGGGGCGGCCCAGTTGGTTTTTCAGGTGCCGTTTTTGCTGCGATTGGGATTGATGCCTACTCCCTGGCCTAATTTTGCTCATGAGGGCGTGCGACGCATACTGAAACTCATGGGGCCTGCGCTGTTTGGGGTATCGGTGTCGCAAATTAACCTGCTGTTGGATACCGTTTTGGCGTCATTGCTGGCGGCGGGCAGCGTGTCGTGGCTTTACTACTCGGATCGTTTAGTGGAACTGCCGTTGGGCGTGTTTGGGGTGGCCATTGGTACCGTGATTTTACCGGCACTCTCTAAACGTCATGCTGACCAGTCCAAGGAGCACTTTGCTGCGATGCTTGATTGGGCGATCCGCATTGTATTGCTGTTAGGCTTGCCCGCGGCACTGGCCCTGGCGGTGCTGGCCGAGCCACTGTTGATCACGTTGTTCCATTATGGAGCAATGACCGACAACGACATCCAGATGGCGGCGATGAGTCTGCGTGCTTATGCCTTTGGCTTGATAGCCTTTATGCTGATCAAAGTATTGGCACCGGGATTTTTTGCTCGCCAAGACACCAAAACCCCGGTGAAGGTAGGCATTATCGCCATGGTCGCTAATATGGTGCTTAACCTGCTGCTGATTTGGCCGCTGGCGCATGCCGGATTGGCGTTAGCCACCGCGCTTTCTGCGTTCTTGAACGCGGGCCTGCTGGGTTACTTACTGCATAAGCAGGGCGTGCTGGTCTTTCAGCCGGGCTGGAAGCGCTATGCGGTGCAGTTACTAGGTGGCAGCGGGCTAATGTGCGCGGCCCTCTATTTTATTGCGCCCGATTGGCAGGCTTGGCTCGCGTTTGGCCTTTGGCAACGGATAAGCTGGGTCACCGGATTAGTCATACTGGGCGGCTCGCTGTACTTCGCGTGGCTGGCGGCACTGGGTTTGCGCGTTCGTCATTTAAAAATGCACTCATAACACTGCATCCTGGGGTGTGGGTTCGTTATAATCAGAGGCTTTATGTCCTCCAACGGCTGAGGTGCCATGCGCGTTATTCGAGGTCTGCACAACTTGAGAGCGGCTCATCGTGGCTGCGTTGCCACCATCGGTAATTTCGATGGGGTGCATCGCGGCCATCAAGCCATCCTGCAGCAGTGCCGCGAGCATGCTGCGCGCTGGAGTGTGCCGTTAACAGTGGTGGTGTTCGAGCCCCAGCCGCGTGAATTTTTTGCCGGTGATCAAGCGCCGCCGCGTTTAACCCGGTTGCGCGAGAAGGTACGGCTGCTCCGCGATTTTGGTGCGGAACAAGTGCTGGTGCTGCCGTTTAACGATGCGCTGCGTAGCCTTACCGGGCGTGAGTTTATCGATCAGGTATTGATTGATGGGCTAGGCGTTAAGCACCNNCCTGGTAGTGGGCGATGATTTCCGCTTCGGCTGCGACCGCCGCGGCGATTTTGCCCTGCTGGCGGAGGTCGGGCGCGAACAGGGGTTTGGCGTAGAGCACACGCGTACTTTTACCGTGGATGACGAGCGGGTTTCCAGTTCGCGGGTGCGCACTTTGCTTGCCAGCGGCAATTTTTCTGCCGCTGCGCGCTTGCTGGGTCGTGCCTATTCGTTACATGGCCGAGTGGTGCGCGACCAGCAGTTGGGGCGCACCATTGGTGTGCCGACTGCCAATTTGCCACTGATGCCCCAGCCATTAACGCTGCGTGGGGTTTATGCGGTGGTGGCTGAACTTGAAAATGGCGAGCGCTACCCAGCAGTGGCGAATGTGGGCTTCCGCCCTACGGTAGGTTCGGAACGGCCAACGCTGGAGGTGCACCTGCTGGATTTTAAAGGTGATCTCTACGGCCAACGCATGACGGTGTTTCCTTGCGCGCGCCTGCGGGGCGAGGTGAAGTTTGACAACCTTGAGGCACTTAAAGCGCAAATTGAACGTGACCAGACCCGTGCTCGCCACTATTTAACGGCGGCAATAGGTGGGCAGAACAGCGCTGACCAAGAGAACGCTGAACAGGAGTATTCGCTTCCGCTGGCCTCGGCCCCGCTTGGGCGTGAGGCCATGTCTTCAAGTGCAGTGTCTTCAAATGCGGTGTCTTCAAACACGATTCCTTCTGATTCTTCTTCGGCGGGTGATGCCGCCGATGCTAACAACGGCTGACCAGACCATGGATTATAAGCACACGCTGAATTTGCCTGAAACTGACTTTCCCATGCGCGGCATGCTGCCAAAGCAGGAGCCAGGGCGGGTTTCCCAATGGCAGGATATGAACATTTACCAGCGCCTGCGGGAAGCGCGTGCGGGCGCGCCGCTATTTGTGCTGCACGATGGCCCTCCCTACGCCAACGGTAGTATTCATATTGGTCACGCCGTTAATAAAATCCTTAAAGATATTATCGTTAAATCGAAGAATTTAGCCGGTTTCGATGCGCCTTATGTGCCCGGCTGGGACTGCCACGGCTTGCCCATTGAGCACAAAGTAGAAACCACTCACGGCAAGAACCTGGCGCCGGAACACGCCCGTGAGCTTTGCCGTGAATACGCTGGCGCCCAAGTTGAAACACAACTGGCCGACTTTGTTCGTTTAGGCATTATTGGCGATTGGGATCACCCATACCGCACTATGGATTTCGCCAACGAAGCGAGCGAGATTCGTGCCTTGGCCGAGATGGTCGACGCGGGTTACGTGTTTAAAGGTTTGAAGCCGGTCAACTGGTGCTTTGACTGTGGTTCGGCGCTGGCGGAAGCCGAAGTCGAGTACGCTGATAAGAAATCCGACGCCATCGACGTCGCCTTCCCGGTAGAAGATGCCGACAAGCTCGCCGCCGCCTTTGGCTTAAGCGAACTGGCCAAGCCTGCGGCAGTGGTGATCTGGACTACCACGCCGTGGACCATTCCGGCCAACCAGGCGCTTAACGTTCACCCTGAGTTCACCTATGCACTGGTCGATACTGGCGAGCGTTTGCTGTTGCTGGCGGAAGAGTTGGTGGAGAGCTGTCTAGAGCGCTTTGGCTTGCAAGGCGAGGTGATTGCTACGACCCAGGGCAAAAATCTTGACCTGATCAATTTCCGCCACCCATTCTACGATCGGCTCTCGCCCGTCTACCTGGCAGAGTACGTCGAGTCTGAAGTGGGTAGCACCGGTATCGTTCACTCCGCGCCCTCTTACGGTATGGATGACTTTATCACCTGCCGCGAGCATGGCATGGAGTTTGATGACATGCTCAACCCGGTGCAGGGAAATGGTGTTTACGTTGACGACCTGCCGTTCTTCGGCGGCCAGATGATTTGGAAGGCCAACCCGCATATCGTCGAAAAACTGCGCGAAGTGGGTGCTCTGATGGCGCATATCCCGATCAAACATAGCTACATGCACTGCTGGCGCCACAAAACGCCGGTGATCTACCGTGCTACGGCGCAGTGGTTTGTGGGTATGGATATTGAAGGCAAAGACGGCAAAACGCTGCGTGAACGTGCCCTTGAAGGTATCGAAGCGACGGCGTTTACGCCTGCCTGGGGCCAGGCGCGTCTGCACAGCATGATCGCCAACCGCCCGGATTGGTGTATCTCGCGCCAGCGTAACTGGGGCGTGCCGATCCCGTTCTTCCTGCACAAGCAAACCGGTGAGCTGCATCCGCGCACCGTTGGATTGATGGAAGAGGCGGCCAAGCGCGTTGAGCTGGAAGGCATCGATGCCTGGTTCAAACTCGACCCGGCAGAGCTGCTGGGTGCCGAAGCGGCGGATTACGATAAAGTCACCGATACCCTGGATGTCTGGTTCGACTCTGGCACCACCCACCGCCACGTACTTCGCGGCTCGCACCCCCATGGCCACGAAAGCGGCCCACGGGCGGATCTCTACCTGGAAGGCTCCGACCAGCACCGTGGCTGGTTCCACTCGTCGCTGCTCACCGGTTCTGCGATTGATGGCCATCCGCCGTATCGTCAACTGCTGACCCACGGCTTTACCGTCGATTCCCAGGGCCGCAAGCAGTCCAAATCGCTGGGCAATGTGGTGGCTCCCCAGGAAGTGATGGACAAGCTGGGCGGCGATATTCTGCGCCTGTGGGTCGCCTCCACCGATTACTCTGGTGAAATGGCCGTTTCTGACGAAATTTTGAAACGCACCTCTGATGTGTATCGGCGGATTCGTAACACCGCTCGCTTCCTGCTTTCGAACCTTAACGGGTTTGATCCAGATAAAAACCAGGTAGCGTTTGACGATATGCTGGCACTGGATCAGTGGGTGGTGGATCGTGCCCACCAATTGCAGGCGCGGATCGAAAAAGCCTACGAAGAGTACCGCTTCCTGGATGTTTACCAACAGGTGCATGGTTTCTGTGCCCGGGAACTGGGTGGCTTCTACCTGGATGTGATTAAAGACCGCCAGTACACCACGCAAACCGATTCGCTGGCGCGGCGCAGTGCACAAACCGCGCTCTATCACGTGGTGGAAGCGCTGAGTCGCTGGATCGCGCCGATTCTCTCCTTTACCGCTGAGGAGATTCACGAAAACATCCCCGGTAAGCGCGGCGACAGCGTGCTGCTGGAGACTTACTACACTAACCTTGGCAGCCTGGAAGAAAACGCTGAATTGGGTCGTGCTTTCTGGGAGCAAGTGCTGGAGGTCAAGCACTCGGTCAACAAGTGCCTGGAAGATGCCCGTAATGCCAAAGTCATTAAGGGTAGCCTGGCAGCTGAAGTCACCCTGTATGTCAGCGACGAGCTGCAGGCGACGCTGGCCAAACTGGGCGATGAACTGCGCTTTGTGATGCTAACTAGCGAAGTCACGCTTAAGCCCCTGGCTGCTGCAAGTGATGCAGAAGCGACCGAGCTGGATAGCCTGAAAGTCTCAGTCAAAGCCAGCGACAACACCAAGTGTGAGCGCTGCTGGCACCACCGCCCGGATGTCGGTACTCACGCTGATCATCCGGACCTATGTGGTCGCTGTATCAGCAACCTCCCCGAAGGCAGCGGTGAGATTCGCCGCTATGCGTAAAGATAAAAGCATGCCTGGTGCAAGCGCGCGGCCGACGATGCAGCGGCCGCTGCGCTGGCTGTGGTTAGCGGTGGCGGTGGTTGCCTTGGATCTAGCTACCAAATACGTAGCCAGCAGTCAGTTGGGCTACGCCCAGCCGGTAGAAGTGCTGCCGTTCTTTAACCTGACGCTACTGCACAACACTGGCGCGGCGTTCAGCTTTTTAGCCACACATCCTGGCTGGCAGCGCTGGTTCTTCGCGTTGATTGCTGTGGGAGCCAGCGTGGCGTTGACGGTGTGGCTTTCACGCATCAAACACGATGAAAAGTTACTGGCGATAGCGCTGCCACTGATTATTGGCGGGGCGCTGGGGAATCTCTACGACCGCCTGGTTCATGGCTATGTGGTCGACTTTTTATCGTTTCACGTCGCTGGGTGGTACTACCCGGCGTTTAACGTGGCGGATATAGCGATTACCCTGGGGGCAGTCGCTTTAATCTGGGAATCCATTATGGGCGAGCGGCGGCGCAAAAAAGCGGCCAAGACTTCCCATTAATAGAACGTAGAGAACAACTGTATATTGAGAACTGCTATGAGCGACTATCTGATCGATGAAGGCATGGAGGTGACGCTACACTTCACCTTAAAGCTGGAAGATGGCACGTTGGTGGACTCCACCAAAGACAAAGCACCGGCTACCTTCGAGTTTGGCGACGGAAATTTGCCGCCCGGTTTTGAGCATCCGATTAAAGGGTTGGCTGCGGGGCAGGAGGGTACCTTTCAGATAACCCCTGAACATGCATTCGGACAGCACAACCCGCAAAATATTCAGACCCTGAAGCGGGCAGATTTTGGCGATGAAGCCCCGGAAATTGGTATGGTAATGTCGTTTGCCGATAAAGCGGGAACGGAATTGCCAGGTGTGGTCAAAACCATTGACGGTGATCGTATCGAGGTGGATTTCAATCACCCGTTAGCAGGCCGCACGCTCACCTTTGAGGTCGAAGTGCTCGACGTCAAACCGGTGACAACGCATTAATTCACTAAGCGATGCCGCTTACGCATCAAGGCGCTACTATGCAAACGACGCAAGCACAGCCCATACAGATCAAGTTAGCCAATCCGCGTGGTTTTTGTGCCGGTGTGGATCGCGCGATCGATATCGTTAATCGCGCGCTGGATGTGTTTGGCCCGCCGATTTACGTGCGCCATGAGGTTGTGCATAACCGCTTTGTGGTCGAAACGCTGCGCGCCCGTGGGGCAGTGTTTGTTGAAGAACTGGATGAAGTGCCGGACGATGTCATCGTTATCTTCTCCGCCCACGGTGTTTCCCGTGCGGTGCAAGCCGATGCTGAGCAGCGGGGCTTGAAGGTATTCGACGCCACCTGCCCACTGGTCACTAAAGTGCACCTGGAAGTATTGCGCTACGCCAAGCGTGGTCAAGAGTGCATTCTCATCGGCCATGAAGGCCACCCGGAAGTCGAAGGCACCATGGGGCGTTATGACACCTCCCACGGCGGGNNACTTGGTAGAGGACGAAGAAGACGTCGCTAAGCTGGAGGTGAATGATCCCTCAAAGCTGGCCTTCGTGACCCAAACTACGCTGTCGATGGATGACACCGCTAAGGTGATCGACGCACTGCGCGATAAGTTTGCCGAGATTCAGGGGCCACGCAATGACGATATTTGCTACGCCACGCAGAACCGTCAGGATGCAGTACGTGAGCTAGCGGCCCAGAGCGATCTATTGCTGGTGGTGGGCAGCCCCAATAGCTCCAACTCTAACCGCTTGCGAGAGCTTTCTGAGCGCATGGGCACGCCCGCCTACTTGATTGATAACGCTGACCAGATCGACCCCAAGTGGCTTGAGAACGTAGCGCGTGTGGGCGTCACCGCTGGCGCCAGTGCCCCTGAAGTATTGGTGAAAGGTGTGATTGCCAAGCTGCAGACCATGGGGGCTGCATTACCTGAAGAGCTACAGGGCCGTGAGGAAACCATTACTTTCTCTATGCCAAAGGAGTTGCGTGAAAAGGTGATCGCCAGCAGCTAACCATAGGCCTCGCAATGCAATGCGTATTAGTTTGCGACATACTAAAACAGTATGAGCCCACTAATACAGGAGCGGAGCCGCGTGTCTTATACCTCTCATCTTTCGACTGGCCGTTCTTTACTGAATGGCCAACGCGGCTTCACCCTCATTGAATTGATGATTGTGCTGGTGATCATCGGCATCGTCGCCGCCATTGCCTACCCCAGCTATACCCGCTACGTGCAAAAATCAGTGCGAACCGACGCCCATGCGGGCCTTATGCAAGCCGCTTCGGAGCTTGAGCGCTGTTACACGCGGTCTTACAGCTATCGCGATTGCACCATCAATGCGTTCTCCCCCGAAAAAAACTATGAGATTGCTGAGAGTATTAACGGTGACGGCTACCTACTGACTGCGAGCACCGCTCAAGATGATGGCTGCGAAGAGAATATAACCTTAAGTTCGAGTGGCGAAAGGTTACCCAATGCCTGTTGGTGAGTTAAGGCGACAACGCTTTCAAAGTGTGGGCGACGGAGACATTTCCAACTGCCCTGACTCACCCTGCGAAATGACGCTAAACCCCACCCATCAAAGTGCTTCAGCTCATTCTGTAACGCTGGTGCTTAGCACATTGGGCAGCATTCGTAGGAAGGAGAGTGGGTCATGAACTCTCAGCGCGGTTTTAGCTTATTAGAAGCGCTAATCGCACTGGTGGTTCTCTCGATTGGCCTGATCGGCGTAGCCGCCATGCAGCTTAAAGCGCTGCAAAGTGCTAATGCAGGCTACCAGCGCTCGGTGGCAAGTGTTGCGGCTGTGGATGCTCAGGAGCGGCTTTGGGCTCGGCTAGCCACGCTCGAAACAGGGCAGACCTGCGAGGATATCGACACTTCTGACGTGCAGAGTGCATGGAAGGAGCATTGGTTTCAAAATAGTGATGCGACACCGCTACGGGGAGCCTCTTCTTCCCACAGCCGCATTGCAAAAGATGACAGTGGAAGTGATTGTCGCATTGACGTGACTGTGGCCTTGGGCGAGAACAATGACGATCTATTCGACTACTTCTTTCTTCTTCCCAAGGTCGAGAGCTTACCATGAGGCAGCGTCAGCAGGGCTTTACACTGGTGGAGTTGATGGTGGCGTTGGCGATCGGCACGGTCATTATCCTTGGGGCTGGCCAACTGTTTCTAACGACCTTGCAGACTTTTCAAAATGTTGACAAGGTAAGTCGTAAGCAAGAGAACCTGATTTTTATTGCCCAGAGGCTTACCAGTGAAATTCGTCAAAGCGGGCCAGGTCGCTATACGTTGCGGTGTGAACGGAATCAGAATGCCTGTAGCTGTACTGTGGCGGATCAGGAAGAGAATGGGCAGCCGCTGGTAAGTTTTCTGAAAGATGTACCGAATCATGATTCGCCAAGCCAGTGTAATGAGGACGAGCACGTGTTAGGCGAACTGGTGTCGGGTGACGCACCGCTTTACCGGGTGGAGCTACCCTTAGAGAACAATGGTGAGGCGATTGTATTTCATGTCATGGAGCGGCAGGGCATATATGCCAGCTTCTTTGATACTCCTACCCGTCAGCAGGGAAAGGCGATGCAGTGATTGCGGGAGGTGCCGTGAGCGGGGCGGATAATATCCTGGTAAGTGAATCAACGGTCAACTCAAATTTAGATCCATCGATTATCCCTTCTCCGCAATCAAGCGACTCGCATGATTACTACACAGGCTATATCAATAACATTAAAAACCTGGACGGCGTGATCGCTACCTGTGCCGAAAACGAAATCATGTCTTCATCGGGCAAGGTCTTTTATTGCGATGGAAATATAAATAAGTTAAACGTGACTGAACTTAGTGGAAAGGTGGTCGTAGTAGAGCAAGACATTTCAATGCAGCAGAATGATAACTCCTCAGTCACTGATGTCGCCATTGTCGCTGGTGGCGACATTGATTTTAATGGTAATAATACCAATGCATTGTTTCGAGGACTTATCTGGGGAGCGGGTAGTGTCAATGTAAGCATGTCTGGTGTTGAGTTTGTTGGTAGTGTTATCTCCAGTGGCTCTGTTGTATTCAATAATGTCCATAGTATTATTAATGCTGACTTGAGCGTTTGGAAGTTGCTGTCAGCATATGGTTATGAGTTTTCTATGCGTCAAGCAATAGAGGATTTGTCAGAAAATATCAATTTTGGTGACGACTGATGACTCTGCAAAATCGTCAGAAAGGCGCTGCATTGGTCATCGTCATGGCGCTGCTAGCCGGGGCACTGCTATTGGGGACTGCCGGCATGCAGTCAGCAATCATAAATGAGCATTTGGCAGGTAACTACCGGATAGTGGNNAAGCCAATATGAATGCAGAGTCGGCTTACGCAAAAGCGGTTGAGGAGAATCTCGAAACAATAAACTGGGGTAGCGAGTCTTATGACCAAAATGATATTGAAAAGATGAATTGGGAGAGTATCAAAGGGCTTGGGCAGGTCGTAGATCAGTGTGAGGGAGAGGCCTTCCTGTGTTTTTATTTTCCTTTGCTTGTTGATGGGAAAGAGTGCTTCGTCGCGTTTGGGGCTGTATATGATGATCAGGAAGAGCCGCTTGCCTTTAGTGACCCCTATTTTCTTTTCATCGATTGAGCACTTCTTTCAGAATGATAACGGCATAATGCTCTTGTAAATCCTCATCACTCTCTTCGGATATTGTAAAACCAAATTCTGCCTGTCGCATCCCCAGGTTCATACAAGTATCATACGACAATGTACGTTCAATGATGAGCCTAAAAACCATGAGCCAGACCGCAAAAAAACGCGTCCTCACCGGTGTCACCACCACCGGCACGCCCCATTTGGGCAACTATGTGGGCGCTATCAAGCCCGCTATTGAGGCAAGCCAGGATCCAACCGTTCAGTCGTTCTACTTTCTGGCCGACTATCACGCGCTGATTAAGTGCCCAGAACCGAAGCGGGTGCAGGCGTCGCGGCTGGAAATTGCGGCTACTTGGTTGGCACTTGGGCTGGATACCGATAATGCAATTTTCTACCGCCAGTCGGATATTCCAGAGATCCCTGAACTCACCTGGATGCTCTCCTGCGTATGCGCCAAAGGCTTGATGAACCGCGCCCATGCCTATAAAGCAGCGGTGGCTGAGAACGAAGAGGCGGAAAACCAGGACCCCGATAAAGGCNNTTACCATGGGGCTTTTCGGCTACCCCGTGTTGATGGCGGCGGATATTCTAATGTTCAACGCCAACAAAGTGCCGGTGGGGCGTGATCAGATCCAGCATATTGAAATGGCCCGCGATATTGCCGGGCGTTTTAACCACCTCTATAAAGGTCAGCACTTTGTGCTCCCTGAGGCGGTAGTAGACGACAAGATACAGCTACTGAATGGCTTGGATGGTCGCAAGATGTCCAAAAGCTACGACAATACGATTCCGCTGTTTGCCCCAGAGAAAAAGCTGCAGAAGCTGGTACGTAAGATCAAGACCAACTCGCTGGAGCCCGGTGAGCCGAAAGATCCAGACACCTGCACGCTGTTTCAAATCTACTCCGCCTTTGCGACGTCTGAAGAGACCGCTAGCCTGCGTGAGCAGTACGTGAACGGTATTGGCTGGGGGGCGGCTAAGGATCAAGTGTTTGAGTACTTGAATGCACACTTGAGCGCGCCGCGTGAACGCTATAATGCGCTGATGGAAGATCCGGCCCATATTGAGGCTGTGTTGCAAAAAGGCGCTGAACGGGCGCGGGAAGAAGCTGCCGTAACGATGGATCGTCTACGTTCAGCGGTAGGTTTAGGGCGGTTTGTGTGATATTCCATAAAACCATAATAACCATCCAATAAAGAATTTCCCGCGCTCTACAGCTATCGTTAGGCTTATAACTATTGTCCATGTCTACCAAAAGCGCCTGTTTGTTAACAGGCGCTTTTGGTGCTGCTAAAGGTGAATGTATGTCTACAACGACGGTTACTGTGCCGCAGAGCTATCGCGTGCCGCTGATAGCCACAGCGGCGATTGTGCTGAGTGCGTTGCTTATTGGGGTTGTCTTTGACGCCAACATAGGCCTGCTGATGATTGTCGGCGGGCTGTTTGGCATGGTGCTGTATCACGCTGCGTTTGGTTTTACCTCAGCATGGCGGGTATTCATTACTGAGCGGCGCGGGCGTGGATTGCGTGCCCAGATGGTGATGCTGGCGATTGCCGTGGTGCTGTTTTTCCCTGCCTTGGGGGCGGGCTCCCTGTTTGGCAACGAGGTGTCGGGCTTTGTGGCGCCCATTGGTATTTCTGTCTTGGTAGGGGCGTTCCTGTTCGGTGTGGGCATGCAGTTGGGCGGCGGCTGTGCCTCTGGCACGCTGTTTACCGCGGGCGGTGGTAACGCACGCATGCTGATCACCCTGGTGTTCTTTATTGTCGGCTCGGTGATTGGCTCGGCGCATTTTGCTTGGTGGCAGAGCTTACCGGCCTTTCAACCGGTATCGCTGGTTAACGTCGCCGGGGTCAGTGGGGGGATCGCTATTAGCCTGGTGCTGTTTGCTGCTATTGCGGCGTTTACCTGGGTGATGGAGAAGCGTCGTCACGGTCAGTTAGAGCAGGCGCCTATGGTCGATAAGCATGGGTATGAGCGTTGGTTGACTGGACCTTGGCCGTTAGTGGCGGGCGCGGTGGCGTTGGCGCTGCTCAACTTCGCCACCTTGGCACTGGCAGGCAGACCTTGGGGAATTACCTCTGCGTTTGCACTGTGGGGTGCTAAAGGCTTTGAACTGGTGGGCGGCGATGTCAGCCAGTGGGGCTATTGGCAGTCCCCTGGCAACGCAGCGGCCCTTGAAGCCAGCGTATGGAGCGACATCACTACGGTAATGAATGTCGGCATTATGCTTGGCGCGCTGGCAGCCGCCAGCTTGGCGGGGCGCTTTGCACCTAACTTCAAAATCCCGTTGAAATCTATCTTGGCCGCGGTCATCGGCGGCATCTTGCTAGGTTATGGCGCGCGCTTAGCGTTTGGTTGCAATATTGGTGCTTACTTCAGCGGCATTGCCTCTGGCAGCCTTCACGGTTGGGTATGGCTGGTAGCGGCGTTTGCGGGCAACATGTTCGGCGTTAAGCTGCGGCCATTCTTCTTCGCTGGCGTGGAGGGGCGCAAACCCACCGCTAAAACTTGCTAGGGCATCGTTAGATCACTAGTTAATAGCGTCATCACGCCTCGGTTTAGGCTTCCTAAACCGAGGCGTTTTTTTATCAACATGGTCGCTCTCTTCCACCTTTGTCGCAGGAGCATGTTACATTACGCTCAAACGCCGCAAACGCCCGATATTGCTGCATTGCAGCAGTGATTGACATAAAAAAGAGAGTGCATATGACTACCCAGAGTAGACGCCCCCTATACCTTCCTTACGCCGGTCCTTCTTTGCTCGAAATGCCGCTATTGAACAAAGGCAGCGCGTTTACTCAGCAGGAGCGCTTGGCGTTTAACCTGATTGGTTTGCTGCCGCAGAAGGTGGAAACCATTGAGGATCAGCTAGAGCGGGTCTACCGCCAGTACCAACAATGCCATAGCGACCTCGAAAAGCACATCCACCTGCGCGCCATTCAAGACGACAACGAAACGCTCTATTTCCGTATGGTTTCCCAGCATCTTGAAGAGATGCTGCCGATTATTTACACCCCGACGGTGGGGCAGGCGTGTCAGGAATTTTCCAACATTTACCGTAACCATCGCGGCCTGTTTATTAGCTATCCTGACCGCGAACATATGGATGATATCCTGCGCAGCGCCACCAAAGATAACGTCAAAGTGATCGTAGTGACGGATGGTGAGCGCATTCTAGGCCTCGGCGACCAGGGGATCGGCGGCATGGGTATCCCGATTGGTAAACTGGCGTTGTATACCGCCTGTGGCGGCATTAGCCCCGCCTACACGCTGCCAATCATGATTGATGTGGGCACTAACAACAAAGCGCTGCTGGATGACCCCATGTACATGGGCTGGCGCCACGAGCGGGTAGGGCAGGAAGAGTACGATGCTTTCATGGCAGAATTTATCGCTGCTGTGAAGCGCCGCTGGCCTAACGTACTGCTGCAGTTTGAAGACTTTGCCCAGGCCAATGCGGTGCCGCTGCTAGAGCGCTACCGCAACGAGCTTTGCTGCTTCAATGACGATGTGCAGGGGACTGCTTCTGTGGTAGTAGGTACGCTAATGGCGGCTTGTCAGGCCCGGGAAGAGACCATTGCCCAGCAGCGTGTGGTGTTTGTGGGTGGCGGTTCGGCGGGGTGTGGAATTGCCGAGCAGGTGGTCGTAGCAATGGAAGCGGAGGGCTTGACCGAAAGCGAGGCCCGGTCGCGCATTTACATTGTTGATCGCGAAGGCTTGATGACCAGCGATCAAGAGTGGCAGCGTGACTTCCAGCGCCGTTTAGCCCACGACCCTTCGCTAGTCGCCGAGTGGAATGGCCAGGGGCTGGAAGAGACAATTGCTCAGATCAAACCAACAGTGCTGATTGGTGTCTGCGGCCAGCGCGGTATCTTCACCGAGCAGGTGGTGCGCACCATGCACGCGGGTTGTGAGCACCCGGTCATCATGCCGCTGTCTAACCCTACTTCCCAGGCAGAGGCCGTGCCAGAGGATGTTATTCGCTGGACCGACGGCCAAGCCTTGGTAGCCACCGGTAGCCCCTTTGCGCCGGTGGTTTACAACGGCCGCACTTATCCGATTGCCCAGTGCAACAATGCTTATATCTTCCCAGGCATTGGGTTGGGCGTGATTGCTGCCAGTGCCAATCGAGTCACCGACGAGATGCTGATGAGCGCCTCGCGGGCGCTGGCCCGTGAAGCGCCGCTGGTTAAAGAGGGCAAGGGGGCTTTGCTGCCGCCGCTGTCGCGTATTCGCGATATCAGCAAGTCGATTGCCTTTGAAGTAGCTGCCCAGGCGCAGCAGAACGGCGTGGCGTTAAAAACCAGTGGTACTACTCTGCGGGAGTTGATTGAAAAGGCATCCTGGTCGCCGGATTACCGCACGTATCGTCGCCGCGCTTTTTAACTTGATGCTTTTAAAGTTACGCCATGAGTGTTCGATGAAAAGGGCCGGTGATGCCGTTATTTGGCTGGTTTCTTGAAGGCTAGGCCCGACTCTACCAGAGGCACTATATGGGTGAGCGTGCCCATTGTTCGACGATCTTGGGCCATGCTTGAGCGTTGACAAGGTTTTCGGGCCGCTTGCCATTTAAAATGCGAAGAGTGTCGCTCACGGCAACGTTACTCATACGCAGCATGCTTTCGTGGGTAACCCCTGCTATATGTGGGGAAAGCACGAGGTTGGGAGCATCGCGTAGAGGAGAGTCTTCCAGGAGTGGCTGGTGTGAGAAAACATCTAGTGCGGCTCCAGATATCTGTTGGGNNGTTGGGTCTGGAGTGCTACTGCTAACGCCGTTTCATCAATGATTGCGCCACGCGCAACATTAACCAGTATTGAATTTTTGCGCATTGATCTTATAAAGCGTGCATCTACCATGCCTTGAGTGCTCGGCGTTAGCGGGCAAGCGATGACTAGAATGTCAGCTCTTGAGGCAACGTCCGTTATGCTTGAAAATTCGACCCAATTGGGCCCTTCTAGGCAGTTTCTTCGCGCTGCTAGTACTTTTGCACCAAAACCAAAATGGCCTATTCGGGCTATGGCCGCTCCAATGCTGCCAAAGCCAATAATGCCCAATGTTTTATTGGCGATTTCATGTAATTCAGGTGCTTCGGAACGTAGCTCATGCCATTTTCCGGTGCGTATAAGTTGGTTGTTTTGTGCTATGCGCCTTTGAAGTCCAAGAAGTAGTCCGAATGCGTACTCCGCTACACTTTGAGCATTTGTATTGGGAGTATTTGTTACTGCAATATTAGCGGCGCTTGCTTCTTCGAGGGGGATGAAATCTAGGCCTACTCCGTGCCTTACTAAGGCACGGAGCACTTTTGTTTCCCGTAAAATATCTGCTGGAATAGAGCGCCGCACAATGACGACATTTGCCGCTAACATTTCCTTTTCAAGTGTCCCCACTTGGGCCTCGCCAAGTAAGCGAACGTCGGCCGTTTTTTCAAGTTCCGCGCGTGCTACTGGGGCTATGGGGTCAGTAAGAAGAACAACGGGCATGATGAATCCTTGATGTTCCGAGCCCTGCCGGTAGTTCAGCAGGGCTGCGCCAGGAAGATATTTTTTTAAAGTTAGTTGGCTGTCATATCCGACTGTTCTGCGATGGGGATCCACGTCTCCATTTGCGTCTCTACATAATCCTCCGCCTCTTCAGGTGAACCTCCAATAGCTGTGATGCCTTGAGTGGCAAAAACGTCGAGTGTTTCCGGTTTGCTGAGGAATTCGTTTAAAGCTTCGTTAAGGGTCGCTATCACATCATCAGGCGTTTCGGCTGGTGCATAAACGCCCCACCATGTGGCTACGTCATAGCCTTCCACTGTATCGGATACTGGTGGGACACCAGGCATTAGTTCGCTTTCTTGTTGAAGAGTTACGCCTAGTGCTTTGAGGCTTCCTGCCTCAACCAATTCCTTAACGTTGGTGTAGTTATCGAACATGACATCGACACGGCCCGCCATTAAGTCGGTACGAGCAGGGGCGCTACCCGCATAGGGAATGTGAACCATGTCGATGTCTGCGAGCGCTTTGAACATTTCACCTGATAAATGATTAGATGAGCCGTTACCTGCAGAAGAGTAGTTTATTTCTCCTGGATTCTGTTTGGCGTATTCGACTAGCTCTTCAACCGAGTCAACTGGGAAATCCGGATAGGCAACAAGCACATTGAAGGCATCGCCAAGTATTATGGCATGGCGAAAATCCTCTTTCGTATCGTAAGGAAGAGTCTTAAATAGGCCGGGGTTAACCCCAAAAGCGAACGGTGAGATACCTAGTGTATGTCCATCTGCATCGGCTTTGGCTACATAGTCTGTGCCCACGACTGTTCCACCGCCGGGGCGATTGTCCACTACAACATCTACATCCCAACGCTCGCTGAAATCATCTGCAATCATGCGCCCCACCCGATCATTGAAGCCCCCTGGCGGGTAAGACACCAAGATTGTCATGGTTTTGCTAGGGAAATCGCTCGAGGCCTGCGTTGTGCTGACCATAAAAGTGCTGGCAATGGCTAGCATTAGGGCGGCATGCGTCATGCGTGTCACATTGACATTCATGGTGTTATCTCCTGTCTTTCATTGTTATTAGATAGAGTCGTTATTAGGTAGCGCCTGCTTTTTGCAATAGCGTAAAAAGCATCAGGCTTGAAATAAATCCTGAAAACTTGTTATAGGATATGACAGGTTTTGTGTCAAAGATTTTCCTGCATTGATTGGTGTGGTGAGCGGGCAGTGATGCGTTAAGTTTGGCTTCGGATTCGGCGAATCATTTCCTCTCCTCGCGCAATAACGCGCAATTGGGAGTACTCCAGATGCTTACGCATTGCTAGGTGGGCTGCTTCTGGGTCTTGGGTCTCAATTGCCAGATATATTTGATGGTGCTCTGTATAAATGGCTGCCCGGCGATCTACCTGCCCTAACCTTGATAGGTGGCGAGCAAGGGTGATACCAAGGTCTATATCGTAATCAATAAGTTCCAGTGATCTGACGTAATGATCGTTTTGAGAGGCACGCGCGATCGCACGATGAAACGCTATATCCACATTTGGTCGGGATTCGCCGTCCTCAAAGTGTCGAAAGTCTTCAAGTGCTTTAGCTATATTTTTCAGCTCCTCGGGAGATCGGCGTATAGCCGCATAATAAGCCGCCTCCGGCTCGGTGCTGCGACGAAACTCCAGTGCATGTAGCATTCTTGATAGCTGCTGCTCGGGAGGCATTTCCGTTGAGGTGGCCAGCGTGTTCGATGACACGAATGAGCCCGATCCCTTATGAGAGATGATAAGTCCGTTATCACGGCAGCGTGATAACGCCTTTCTTACAATTGGTCGAGAGACTGCAAATAGTCGGCATAAATCACCTTCTGAGGGCAGCTTTTGTCCTGCCTCCAGCTCGCCAGAGCTAATAAGCTTCGCCAAGGCCTCGTAAACATCATCACCCAGGCTACGTTGTCGGGCTGGTTGAATAGCTTTTTCGAGTGCTAAGCGGTCTGTTTTCGCTAAAGCATTGTCAGCTTTGGGTTTGTTGCTCATCCCACCTCCCGGAGGCTTGGCTCCTATTGCTAAATTCTTTTAAATGATTCACGAGTGAAATCACCCAGCTAGGCCTGTCGCGTTATTAGCTGTACTTAAAGTATTGACATTTTACCAGTTGGCGATCTAGCTTGTAATATAATATTACAGCATTTTTTAGATTGCCTCATAAAAATCGCGCTTGGCTGATAAGTGCTTCAGTGCTTAGAAATGAAGAACTGGGAGATATTGCTATGAAGATTTCAGAAATTACTGTTCATCCGATTTCATACCGTGTACCTCAAGGTACCAGCTTTCGCATGGGAGTGGGGCGGATGGTAAAGCGCGATGCTGTATTGGTTAAGGTCATTACAAACGATGGTTTAGTTGGCTGGGGGGAGGCGCATCACGGCCGCTCCCCGGGGGCAATCGCTAAACTGATTGAGACTACATTGCGGCCCTTGATCATTGGTATGGACCCGCGTGATACCACCGGTATTTGGCATCGACTCTATCGTGGCCATCTCGCCACTCATGGGTTTGGTGCCGGTACAGCTATCGCCATCAGTGGTATCGATCTAGCGCTTTGGGATATTCGAGGTAAGGCAGTGGGATGGCCAGTTTTTCGTCTATTAGGCGGTGCACCACGGAAGCTTAAAGCATACGCGGGAGGACTTACGTTGGGGTATCAAGAGACAGGTGCGTTAGTCGAAGAGGCTGTGAGTTACGTGGAGGCTGGTTATCGTGCTCTCAAATTGCGCCTGGGGGATACTCCAGCAAGAGATGCCGCAAGGGTTCAGGCTGTGCGGAAGGCACTGGGTGACGAGATCGATATATTAACCGATGTGAATGCGGCCTATGACCTGGATCAGATCCGTCAATTAATGCCTACACTTGATGACTGTAATGTTGGCTGGCTTGAAGAGCCATTCCCACCCTATGACGACTACGCATATGGCAAGGCTGCAGCGTTGGGCCGTACCCCCATCGCTGCAGGTGAGAACCATTATACCCGCTATGAATTTCAACGCTTGATTGAACAAGATGCTGTAACAGTATTGCAACCTGACCTTTCAAAATGCGGTGGTATGACTGAGATTTTACGCATTGCTGCCATGGCGTCGGCACGTAAGTTAAAGATCCATCCTCACAGCTCAATGACAGCATTAAATATGGCTGCGTCTTTGCACCTTCTTGCGGCAATCGATAATCCTGGCTACTTCGAGGCTGATGCGACAGCGGACAATCCATTCCGAACGGATATGGTGTCAGGGCGACTGGATGTTGATGCAGACGGAATGATTGCTCCACCTGAGGCACCTGGTCTGGGGATGGAGGTCGATGAAGACTTTGTTGCCGCACATCCCCTTATTGAAGGCCCTTGCTACGTTTAGCGCCATTACTACTGAGGAAGCTGACGATGTCTGTAATGCTTAAGGATCGTGATGTGATAACGGGGCTGGTGTTCATTCTAATTGGCGGGATGTTTGCGCTGGGTGCCGCTGATTACGGAATGGGTAGTGCACGAAGAATGGGGCCTGGTTATTTCCCCGTGATCCTGGGGAGTTTGTTGGTACTAGTTGGAGTAGGAATTTCGGCGAAATCGCTGTGGCGCCGCAAATTTACTCCTATGCCGGCAATGTATTTAAGGCCGGTTGTTGCCCTCTCGTTATCCATTTTGGCCTTTGGTGTGTTGATTGACCGATTAGGCCTGATTGCTGCCTGCATGGCATGTGTTCTGATATCACGCTTTGCTACTCAGGAAACACGCTGGAAGGAAAACTTTCTTATTGCATTTGGGATGACAGCTTTCTCGGTAATTGTTTTCAGTCTGCTGCTGGGGCTGCCATTCAGACTGTGGGGACAATAATAATGGGCGTGCTTGAGAACTTAGCCAATCTAGGTAGCGGTTTCACGGTTGCCTTATCTTGGAATTACTTATTTTATTGTTTCGTGGGCGTAGTGTTGGGCACTTTTGTCGGCGTACTTCCGGGGCTTGGAACTGTCACGGCTATATCCATGCTAATGCCCTTCACATTTGGCTTGGATCCTCTTGAGGCGCTCATCATGCTGTCCGGGATTTTTTACGGAGGGCTCTATGGGGGGTCAACAGCGTCTATTTTACTGAACTTGCCTGGCACGCCTGCTTCCGCCGTTGTGGCGTTAGATGGCTACCCTATGGCGAAGCAGGGGCGAGCGGGCGTCCCTCTTTTTATGACTGCCATTGCATCATTTATTGGTGGCTGCGCAGCATTGGTCATTGTTGGCTTGGCGGCTCCAGCGATTGTCCAGGTGGCTTTGGAGTTCGGTTCGGCTGAATACTTCAGCATGATGCTGTTGGGCTTAATAGCGGCTGCGGCAGCTTCTAGCGAGTTGCCTCTGCATTCTATAGGAATGGTCATAATAGGCTTACTGTTGGGTATGGTTGGCATGGACATCGTTTCAGGAATGATGCGGTTCACTTTTGGCATACCGATCATGGCTGAGGGCATCAGCTTTATTGTTGTGGCTATGGCATTTTTTGGGCTAGCTGAAGTAATCGCTAATCTTGAGCCTCATGTTAAAAGGCATATGGTTCAGCAAGTGGGCGGCTGGCGTTCAATGTTACCCACTCGTGATGAGGCTAAGCGTTCAGTAGGTGCGATATTGAGAGGCACGCCACTTGGGGCATTCCTGGGTGCATTGCCAGGGGCTGGGCCAACGATTGCCTCATTTATGGCGTATACCGTCGAAAAACGAGTAAGTAGACAGCCTGAGCGTTTTGGAAAAGGAGCGATAGAAGGTGTCGTTGCCCCAGAGGCTGCCAATAATGCTGCGGCCCAAACTGGATATATTCCTACCCTGACTCTTGGGATTCCAGGTGATGCCGTCGGGGCCTTAATTCTGGGTACGCTAATCATGCATGGGATTGCCCCCGGCCCTCGTGTTATTTCCTCTCACCCTGAGTTGTTTTGGGGATTAATCGCAAGTATGTGGGTAGGTAACTTTTTACTGTTATGGGTGAATATTCCATTCATCAATGTCTGGATAAAAATACTCTCTATTCCTTACCGCATGTTATATCCGGCCATAATGGTATTTCTCTGTGTTGGCGTATACAGCGTATCTAATAGTTCATTCCAATTATATCTTTTAGCGGGTCTGGGAGCTGCAGGTTACTTGTTTGCAAAGCTTGGATGTCCTGCGTCACCTCTTCTTCTTGGCCTTATTTTGGGTCCCATGATGGAAGAAAATCTGCGGCGTGCGCTGCTGATTGGAAGAGGGAATCCGATGGTGTTCCTTGAGTCTCCGATTAGTGCTGGGATTCTATCTCTATGCGCTGCTTTGCTGATCCTTATGGTTGTTATGCCTTTTGTTAGAGCGAGCAACACCAGAAGAAAGCGAGATGTTCAGATGTGATTATGTAAAAAATATAGGGGGTAATGGGGTTTAAGAAGGCTAAGAGTTGGCTGAGTATTATTAACGATAATGATAAGCGAGTTTTAAGTTGTTTTGGGCCGCCATTGAAAGGAGATAACAATATGGAGAAAGTTGTTGAAAATTCGACAGCCTTTTTGGCTCGACGCTATCCGCCGTTAGTAGAAGAGAAAATTAAAAATCGATATAGAGTCCGATGCAACAATTCTGACAGTAGGCTCTCAGTCTCTCAATTGACCGAACAGGCTAGAGGATGTGAGGTGCTATTCGTATCGGTAACAGAGTCACTACCACGCTCAGTTTTCGATGCTTTATCAGACACTTTACGCGTAGTAGCTACCTTATCAGTAGGTGTCGATCATATTGATTTAGGGGCTGCTAAAGAGTATGGCGTTAAAGTGCTTCATAGCCCCGATGTATTGAGTGACGCCTGCGCTGAAGTAGGCATGATGCTCATGTTAAACGCAGCGCGTCGCGGGCATGAAGCCGACAGAATGGTACGTAGCGGGCGTTGGACGGGATGGGGGCCTACGCAGTTGTTGGGCAAAGAGCTAACAGGAAAGAAACTGGGCATTTTAGGTATGGGACGCATAGGGCAGGCTTTTGCCGAGCGCGCTAGAGCGTTCAAAATGGTGATTCATTACCATAATCGGCATCGCTTAGATCCCTCGCTGGAGTGTGGGGCTATCTACCATGAAACGGTGGATAGTCTATTGGTTAAGAGTGAGTTTTTTTCTATTAATGCGCCGGGCAGCGATAGCTTAAAAGGATTTCTTAACCAGGAAAAAATACAGCTCCTCCCCAAGGGGGCAGTAGTGATTAATATTTCAAGGGGAGATGTCGTCGATGATGATGCACTAATCCAAGCCCTTAAAAATGGCCATTTGTTTTCAGCGGGGCTGGATGTGTTTAAGGGAGAGCCTGATATTGATCCCCGCTATGCCGAGTTGGAAAATATATATCTCAGTCCACATATCGGTAGTGCTACGACTGAAACACGAAATGCCATGGGTTTTATGCTTATTGATGGCCTGGATGAATTAAAAAGTGGCCAGCGCCCTACCAACTGCATCATCTAAAATAGCAACTATTGAGGAGATAACATGCAACTAACAGATTCCGCTTTATTTCGACAAAATTGCTACATTGATGGGCATTGGACGGATGCTGACGATCAGGCTGTAATTGAGGTGATCAATCCTGCTACTAATGAGCTTTTGGGAACGATTCCTGATCTGACTGAAACTCAAGTGCGCTCCGCAGTCGAGGCAGCTGACCGAGCTTTTCCTCTTTGGAAGTCCAATACGGCGAAACAGCGTGCCGAGATTTTGCGGCGATGGTTCGACTTGTGCATGGCTCATCAGGAAGATCTCGCTTATCTCCTTACTCTTGAGCAGGGCAAGCCGCTTCAGGAAGCCCGAGGCGAAATTGCCTACGGAGCATCTTTTATCGAATGGTTTGCTGAGGAAGCCAAACGAATCTATGGCGATGTAATTCCCGCTCATGCAAATGATCGCCGCATCTTAGTGACCAAGGAACCCGTCGGAGTGGTGGCTGCTATTACTCCATGGAACTTTCCCAATGCGATGATAACCCGAAAGGCCGCTGCAGCTATGGCGGCTGGTTGTAGCGTTATCCCTATGTGTCAGCGTAGTTG
>LGOV01009766.1_pt3 | contig 24828 bp, 21 predicted proteins | sample 469881 | NCBI WGS metagenome assembly LGOV01 (sample SAMN03857199, study PRJNA290197) | marine sediment metagenome | biome: marine cold seep biome; feature: cold seep; material: marine sediment; isolation source: sample #5579, elevator 3A push core 41 containing 12 cm of sediment... ...
CGCTACCCAGCTTTAGCTCGTCAAACCAAAGGTGGTAGTGGTGGCGTAGTCTAGACCACGCCCGGAAGGGAACGAATGAGGCCGTTAGGGAGAGCAACACCGGTGCCCCGACAACGGCCAGTAGTAGCAGTGTACTGGTGATAGCCATGCTCAGCGGCAACTGCCAGCTAACCGCAAGGCTTGCCAGCACTAATGGCAGCGTTACCGAGCGGCGCAGGTTGCCGAGCATTTTCATCCGCCCAGTGAGCGGCAGCGCCGGGGCGATTAGCCAGGGGAGCAGTTGCCAATCACCGCGTGTCCAGCGGTGCTGACGCTTGGCGGCTACATCATAGCGGGCCGGGAAGTCTTCAATCACTTCGATATCGGAGGCGAGCCCCGCACGGGCAAATACACCCTCGAACAAATCGTGGCTGAGCAGGCTATTGTCAGGCACCCGGCCAGCCAGCGACGCTTCAAAGGCATCGATCGCGTAAATACCTTTACCGGCGAACGAGCCTTCACCGACCAGATCCTGATAGAGGTCTGAAATAGCGGCGGCGTAAGGGTCGATGCCCCCAGGTGCGGAGAATAGCCGCTGGTAGATGGAGCCTTCGCCCCCTGTGGGCAGCGACGGAGTCACCCGAGGCTGCAGTATTGCATACCCCTCCACGACCCGGCGTAGCTGTTGATCCAGTCGTGGCTGGTTTAACGGATGCGCCATTTTACCGATCAACCGGCTGGCTGCGCCCCGGGGCAGGCGAGTGTCGGCATCCAGAGTGATGACATAGCGCACGTCACTGGGCAGTGGCGGCGGCTCGATAAAGGTGGTGTCCGTGGCGCCACGAAGCAAGCGGTTTAGCTCGTGCAGCTTGCCCCGCTTACGCTCCCACCCCATCCAGGTATTTTCGCTGGCGTTAAATACCCGCCGCCGATGGAGCAAAAAGAAGCGTTTATCGCTATCGAGGGCGAGAGGACAATAACGTTTATTTAACTGCTCCACCGCTGCTTGGGCAGCCGTTAACAGCGCGACCTCATGGGGTAGTTCCGCTTGTGTGGCATCCACGCCGTCAAGCAGCAGCGCATAGCCAAGCGCCCCCTCACCGCTGGACAAGTGGTGCACTTCAAGACGCTCAATCTGTTCGCGGAGATCTTCTTCGCTGGTCAGCAGCGTAGGCACCGCCACCAGGGTTCTTAACTGGGGCGGAACGCCTTTGGCAAGGTCGAGCGCTGGCAGCGGCTGAGCGTCAATAGCGTAGATAATCAGGCGGTTCACGATCAGCGTCGCGACTTCCATAATGGGCAGGAAACCGAACACCCCTAGTAGCATGAGCCAAAGTAACGGTACGTCGCCGATCGCCAGCGGTAACGAAAGCAGTAGCCCACCGGCCAGCGCCATCAGGCTCAGCGTCACCACGGGCATCAGTACGATATAGCTGCGAATACCGTGGTGAATGAGTGTCCGGCGCAGCCATTGGCGAGAGGAGGGGGTAAATCGTATCTGCTGCTCAAGGGTTATCCGGCCAGAGCCTACCAAGAAGTAGCCAGGGTCTCCCTGGCGTGCTGCTTCGGCCGGGTCGCTGGTGGCGCCCCCTGCCTGCTGGGAGAGTGAGAGTGCCGCTTCGACTACCTCAATCTCGCTGAAACGAGAGCCACGGGCGAGTTGTTCTATGGCGCTGCGATACTGATTGCGGGTGGGGAAATCGAGCTGGCTGAAGTGGCTCTGCTGGCGTAACCGCCTATCCACCAAACTAACACTCTCAAACAGCTCCGCCCAGTCGATGCTCGAAACGAAGCGCATGCTGGTGATGATATTGCGCACGGTTACGTTGGCGGCGCCTTGGCGCTGCTGGGCGTGCTGAACCATGTCGTCAATGCTTTCACCCTGCTGGCTAAGCTGCTCATCTAGCCAGCCTACCAGCGGGCTACAGCGGGGGTCTAAGCCGCGTAGCCGCTTAGCGAGCTGTGCGGTGAACGGCTCTGCTAATGGCCCTTTATGAATATTGAGCGTGCTGGTTTCCAGGTGAAAGGTATGACGCTCCTGGGAGGTTTGCCGGTCGGTGGGCGTTAGCCATTTAGCGGCCAATGCATCGGCTTCGTCCCTTGCGGTTTGTTCGCTGATAATTTGGTCGGCAAGGCGTCGCAGGTTCTCGATCAGTACAATGCGTAGCGTGATCGCCACTGCCCATAGTTCGCCAATGGTCAGTGGCTGAACGCGCTGATAAGCGGTAATAAAGTTCTGTAAATTATCCAGGTCGATATGGCTGTCGGTATGCGCCACAAAGGCCCAGGCGATACCGAATACCCGCGGGTAGCCTGCAAAAGGCCCGTTGGCTAACTTCGGTAACTGGCGGTAATAACCGGGGGGGAGGTCGCTGCGTATTTCACGAATTTGAGCTTCAATCAGGTGGTAATTATCGAGCAGCCAAGCGGCGGCAGGTACAATTTCTAGCCCACCTGCCAGCGCTGTGGCACTGGCACGGTAAACGTCTAGCAGGGCGAGTGCGTTATCGTTGAGCCGTCGTGTTAACGATACTACTTTGGGTGGCGTGCTGGTCACTGCTTGGTTAAGCGCCAAGCTGCCTGCGTGCTGTTCAAGTCGCTCTGCGCTGAAGAGCTCTTCCCTGACGGGGCTAGTCGAGTTCCACGGCGCTGCAAACGGNNGGGTGCGGACGCACAAAACGGAGAAGTTGTTTCACAGATTCCATCCTGGTGAGAGTGCACCTCGGTGCACAAACGTTGCTTCCTTACCAGAACAATGGTCGTGCTGTGAGATTCCGTCCGTGCGCTAGCGCACATTGCGCTTATGTCACTGTTAGTATTTGCGCATAGTTAAACTAAAGTTGTTAGACTTTGGTTGTAATTAATGGCAAATCACTGGACTAATTGCCTATTGCAGTTAATAAAGGGCGCCAAAGGAGGTTCCGTATCGCCCATCGTGCGGCATATATCGGAATGTTGATCCTCGATTTGTTCTTTTCACTCTGACCGTAAGTGGCGCAAACTGTATGCATAAAACTGCCCTGATGACGGTATGGGATCAGCTATGGCATTCCCATTACCAAGCCAAAAACCTATTGATGTGCGCGCTACCTACGGGCGGGGCCGCCAACGCCGCGGCTTCGAATACCAAGCGTAATCCTTCCCCTCAACCTAAGCCGCCTGCCTACACCACGCCGCAGAAGATTGGTCTGTTGCTTGGCCCGCTGCTGTTCGCCTTTGTAGTGATGTTCTTTCACCCTGAAGACTTAAGCTTTGAAGGGCGTATGGTGCTCGCTACCACTCTGTGGGTGGCCGTATGGTGGATCACCGAAGCTATTCCTATTCCCGCGACCTCGTTGCTACCCATTGTGCTTTTACCGATTACCGGCGCGTTGGATGGCAATACCGTTACGGCCGCCTACGGTAATCCGATCATTTTCCTGTTCCTGGGCGGTTTTATGATCGCGTTGGCAATGGAGCGATGGGATCTCCACAAGCGTATCGCGCTGTCGATTATTGCCGTGTTGGGCACCAGTATTAATAGCATCGTCTTTGGTTTTATGGCCGCGACGGGGTTTTTGTCCATGTGGGTCTCCAATACCGCGTCGGTCATGATGATGCTGCCGATCGGTACCGCTATCGTCTACCAGGTTAGCCAAGAGCTGGCGAAAAGTGATGGCGACCACAGTGCCGAAATCGATAAGTTCAGCAAAGCGCTGATTTTTGGTATCGGTTACGGCGGTACCATCGGGGGGCTGGGCACGCTAATTGGTACGCCACCGAATATTATTCTCGCCGCTATTGTAAATCAGCTGTTTGGCATCGAGATATCCTTTGCCGGTTGGCTCATGTTTGCATTTCCCATTGTGTGTGTCCTGCTTTTTATCACCTGGCTGCTACTTACGCGGGTGTTTTTCCGCATTGACTTTAGTCACCTACCAGGTGGCCGAGAGTTGATTAACAAAGAAAAAGCGGCGCTGGGTAACACCAGCTTCGAAGAGAAAGCGGTGCTGGCGGTGTTTTTGTTCGCTGCCTTTATGTGGATCACCCGCTCGTTCTTATGGCAGGGGCAGATCATCAATATCCCTGGTATCAATGACACCATGATCGCGATTGTCGCTGCGCTGCTGCTGTTTTTGATTCCCTCCAAAAACAAAGGTGGCTGCCTGCTGGGTTGGGACGTTGCGAAAGACGTACCCTGGGGCATTCTGCTGCTGTTCGGGGGTGGTTTGGCGATTGCCGCAGGCTTCGGCTCTTCCGGTCTGGCGGAGTGGATTGGTGGGCAAATGAGCGTGCTGGAAGGCGCCAACTTCTTGCTGGTCATCCTGCTGGCGACCGGCATGGTGCTGTTCTTGACCGAAATCACCTCGAATACCGCTACGGCCACCATGATTCTACCGGTGTTGGCATCGCTGGCGCTGGCGCTGGATATCCACCCCTTCGTGCTGATGGTGCCCGCCGCCATGGCCGCCAACTGTGCCTTTATGCTGCCAGTAGGTACGCCGCCCAACGCAATCATCTTCGCCACTGGCAAATTGAAAATTATCGAGATGGTGCGCACCGGTTTCTGGATCAACATCATCGCCATGCTGCTGATTGTGGCGGCGGTTTACTTCCTACTGCCGGTTATGTGGGGAGTTGATCTCACCAGCTACCCAGATGCCTTCCGTCGCTAGCGCTTGTTGAACCTAGAACTTTTTGAGAAACGACCAGCCCCGCCATTGAGCGGGGCTTTTTGTCGGTCGTTTATGTAGGTGGGGAGTTTTGTGGGTAGATTGAGTATCGGGTTGTTATCATGCCGCTACACTATTTTTTTGCTGAGCCCGTTATGCGTCTACTTCATACCGCCGATTGGCACCTGGGGCGGCTGTTCCACAACCTGTCGTTGCTGGATGATCAGCGCCATGTGCTCGACCAGCTTATCGAGATTATCGACCGGGAAAACGTCGATGCGGTGCTGATCGCGGGCGATATCTACGACCGTTCGGTGCCGCCTGCGGCGGCGGTAACGCTGTTGGATGAGGTGCTCCACGCGCTCTGCGAGGAGCGCAAGCTGCCGGTGATCATGATCTCGGGCAATCACGACGGTGCCGAGCGGCTTCGTTTCGGCGCGCGTCACCTGCGCAAAGCAGGGTTGCATATTCTTTCCGACCTAGTCGATTTTGTCACACCTGTAACGCTGACGATTAAGGGCGCTGAGATGGATGTGTTTGGCATTCCCTACGCTGACCCTGAGCATGTGCGCAGCCAGTTTAACGTGGAGGTGCGCGATTTTGACAGTGCCCACCGCTACCTGGTTGAGCGCATCGAAGAGCAGCGTCACCCTACACGCCCCTGCATATTGATGAGCCACTGCTTTGTGGATGGCGGCAGCGCCTCTGATTCTGAACGCCCGCTGACCCTGGGCGGCGCCGAAAGCGTCGCCTGGGAGCCTATGCAAGGCTTTGACTATGTGGCGCTTGGCCACCTTCACGGCCCCCAGTACCGTGGCGGCGAGCATATTCGCTACAGCGGCTCGCTGCTCAAATATAGTTTTTCCGAAGCCAGCCAGCGTAAAGGCGTGACGCTGGTGGATATTGATGCGAGCGGCGTCACCAAGATCGAGCAGATACCCCTCATACCCAGTCGTGAAGTTCGCGTATTAGAGGGCAAGATCGATGCGTTGATTGCCGAGGGGCGAACAGACGCAAATGCCGACGACTACCTGCTGGTGCGGCTTACCGATCGCCACGCCATTCTCGACCCCATGGGCAAGCTGCGTGAGGTGTATCCCAACGTGCTACATATCGAGAAGCCCGGCATGCTGGATGCCCAGGGTAATCAGCAGCTTGACCGTGAGCGGCTGAAGTTCAGCGCACTGGATATGTTCAGTGACTTTTTCGCCCAAACCAGCGGTGAACCCATGACCGGCCAACAAGCCGAGGCGATAAGCGAACTGATAGGTGAGCTTAGCCGTGACGAAGAGGTTCAGGGATGACACCGCTAACTCTTACCATGCAGGCGTTTGGACCCTTTGCAGGTAGTGAGACCATTGACTTCACCGCGCTGGGAAGAAGCCCACTGTTTTTGATTAATGGCCCTACCGGCGCCGGTAAAAGCTCGATTCTCGATGCCATCTGTTTTGCACTTTACGGGCAAACCACGGGCAATGAACGTGATCCGGCGCAGATGCGCTGCGACCAGGCTGACGCTTCGCTGCTAACGGAAGTGACGCTGGATTTTCGTCTGCGAGGCGTGGATTACCGGGTTCGCCGCGTGCCCCAGCAGGAGCGTCCCAAGGTGCGCGGCGAAGGGACGACCACTCATAACGCTGAAGCCCAGCTGTGGCGATTAAAGGCAGAGGGTGAAGTGGAATCTTGCCTGGTAGCACGCAGGGTCAATGATGCTACTGCGGAGTTGCAAACCCTGATCGGCTTGGATGCCAACCAGTTTCGTCAGGTGATGGTGCTACCCCAGGGCAAGTTCCGTGAACTGCTGCTGGCAGGCTCCAAAGAGCGCGAAGTGATTTTTTCCCAGCTGTTTCAAACCCAGATTTTTCAGCGAATCGAAGAGCGCCTGCGCACCCAGGCCAATCAAATCGAGCGGGCAGTGAGTGATCATCGCCAGCATATCAGCGGCATCCTCGTCGGTGGGGAGCTTGAGAGCGAAGCCGCGTTAGCGCAAGAGCTTGAAGGGCTGACACCCCAGGTAGACCAAGCGCGGCAACGCTTTGAAACCGCGCAGCAGCAGCGCCGTAGCGCCGAAAAACAGCGCGATGAGGCCTTGGCGCTACAGCGTCAATTTGAGGCCCGCGATCGGCTGGCGGCGGATAAAGCCCGTCATCTTGAGCAGCATAAACAGATAGAAAGCACTAAGGAGCGCTTAGCGCAAAGCACTCACGCCCAGGCGCTGCGCCCCCAGAGGGCTGCCTTAGACCAAGCGCAGCAGACGCTGACCACCGCCCAGGCCGATCAGCGGCAGGCGCAAGCCGCGTTAGCCACTCAACGTACTAACGCCGAACAGGCGCAGCAGGCGTTAGAAATGGCCCGCCAGCGTCAGGCAGAGCTCCCCGCGCTCCGGGAACGGCATCGCCAATTAGGCGAATTTATTCATAAAAGCCAGCAATTAAGCGAGTTGCAGGCGCTTTTCCAAACGGCGCAGGCCTCCTGGCAACAAGCCGATGGTGCGCTCAAGCGTGATGAGGCGCAGCTAGATAACATTCGTCAGCAGGGCGAAGCGATAAGCGTTAATTTGGAACGCTTACAGACAGAATTTCAGCAACTGGCCAGTGCCCCCGCTGAGCTAAGCCGCCATAACGACCTGCTGACCCAGCGCCAAGAGCTGGATGAACTCACCCGGCAAGCGCATGAGTTAACCAGGCAACAGCAGCAGGCGACGGAGGCACTCAACCGCCAGCAAAGAGAAGCAGAACGAGCGCAGCGCCACGCCACTGAGCAAGAGATGCGCTGGCACCAGGGGCAGGCCGCGCTGTTAGCGCTCACCCTTGAACAGGATGTCCCTTGCCCGGTGTGCGGCAGCTTGGAGCATCCAGCCCCAGCGGTTAACAGTGCCGACGTGGTCAGCCAAGCGCAGGTTGAAGAAGCCAGGGCGGCGCAAGAGCAGGTTCGTCAAGCACAGCAGAGCGTCGAGCGTCACCACCATCAGCTCACTCAGCAGATTAACTACAATACAGAGCAGGCCCAGCGGCTTACCCAACAGCTAGGTGAGTGGGCTAGCCAACCGCTGGCTGAGCTGCAAAATGCCTGCGAGGGCTTGCGCCGCCAAGTGCAGCGCCGGGAAAACGTTGAGGGTGAGATTAGCCAGCAAACCGCCGCTCGCGAAGCGCTGCGTCGCGAGTGGGGCGCGCAGGATAAGCAGCTTAAAACCCAGCGGCCTGCGGTGGAAAAGGCGAAAGAGGACGCGTTGCGCCTGGAGAGTCAGCGCGATCAGCTTAGCCAATCGCTGCCGGAAGATGCCCGCGACCCTGAGGCGATGCGCCGAACCCTCACTGAGCTTGAACACCAGATCGCACAACTTGAAAAAGCCTGGGAGAGCGCCCAGCAGATGCTCTCGACCAGCCAAACCCAACTGGCACGGGCGGAAGAGCAGCTACGCGGAGCGAACGAACGAATCGGACGCAGCGAGCAGTCGCTACAGCAGGTGCAAGCTGAGTGGCAAGCCGCCTTGCAGACCAGCCCCTTTGAAGATGAAGCGGCGTTTCAGGCTGCGCGGTTGGATGATACCCAGCGGCAAGAGTTGACTCACAAAGTAGAGGCGTACCAACGCCGCCTGGCCGAGCTTGAAGGCGCGCTGGAGAACTACCAAACCCAGCTTACGGAAAAAACGCCGCCGAATATGGCCGCGCTGACCAGCCTAACCGAGGCCGCCCAAGTAGAAGAGAACACCCAGCTAGAGGCGTGGCGGGGACTGGATGGAAGACTGACCACGCTTCGCGGCATTCGTCAAAAGCTTGCGACTGCCCACACGGCGCAGGCAGAGCTCGAAGCCCAGTATCAGCTGTGGGGCACGCTCAGCGAGGTCGCTAATGGCCGTACGGGGCACCGTATTAGCCTGCAGCGCTTTGTGCTGGGTGTGCTGCTGGATGACGTATTGATTCAAGCTTCGGAGCGTTTGGTGCGCATGAGCCGCGGGCGTTATCAGTTGGTGCGTCGGGAAGATCCCTCCAAAGGTAACAGAGCGTCGGGTCTGGAGCTTGATGTGGCCGACACCTACACCGGCAAGAACCGTTCGGTAGCGACACTCTCTGGCGGGGAGTCGTTTATGGCCGCGCTCTCGCTGGCGCTAGGGCTCTCGGATGTAGTACAGGCGTACGCTGGCGGTATTCAACTGGATACGCTATTTATCGATGAGGGCTTTGGCAGCCTGGATCAGGATGCGCTGGATCAAGCGATTGCCATGCTCAGCGAACTGCAAATGGGCGGGCGCATGATCGGGGTGATCTCCCATGTCAGCGAACTCAAAGAGCAAATGCCAGTCCGTATAGACGTAAGTGCCAGCCGCCACGGGAGCTCGGTGGAAGTGAAGGGCGTACTTCTCTAACGCCGCATGGCCGAGAGCCAGCAGTTTTCTTACAAGGCCTGGTTCATGCTGCGTTCATATAGCGTGTTTTATAAAGTGAATGAATCGTCAAACGAGCCCTAAAGATACTATCTACTTAGGAGTACAAGAATGAACGCAAGCAAAATTTTACAGCAACTGATGCAGCAAGCCGGCGGAAGTCAGAAGGGCGGCAGTAGCAGTGGCGTCGATGTTAAAGGCATGCTGAGCGGGCTCTCTAAGCAGCTAGGTGGTGGCAGTAGCAGCGGTCAAGGTGGCGGCTCCTCCAGTGGCTTTGATGTTAAGAGCCTGCTCGGCGGCGGTGCCATGGGAATGTTGGTTGGCTCCAAGCGCGGCCGCAGCATGGGTGGCAAAGCGCTGAAATACGGCGCCATTGCTGGGGTGGGCGTGCTGGCATGGAAAGCGTGGCAGAGTTCTCAGGCGGCAAAAAATGGCAATGCCCAGCAAAATACGGCCCAGAATGCGCCAGAGGGCGAGCGAGTAGAAGTGCTTAGCGGTGAGTACCAGGAACGACGCAGCCTGGAACTATTGCAGGCGATGATCATGGCTGCCCGAGCCGATGGCCATATTGATGAGCAGGAGCAGGCGCTGATTACCGAGCAGATTGACGCCCTAGGCGCCGACCAGGAGATGCATAATTGGGTGGAGCAGCAGTTAAAAGCACCGCTGGATGCCCAAGCGCTGGCCCGCGAAGCGGACTCCCCACAAGCGGCCCGTGAAATGTACCTGATCAGCGTGGCCGTGACCGATGATCAAAACCCCATGGAGCGCGCCTGGCTCGACCAGCTAGCCAGTGCACTTAACTTGCCCAAAGAGATGACCGACGAACTTGAGCTTCAAGCGCAGCAGGCGGGTTAATGCTGGATACGGTTAATTTTTGGCTAGCTACCGGCTTTGGGCTGGGGCTAGCGCCGATGGCGCCGGGTACCTTTGGTTCACTTTTAGGTATCCCACTAGCATGGTGGCTGCTGAGCCGCCCGCTGGTTCAGCAGGGCGCTATCATCGCTGCTCTGCTGGTACTTGCAGTGCCGGTTTGCCACGTCGCCGCATGGCACTATGACGGTTTGGATCATGGCAGCATCGTCGCTGATGAGTATGTGGCGTTCCCGCTGGCGGTAATCGGTTTGCAGGCAGCACGCCAGCCGCTGGTCATGGCACTGGCATTCGGTGTTTTCCGTTTTTTCGATGCGCTGAAACCGATGCCGATTCATCTGGCAGAGTATGTTCATGGCGGTTTTGGCATTGTTTTGGATGATGTTATCGCGGCGTTGGTGACATGGGTGGTCATGGTGATTGGGCTAAAGCTTTGGCAGCGTCGAACCTCGGGGCAGCAGTTAAACTCGTAATAGGACTCGCAACGAAAAAAGCGCCGCTAGTCTAATAAAAAGCTAGCGGCGCTCTATGTTATCTATCGCTCACGATTGTGAGAGATTATAGCTTTACTCTTGTACGACAATCACCGACTTGGCATTGACGAACTCGTGCATGCCGAAGCCACCGTGCTCGCGACCATAACCGGAGTTTTTAACACCGCCGAAAGGCATTTCCGGGGTAGCGACACCAAAGCCATTGATAAACACCATGCCGGTATCAAAGTACTTGCTGGCAAGCTCGGTGGCGCGTTTCACATCTTTAGAGATGATACCGCCGCCCAGGCCGTAACGGCTGTCGTTAGCAATGCGCATGGCGTCTTCATCATCTTTGGCACGAATCAGCGCAGCGACGGGGCCAAACAACTCGTCGTCGTAAGCGGGCTGGCCGGGGGTGACGTTGTCCAGCACAGTGACCGGGTAAAACGCGCCCTTACCGGATGGCTTTTCGCCACCGCAGAGAATCTTCGCGCCTTTACGCACGCTCTCTTCCACTTGTTCGTGGAGGCCATCGCGCAGATCCACACGAGCCATGGGGCCCAGGTCGCTGCCTTCTTGAGTCGGGTCACCCGCTTTAAGCGACTGCATGCGTTCTACATAGCGCTTTTTAAACGTTTCGTAGTTCTTTTCAGTGACCACAAAACGCTTGGCCGCGACGCAGGTTTGACCGCCGTTGTAGACCCGCCCCTGGACGCAGGTATCGATGGCGACATCCATATCGGCGTCATCGAGCACCAGGTAGGCGTCGTTAGAGCCCAGCTCAAGCACGGTCTTTTTAAGATGCTCAGCCGCTTTACCGGCGACTTTACGGCCTGCGCCATTGCTACCCGTTAGCGTTACGCCACGTACCGCAGAATGAGCAATCACTTCATCAGAAACATCGTGAGAGATCACCAGCGTACGGAAGACGTTTTCCGGAAGACCTGCTTCGCGGTAGATTTTTTCCAACAGCAAGCCGCTACCGGTTACGTTTTCAGCGTGTTTTAGCAGTACGCCGTTACCCGCCATGATATTGGCGATGGAGTAACGTACCACCTGATACGCTGGGAAGTTCCAGGGCTGAATGCCGTAGATTACACCCATCGGTGAGTAGGTCACGAAACCGCGTTCGCCGTTGCCAGGCTGACGCTCATCGTCGGCTAGCTTTTTGGGGCCATGCTCAGCGGTGTAGTCACAGATGCCGGTGCAAAGATCGACTTCCTGGCGGGCCTCAGAGGGCAGTTTACCCATCTCTTTGACCATCAGATCGGCAAGCTCGTCTTTATGCTTTTGCAGTGCTTGGCCAATGGCTTTGACCGTTTTAGCGCGGCTTTCCAGCGATTCTAGGCGCCAATCGAGAAACGCCTCGTAGCAGGCATCCCCTATCTGCTTGGCTTCCGCGCTGCTCATTAGCGTATAGGTTTCGAGGGTTTCACCATTGGTGGGATTGATCGTCTTGATACTGTTGCTCATAAGATCTCCTATCTATTGATCAACGTGGGGTCAAAGCGTCCAGCTCCAGGGCGCCTAATCGACCGGTCTACTTCTGTTGCTCAGCAACCTTAGTACAAAATGAGTGCCTCTGCATAATGAAGCCTTCACTGTCCGGCAGTGACACGATCAATCAGTTCCTTTAATTGCTCAAAGAATTTGTGTGGGCCTGTTTGTGTTGCTCTGAAGTGTAATAAAAACTCGGCTTAATCACTACCATCAGCTACGCATGCGAGCGGCTTTGGTAATGGCGCGGGCGCACTCCATTAACAAGGGCGCGAGCTGTTCCAGGGCCCGCTCAAGGTTCCAGCGGCTGCTGGGCGTGGTGATGTGTACGGCGGCCACCGGCAAACCGGCGGCATTACGGATCGGTGCGGCAATGTTGATGTCGCCGAGAAAGTATTCGGCATCGTTCCAGGCGACCCCGCGTGAACGGCATTCGCGGATCAGCTCGCTGAGAGTGTCGATATCGGTAATCGTATTAGGCGTGTGGGCCTTTAGCTCGCAGGCGGTTAAATATTCGTGAACGCGGGTGTCGTCCAGCGCCGATAAATACGCTCTGCCAGAGGCGGAGCAGTACATCGGTACACTGCTGCCCACCGGCATATGAATGGGAATGTAATGGCGGCTGGTAAAACGGGCCATGTAGATCATATCGAGCCCGCAGGGCTCGGTTAGCGACACGGTTTCCAGGCAGCTGTTGCTCAATTCCGAGAGGTAGGGGTTGGCGCAATCGACCAGTAAGTCGGCTTCTAGATAGTTGGCGGAAAGTGTCATCAAGCGGATGCCGAGCCGGTATTTGCGGCTGGCGGGTGCTTTGACCAGGTAGCCGAGTTGTTCGAGCGTGTGGGTGATGCGCTGCACCGAGCCCATGCTTAGCGCTGAAAACTTGGCGATTTCCGAGAGGCTGAGTTCGCTGTGTTGAGCATCAAACAGCTCAAGCAAAGCAAATGCTTTCTCCAGCGATTGATTGAACTGTGGCGAGCGTGGTTCGTTGGTGTGCTTCATGCTTTTATAGGGTTCCTTACGTGCTCCTCTTGGGTGGCGATACCGCAAGGGGAGCGTATCAACATCGAGCGTGTTGGCGTGGAAGCATCTGGGGCGTTTAGCGCTCCAGCCAGTCCCTGGCCCGATAATAATTGACCACCGCTTCTACATACAGCCTTTGTAGGCCGTGCATGGGAATCGGCTTAATGGGCGTGAGCGAAAAGGGCAGGGCTGCATCCATCGAGTGCTGCCCTAGCTGTTCTCCCAGCAACTTGCCAAGGTGGGTTCCCATGGCAACGCCACGGCCGTTATAGCCTAGCGCCACGGTGAGCCCTGGCTGGGGTTCGTGTACGTGGGGAAGCGAATCCTGGGTGATGGCGATGCGTCCTGCCCAGCGAAAGGCGATCTCAATGTCCTTTAGCTGCGGGTAGAGTTTGATGATGGCGTTTTCGAGATGCCGAAAGTCGCTGGGCTTCTGCGGGTCGTTGAAGGAGCCACGGCCGCCCATCAGCAGGCGGCCACCCTGGTCGCGGCGGAAGTAGAGCAGCAGCTTGCGGGCATCTGACGCCACTTCGCCACCGGGCAGCNNAGAATATGATTGCCTTCCTCTGCCGTAAGGGGGCGGGTGGCGATCTGATAGCTATTGGCGGCGATTAGGCTGCTGGCGAGTTTAGGTTGCAGATTGTCACTGTAGCCGTTGGTGCAGAGCAGAACCCGCTCTGCCTGAATTTCCGCACCGCCTTCCGCCGTGACGCGCCAACGACCTTCGGCACGGGTAAGCGAGCTTACGCGAGTGTGTTCATGCAGCGTTGCTCCACTATCGTGCGCTGCCTGTGCCAGCCCGCGGGCGTAGGCTAGCGGATTCAACCCGCCAGCCCTAGGGTCTACCCAGCCGCCAAGATACTCTGAAGTGCCGAGACGCTCGGCGCACTGCTGCTGATCTAGCCAGGCGATATTTACGCCACGCGTTTGCCATTGGCGGGCACGGTATTCAATCGCTTTCAGGCTGGCATGGGTAGCAGCGGGTTGAATCCAGCCGCGCTGCTGTGCGTCGCAATCAATGTTGTGCTGCTTTATAAGGTCAAACACCACATCGGCATTGCGGGCAGAGAGCTCTATCATGCGTTGGCCGCGCTCTTCGCCATAGCGTGTGATGAGTTCATCTGGGTCGTATTTGAGGCCGGGAATGACTTGGCCGCCGTTACGGCCTGACGCGCCCCAGCCGATGCTCTCGGCTTCCAGTAAGGCGGTGCTTATGCCGCGTTTGGCGAGTGCCAGGGCGGCGGAAAGGCCGGTAAATCCGCCGCCGATAATCACCACATCGCTGTGCTGGGCACTCTGCAGTGCTGGGTAGTCTCTGCCCGCGGGGGCTGTGTCAGCCCACAGGGAGGGGGGCATATGAGATGAGATTGCCATCCTTGGTCTCCGTTAATGGTTTAGCACGCGGCGCAGAAAATCCTGGGTGCGCTCGTGGGAAGGCTGGGTAAGCAGCGTGTGGGCATCGCCGGATTCGACAATCTGTCCGCCATACAAAAAGCAGACGCGGTCGGCGACTTCCTTGGCAAAGCCCATTTCATGGGTGACGACCACCATGGTCATGCCTTCGTTGGCCAGATCACGCATGACGGTTAACACATCGCCCACCAGTTCGGGGTCGAGGGCGGAGGTGGGTTCATCGAACAGAATGGCTTCCGGTTGCATGGCCAGGGCGCGGGCAATGGCGACACGCTGCTGTTGGCCGCCGGATAGCTGCTGTGGGTAGGCTTCGACTTTGTCGCCTAGCCCGACTTTCTCCAACAGCGCGATGGCGTTGGCGTGGGCGGTTTCACGGGGTTCGTTTTTGACGAAGATCGGCCCTTCCATCACGTTTTCGACCACCGTGCGGTGGGGGAATAGGTTGAAGCGCTGGAAGACCATGCCGACTTGAGTACGCAGGTCGTTAATATCTTTGCTGGCCACATCGACCTGGCGGTCGTTGATCGTAATGCTACCCTGATCATAGGACTCCAGGCCGTTGATACAGCGAAGGACGGTCGACTTGCCAGAGCCCGAGGGGCCAATCAGACACACCACTTCCCCCTTGGCGACCGTTAGGCTGACCCCTTTGAGCACTTCTACATCGCCGAAGGATTTGTGAATAGCGTTGATGTTGATCATGAATTGCCTCCTTTCGCCGACTTTCCGAAATAGCGCTCTAAGCGGTTAACCCCAAATATCAGCGGTAGGCTAAGGCAGAGGTAGAGCAGGGCCACCAGGGTGTAGACCGTGGTGTTCTGAAAGGTGGAGGCGGCAATTAGCTGCCCGGCCCGGGTCATTTCGGCCACGGTGATGGTGGAGGCTAGCGATGAGTCTTTCAGAATCATGACGGCCGTATTGCCATAGGGAGGCAGCGCAATGCGTATCGCCTGGGGCAGTACAACGCGGCGCATGATGAGCTTGCTTTTCATGCCGATGGATCTGGCGGCTTCAATTTGGCCGGCTTCAATCGCTTCTATACCGGCGCGGAAGTTTTCCGCTTGGTAGGCACTATAGGCGACGCCGAGCCCGATAATACTTGCCTGGAAGGCGCTAAGTTGTATGCCGAGTTCGGGGAGTACGAAGTAGATATAAAACAGTTGAACGATAATCGGTAGGCCGCGCACCACATTGATGAAGGTGCCTGCGGTGAGCGACAGCGCCCGCACGGGTGAGAGCTTCATCAGGGCTAAGAGCAGGCCGAGCAGGGTGCTTAGTAGTAGGGCGCCAATGGTGATCTGCACCGTAATCAGAGCACCTTTTAATAGAATGGGTAGAAAGGCGGTGATGTCCGAAAACTCCATGGGAAGCCTTTATTTTGCATGCACTTCTTCAACTACCCCCGAAGGGGCAGGGAAGCGGTGCTGGGGTGATCATTAGCAGGCTGTTTGGTTAACGCTGCCGGTGGGTTACCTGGGAGTGGTTTACAACCCCCACTCTTCGAAGATGGCATCGAGAGTGCCATTCTCTTTCAGTTGAGCTAGTGAGGTGTTCACTTGTTTCAGCAGTTCGGTGTTTTCCTGGTCAACCGCAAAGCCAATATGGCCAACCATTTGTTGCTCGTAGTTGTCTGCTAGCTGGAGCTCTGGAAAGCGGTCTTGGCTGAGGTGATAGCTCATGATGGGGGCATCACCGACACCCGCCACAATGCGGCCTAACGAGATGTCGCGCATCATGTCTGCCAGGGAGTCGTAATTACGGATTTCGGGAAAAATGCCCATGTTGTTGAGCTGTTCAACGTAGGTGGTGCCTACCTGGGCGCCAATCACTTCGCCTGAAAGGTCTTCCAGTGTGTTGATCTTGCCATCGTAGTCCTGGCGGGTAACGACCCCTTCGCCATAGGGGTAGACATCATCGCTGAACGCGACTTGTTTGGCGCGCTCTTCGGTCTTCAGCATCGCGGCGGAAATGATGTCGATATGCCCAGCGGTCAGCGAGGGTATTAAAGCGTTGAACTGCGATTCCTGAACAGTAACCTCATAGCCCATATCTTCGCCCAGTGCATTGACCAGATCGACCATCGCGCCGGTGATCTCATTGGTTTGCACGTCCAGGAACGTAAACGGAATCCCGCTTGGCGTTCCGCCTGCTTTTAGCACTTCCTGTGCGTTTGCCGTGGCACCAAGCGATAAGGCTGCGCCCAGTATGGCCGGTAACAGCATCGCTTTTTTAAAGTGAAGAAGAGGTTGGCTGTCGGATGTAGGTTTCATTGGGTCACCATTGAGAGTGTTGGGGGTTGTTATTTACGCCTTGTTAAAAGCTATTCGGTAACGTCACTTCAGAGCCTAGGTGAGTTTTTATTTATCGGCAAGAGTTATTATTTATCGCAATGCGATAAATTGGCAAGGCGTGTTTGTTTTACGCGCGTAGTTACCGTGCTTGGGCCAGCATGCGAATACGTTGTTGAATTAAGTCATCAAAATGTCGATGTTCGATGATTTTTTGCTTCCCATCTACCTATATGGTTTTATCTTCAATTTTTTTTATCAATTAAATCAGCTGGTTGTTTGTTTTTTTAGGTTGGCATGGCGTTTGTTAAGTAAAAAGTGGCCAGCGTTATTCTCTGTTTGATAATCGAGCTGGTAAAACAACCAATAAAAGCTAATAGGAAGCGCCATATGCAGTTAAGTAGCTTTAATCAAGTGAGTAGCTTTAAAAGTGCCGGTAAGCTGATTACCGGCCATGGGGCCGCACAGCAGTTGCAGCCTTATGTTCAATCGTTGGGTATGCAGCGCCCCTTAATCGTTACCGATAGCGGTGTAGTGGCTTCTGGCACGCTGGATATGATTATTGAGCAGCTCACGGCACTAAAGGTGAGCTATGAGGTGTTTGATCAGGTAACGCCCGAGCCTGAAGTGGAAATAGTCGAAATGTGTACCCGCGCTTTTAATGCTGGCAAGCACGACAGCGTTATTGCCGTCGGCGGCGGGAGTGCCATGGGCATCGCTAAGTGTGTGGCGGTATATGCGCACTATGAAGGTCCGCTGGAGGCGTTGTTTGGCGAGAACATGGTTGATCAACGCGCACTACCTTTGATCGCCATGCCCACCACGGCGGGCAACGGTTCTGAAGTGACCAATATCGCGATTCTGTCGGATAAAGCCCAACAGATGAAAGTTGCCCACGTTCTGTGACGGCGGCCAGCGGGGTGGATGCGTTGGTCCATGCAGTAGAGGCGTATCTATCTAACTTTGCCACGCCGATTACCGATGCATTGGCGGTTAAGGCAATGAACCTCATTGTGCATGCGCTCCCCAAGGCGTTTGCCCCTCCCAACAATCTCCAGGCCCGTGAAGATATGGCCACCGGTAGCCTGCTGGCAGGCCTGGCCTTTGGTAATGCCGGCGTGGGCGCAGTCCATGCGTTGGCGTATCCTTTAGGTGGGCGCTACCACTTGGCCAATGGGGTGACGAATGCGCTGTTACTGCCCTTCGTCATGGAGTGGAACAAGCTGGCCTGCGTCGAGCGCTTTCGTGGCATTGCGGTGGCCTTTCATGAACCCGTGGCTGGGCTTTCGGATGATGCAGCCGCTCATGCGGTTATCCAGCGCATGCATAAGCTGTGTGCTGATGTGGAGATTCCTTCCGGTTTACGCTCGTTTGATATTTCTGAATCCGCCATTTCTGAACTGCCCGCCGAGGCCATTAAAGTGGAACGTTTGCTGCGTAATAACTCGCGGGTGTTAACCCTTGAGCGTTACAAGCAGGGCAAAGCGGCGATGAACTCTATCTTCGGCGGCTCTGGTTCGTTTCGTTGGGGTACGAATACGGGTTTGTTGTTGCTACCGATTGTGAGCCTGGTGGAACCTATCCTGGGAATTGCGCTGGCCCTGACGTTGTTCATTCAAGGCTATGTCAGTGTGCGCATCGGCATTATGGAAGCGCGCAGCCAGCGGGACTTAGGTATCGCAGGGATTATTGCTGCCATGCTGGTGATAAAGGGCGCTACCTGGGCCTTTGGGGTGGGTATTTTGCTTTGCGCGTTAATTTACGGCAAACGCTTCTTCTCTGGAGAGGTGGATAAAACCTTCGTTAAGGATTGGGATGAGGCAGCGCAGCCAGTAGCTGACTTTGAGCCGGCAGTCCCGTTACGCAAATAACAGTCTCAGCCCCTATAGTGGCTTAACCGCCAATACAGTTGGAAAACTAGTACCCACCGCTTAGGCGGTGGGCCTGGCTTAGCAGAGGAACTGTTATGCAACGTATCGAAGAAGGGCTTTCACTCGAAACTGCACTGCCGTTATTTGATTTACACGGTACTGATGCGGTGGAAGTCTTTGATACCCAGGGGCAGGTAATTGGGGTGTTAACTCGCACCGATATCGAAAAGGCGCAGTGTGATGCGGCATTGGATTACCGCTACCCATCAGGATTTAAATGACCACGTTAAGAAAGGGAGCTTTCATGAGGATCTATTTTATCGCATAAGCGTGGTGCCGCTATGGTTACCCCTTTTGCGGCAACGTCGCGATGAGGTAATCCCATTACTGAACTATTATCTAGACCATTTCAATCAGTTACACGATGTTAATAGGCGCTGGAATCCCGAGGCGTTGGAATTACTTTCGAACTACTCATGGCCTGGTAATATCCGCGAGCTGATCAATTTAACCGAGCGCTTAGCCGTCACGGCTGTAGAGAACGAGATCACTACCACTACGCTGCCGAGTGAGATATTTCCCGCTCTGCCCCTTAGTTTAGAGTCCATGAATGGTGATCTTCGGCAGCAGGTTAAGCGGTTTGAACAGCTACTAATTCAACAAGCGCTTGCCAAGCATGTCACGACGCGCGCAGCGGCCGCTGTGCTGGGAATCGATCAGTCGACGTTGGTGAAAAAGCAGCGGCGCTGGCGTTAGATCATATTGTGCACCTGCTACTCAAACGTAGGCCCTCCGGCTTCATCGCCCCACACTTCTTCAAGGCGGCCGTCGCGACCACAGCTGTAGCGGTAGAACTTATAACGCACAGGGTTCTTTTGATAATAGTCCTGGTGGTACTCCTCAGCAGGCCAGAAGGTAGTGGCTGGTACTATTTGGGTGGCGATCTCCCGGTCGAAGCGCGCTTCCATTTCGGCTTTGGACGTTTCGGCCAGTTCACGCTGGACTTCGTCGTGATAGAAGATCGCCGAGCGGTATTGATCGCCTACATCGCAGAACTGACGGTCAACCGCAAAGGGGTCGATGTTGCGCCAGAAGATTTCTAATAGCTGCTCGTAGCTGATCTGCTCGGAGTCGTATTCGATTTGCACGACTTCAGCATGACCAGTACCGCCCTGGGAGATTTCTTCGTAGGTGGGGTTCTCTAGCTCGCCGCCGATATAGCCGGAAATGGTGGCGCTAACACCGGGCTGGTTATCGTAAGGGGGTTCCATACACCAGAAGCAGCCGCCTGCAAACGTGGCTTCTGCACTGCTCTGGGCTTGAAGCGAAGGGCTGGCTAGGCCAGCGGCAGCCAACACGCTAAGCGTGAATGGACGAAGAGGGGGCAGTCGGATCATTGCAAGCACTCCAGTAGCGGGGCGAGTTACTGTTCATTATGGAGTTGATTAGTCGTTTGGTGTTCCCTTTCCTTACAGCCCCTTTGTCACAACCCTTTTTTTATGACTTAGCCTAGACGATGGGGCCATACCTCATCCAGCGTACTGAGCGCAGCGTTGACGGTCGATTCGTTGGTACTTTCATGACGCCAGATAAAGCTTAGCGCGCAGGGCAGGCGAATATTCTCCGCCACTGCCAGACCGCTCTCCTGGCGCTCGGTCATCGCCAGGGCGTCCCGGGCCAGGCTTAAACCAACGCCTGCGCGCACCAGGTCAAGCATGCAGGCCTCCTGGTCAACTTGGGCCACCCGGTTGGGTACTGCGCCGCTCGGTGCCAGCGCCTGCTTTAACAGCCGATGGTGGGCGGAATCCTGTGGCGTAACAATCCAGGGCAGCGTGGCTAAGTGCTCCCAACGAGTATCAGTGAGTCGATTTTCCCAGCCTGCAGGGGCAATCACGTGATAATCAAAATGGGTTAGCTCACGCCAAGCAAGCGTCTCACGGCCTTTTCCAGGCCCTTTTTCAAGGCCTGACCCAGGGCCTTGACCGGGCGGTGCCAGATAAAAACCAACATCCAAGTCGCCTTGCTCAATGCGATTAAGCACGCTGCCGCTCATACCATGGTGTAGTTCGGTTTCTAACTGCGGCGCACGAGCCATCAAGCGGCTCAAAAAAGCACCTAGGCGGAGAAATTCGGGGTCGACAATGGTGCCGATCGAGAGCTTGCCGCGCAGCGTGCTGTGTAATGTCCCGGCGGTTTGCTCAAACGACAGGGCGCTGGCCAGGGCTTTTTCAGCGGCAGGCAGCAGCGCATGGCCGTCAGGCGTCAGCGCAAGGCCTTGAGGGCGTCGGCTAAACAGCGTGAGGCCTAAATTCGCCTGCAGCTGCTTCAACTTTAGGCTAATGGCTGGCTGAGTCAGGTGCAGCTGTTCTGCGGCGCGTGACACGCTGCCTGTTCGTGCAACGGCCACGAAGGCGCGCAGAGTGGCGTACTCTTGCATGATTAGCCTCAAATATTTGTCGTGATATTAGCAGAGCTTATAACTGGCTTTTAAATAACTCAATTGATCCGTTCGCTAGGCCCAGTAGGCTAGGCTGACATTAGGCTCTTGCTAGCAAGCGTTTTTTGGCAAGCTTTTCACACGTGTTATTAACATGCGTTTTTAAAAACAGGCACTCCCATGACAACAACAGCGATTCAGCACTTTATTAATGGCCAGGTCACCGCTGGTGAGTCTGCTCAATCCCAGGACGTATTTAACCCCGCCTCTGGCCGTGTTACCGGTCGTGTATCGCTCGCTTCTCAGGCGGACGTCAATACGGCGGTAGCGGCCGCACAAGCCGCTTTTCCCTCCTGGGCCGATACCCCGCCGATCCGCCGCGCCCGGGTGATGTTCAAGTTTTTAGAGCTGTTAAACGCTCATAAAGATGAGCTAGCCGAAGCAATTACCAAAGAGCACGGCAAGGTGTTCACCGATGCCCAGGGTGAAGTGGCCCGTGGTATCGATATTGTTGAATTTGCCTGTGGTATCCCGCAGTTGTTAAAGGGGGACTACACCGAGCAGGTGAGTACCGGGATCGATAATTGGACGATGCGCCAGCCGTTAGGCGTCGTTGCAGGTATAACGCCATTTAATTTCCCAGCCATGGTGCCGATGTGGATGTTCCCGCTGGCAATTGCGGCGGGTAATACGTTTATTTTGAAGCCAAGCCCGCTCGACCCCAGTGCCTCGCTGCTGATGGCTGACTTGCTAAAGCAGGCGGGCCTGCCCGATGGCGTGTTCAACGTTGTGCAGGGCGATAAAGACTCCGTGGAAGCGCTCATTGACCACCCTCACGTTAAGGCGTTGTCGTTTGTGGGCTCAACGCCGATTGCCAACCTGATCTACGAGCGTGGCGCGCGCAACGGCAAGCGCATTCAAGCCTTGGGCGGGGCCAAAAACCATATGGTAGTGATGCCTGATGCACATTTGGATAAAGCCGTCGATGCACTGATCGGTGCCGCCTATGGCTCAGCTGGCGAGCGTTGCATGGCGATTAGCGTAGCGGTGTTAGTCGGTGATGTGGCGGATAAAGTCGTGCCAGTATTGGCTGAGCGGGCTAAAGCGCTAAAAGTAAAAAACGGTATGCAGCTTGATGCGGAAATGGGCCCCATTGTGACCCGCCAAGCCCACCAGCGTATTACCGGCTATATCGAAAATGGCGTGGCTGAAGGCGCTGAATTGGTGGTCGACGGCCGCTCCTTTGACGCCTCTTCGGCGGGGGAGGAGTGTGCCGAAGGCTTCTGGATGGGCGGCACGCTTTTTGACAATGTCACTCCGGAGATGACGATCTACAAAGAAGAAATTTTTGGCCCAGTGCTGGTCTGCGTGCGAGTACCGGATATCGCCACTGCGATCCAATTGATTAACGACCATGAGTTCGGTAACGGGGTTAGCTGCTTTACCGAAAGCGGTACGGTAGCGCGGGAGTTTGGCCGCCGCATTCAGGTTGGCATGGTGGGTATCAATGTGCCCATTCCGGTGCCCATGGCATGGCACGGCTTTGGTGGTTGGAAGCGTTCGCTGTTTGGTGATACCCACGCCTACGGGGAAGAGGGCGTGCGTTTCCACACCAAGCAGAAGTCGATTATGCAGCGTTGGTCGGATTCGATTGATGCCGGGGCTGAATTTGTAATGCCCACGGCGAAGTAGCGACTAAACGTTACCGGAGCCAACCAATGTCAGAATCTACCCATAACAATGTCGACCATATCAGTTACTTCGACTATATCGTGATTGGCGCAGGCACCGCGGGGTGCCTTCTGGCTAATCGTTTGAGTGCCAATCCCAATAATAAGGTGCTGCTGATAGAGGCGGGCGGTCGCGATAACTACCACTGGATTCATATTCCGGTGGGCTATCTCTACTGCATAAATAACCCACGCACCGACTGGCTGTTTCGCACCGAGCCCGATAAGGGACTCAACGGCCGTTCGCTGATCTATCCGCGGGGGAAAACCCTGGGCGGCTGCTCTAGCATCAACGGCATGATCTATATGCGCGGCCAAGCGCGAGACTATGACCACTGGGCGGAAGTTACCGGCGACGACGCTTGGCGCTGGGAGAACTGCCTTCCCGACTTTATCAAACATGAAGATCACTATCGTCTGGATGAGGGGGGCGATGCAGATGCCCTGCACCGGGATTTTCACGGCCACGGTGGGGAGTGGCGGATCGAAAAGCAGCGCCTAAAGTGGCAGGTGCTGGATGATTTCGCCGAAGCTGCCGTGCAGGCGGGCATCCCGCGTACCGACGATTTTAACCGTGGCTCTAACGAAGGCGTGGCCTACTTTGAGGTCAATCAGCGCTCGGGCTGGCGCTGGAATACCGCCAAAGCGTTTTTGCGCCCTGCGCTCAAGCGCAAAAACCTCACGCTATGGCACTCCACCCAGGTAAATCGGCTGCTGTTCGAAAAAAGTGCCAACATGCTGCGCTGCACTGGGGTGGAGGTGGAGCGTGAGGGCAGCCCCCTTCACGTCATGGCGAACAGGGAAGTGGTGCTGTGCGCAGGGGCTATTGGTACGCCGCATCTGCTGCAGCTTTCCGGTGTGGGCCCCGCAGAGCCGTTGCGTGAGCATGGAGTTGAGGTAGTGCATGAGCTGCCGGGCGTCGGCGAGAACTTGCAGGATCACCTGCAGATTCGTTCGATATATCGGATTACTAATGGCAAAACCCTGAATGCCATGGCCAGTACGCTGTGGGGTAAAGTNNCTTGAGTACCTGTTTAAGCGCTCTGGGCCGATGAGCATGGCACCTTCGCAGTTGGGGGCTTTTACCCGCAGTACGCAGGATCAACCGCACCCCAATATTGAGTACCACGTGCAGCCGCTAAGCCTGGAAGCCTTTGGCCAGCCGTTGCATCCGTACCCAGCGATTACCGCCAGCGTATGTAATTTGAACCCGACCAGCCGGGGCACCGTGCGGCTGAAAAGCAGCGACCCGCGCCAGGCACCAGCGATTTCTCCCAATTACTTGAGTACCCCAGAGGATCGCAAGGTGGCGGCGGACTCCCTGCGTGTGACTAGGCGCATCGCCGAGCAGGCTGCGTTTGCCAAATACGCGCCGGAAGAGGTGAAACCTGGCGTCGAGTACCAAAGCGACGATGAGCTAGCCCGGCTGGCCGGTGATATCGGCACGACTATTTTCCACCCAGTGGGCACTGCAAGGATGGGCCGCGAGGATGATGCGATGGCAGTGGTCGATGCCCGGCTACGAGTGCGTGGCGTAATGGGGCTAAGAGTGGCCGACGCAAGCGTTATGCCGACCATCACCAGCGGCAACACCAATTCTCCGACGCTGATGATTGCAGAGAAGGCCGCCGGTTGGATACTGACTGAGAGGCCCTAGTGGCAAGATCTATTAATCAACGTTTTATGAGGGTGTTGACGCGGGAGGGTGGTTGAGCGCAAAATGATTGGAGTTGGTTAGCAAGTCGAACGTTGTCAGCAGTATAGAAGCGCCTCTAGCGTTAAATCTGGTGAAAGTCTCTTGTTATACCCACTGCAATTCGGGTATTTCCCGGTTTAATTAGCAACATCGAGGATTTCGATCATGGCAACTGGTACCGTTAAGTGGTTTAACGACACTAAAGGTTTCGGCTTCATTTCTCCTGACGACAATGGCGACGATCTGTTCGCGCATTTCTCAGAAATTCAGGCAGAAGGCTTCAAATCTCTGCAAGACGGCCAGAAGGTTTCCTTCGACGTCACACAGGGTAAAAAAGGCCTTCAGGCTTCTAACATCAAAGTAGAAGGTTAATTCCTTTACTAAGGTGTTAACAATCACCGCCTAGCGTTGATTGACCAAAAAACCCCGCCGAGCGCGGGGTTTTTTGTATCTGTATAATTAAGGCAATCCTTATGCTTGCCTCACACCTCACACCTCACACCTCACAC
>LGOV01007321.1_pt2 | contig 24812 bp, 22 predicted proteins | sample 469881 | NCBI WGS metagenome assembly LGOV01 (sample SAMN03857199, study PRJNA290197) | marine sediment metagenome | biome: marine cold seep biome; feature: cold seep; material: marine sediment; isolation source: sample #5579, elevator 3A push core 41 containing 12 cm of sediment... ...
ATGCTAAGGCATCGCTAACCAAAGTGTTCAATACTCTTAAAGAGAGTGTAGGCGAGGATAACGCCGGCACAGTAAACATCTTCTTGGTAGAGTTCGATACCCAGGCAGGGAGAAATGTCAGTGTTGATCTGTCGGATCCACAAGCGCTGTCGAAACTGCAGACAGTGTTAGATGGATTCCAGCAAGGTGGTGGTACTAACTACGAAGATGCATTTAAAACTACTGCCAACTGGTTCGCTACGGATACTGTCCAAGCTAATGCCGGCACTAACCTGACCTACTTTATTACCGATGGTTTGCCAACATATTATCAGGCTCATGAACAGGAGAGTGTTGTTGTCGCTTCGAGGGGAGACAGCCGCTGGAACTTGAACATCGATGATATTGATTATGTACCAGGTCAAGCTTATTCGATGAACATTGATGGTGAAGACAGGGAAGTCATCGACGTAAACGGTAATGTATCTAATTGGAATTTTAACTCTGGGATATGGCTACCCTTCGTAGGTTGGGTTGGTCGTGGTTGGACGAGTGGTGAAGTCATCGGGCAGGTCAATCCAGATGGGGTAGGTGGCTATGAGATTTCTGTACTTGGTGGTAATGGCAATAGCACCACACATACGGTAGTCCAGAACTCATCGGAAGCGTTTGCGCTGCTAGAGGATATGTCCTCGGTCAATGCAATCGGTTTAGGCAACGAACTGAATGAAAATAGCCTTCAGTCATATGACTCTGATGGCATAGTTCAGTCGAATATCGATCCGGAGCAACTTGCTGATGCCATACTTGGTGAAAATGTCCAATTGCCTTCCGGCGATGACACAATTTCCGGAGGTGAGGGAAATGATATCTTGTTTGGAGATCAGGTTACCTTCGCGGGAATAGAAGGTAACGGCTTGCCGGCTATGAAGGCTTATATTGCAGGCCAACTGGGTATCGCAGATCCTAACCAAGTTTCTGCCGAGCAAATCCATCAGTACATCAGCGAAAATCATGAAGAGTTTAATAACGCTACAGGGACGGGCGGTAACGATCTTCTGATGGGAGGGGATGGCGATGATATCGTGTTTGGGCAAGGTGGGAATGACACGCTAATTGGCGGTTCTGGCGATGATATCCTGGTTGGTGGGCTTGGTGCCGATACCTTCAAGTGGGAGTTTGGGGATCAGGGCACCACTGACACGCCGGCTACAGATCAGGTAATGGACTTCACTCAGGGAGAGTTCGGTAAGGACGACAATGCTGACAGACTCGACCTCTCTGATCTTCTGAAGGGGGAGGATAGTAGCGAGTACATCTTTGCCGAGGAAGATGGTGCAGGCAATGTCGTCCTTAATATCAGCGCTCAAGGTAGTACGAGCGGTGCTGATCAGCAGATAGCGCTTGAAGGTAAATCTTTTAGTGACTTTGGGGTCAATAATGGAGAGGATTTGATCGCTAAGCTGATCGCGGATGGTCAACTGAAAATCGACCAATAATCTATAATTGTTCTACTGATTAGCTTGATGGCCGCCCTGAAAAGGGCGGCTTTCTTGATTGCGAACCGTTTCATTTAGGGGGTTATCATGCTCTACACCAAACGCAATACATCCGGCGAGATCCTGATGCTCAGCAAAGAGCCAACGTCAGAGTGCAACGAAACGATTGACCCTGATTCACCTGAGGTACTGGCATTCCTTGCTGATCAGCCAGGATCCTCCGCACACTTTATAGCGTCTGACTTAGCGTTTGTGAGGGTGGTAGAAGATATTCTTGAGGTGTTACTAAACAAGGGAGTCATCACTTTCACTGACCTGCCTGAAGCTGCACAGGCGAAAGTGATGGAACGTAAGTCTTTGCGGGTTAAAAATGATGTAGGCTTGCTAAGCGACGACGACACTATCTAGAGTCGTCGTCGATTGCGGTTATGCGTTAAAGACGTACGCCTGGTCCGGTGGCTCCATCGACACCCACACGGAACAGGCAGGCTATTTCCTCATCGTCTGCGACGCCTTCTCCTATCACCTGAATGCCCAGTGAATGGCAGAGCGTGGCCATGCCGCGGACGATGGTTTGCTGCTCATTTGAAGCATGCAGTTGGTGAATTAGACTGCTATCCATTTTTAAGTAAGCAAGTCCCACATCGTGTAAGTCTGCAAGTTTGGTGAATTCTGCCCCTACATGCTCTATACCAAACGTACAACCAAGGGGACGTAAGGCGGTACAAAGACCCCGTAAGCTGCCAATCGCGTGCGTGCTAAGCGTGGCGGGCACTTCAAAGCAGAGCTGCTTTGCCAATAGTGGGTGTGCTGCCAACAGAGTCCGTAGCTCGTTAACAAACTGTGTATTAGTGATCGATGCCGCAGAGAGGTTAATGCCTACCGGTTTTAGATCATCTTCTAGATTAGCAAGCGCTTTTTTGACTACGGCTAAATCAAGCGCTGGCTCCATCTCAAAACGAGTTATCCAGGGAATAAAGACACCGGCGGTTTGCCACTCCCCACCTAGCAGTAAGCGAGCCGGGCATTCGTAATGGATGATGTCTCCGTGAGCGTCTACTACCGGGAAGTATGCTAACTCAGGGCCAACCAGGATTGCTGCTTCCAGTGCATTTCGCCATTCGGCATGGCTGCTGTAGAGTGAAATACGCTTGCGCTGACGCACGACTACCTGTTCAAAGGACGTTAGGCTTTCGGCTTGTGCCAAAGCGTCATCCAGAGTGGCTAACAGTGTGCCGCGATCATCATGTGGAGCATAAGGTACAATCGCCGTTGGTAGATAAACCTCCACGTCGGGCTGCGTGGCGGCTACCTCGGCTAAAGCTGCCATCACCTGAATTCGAAGTTCCTCAACATCATCCATAAGCGGCAGCATAAAGATAAAATCACTGCCGTTAAGGCGGCCTACCATTGGTTCTGCCGACGCACTATCCAATTGCCCCAACTGGGTAACTAGCGTATTTAATAGTTGGTCGGTGGCAGCGTAGCCGAGCTGCTCGTTGAGTGACTCTAATGCCTGGACGCGAACCATGATCAACATGCCTGTTGCGCGGGCATCTTCACTGCCCAATTGAGACGAAAGCTTACCCATAAACACATCGCGATTCAGCGCACCGGTGACTCGGTCATGCTGCAAATGGCGGCGTAACTCGTCCAACTTATGGCTTTCATGACTGAGCATCTGATGGACATTGGCAGACAGCACGTTCATTGCTTGAGTGACTTGGCGTAACTCCAGCGTGCGTGGCTCTTTAATAGTGGTAAACCGCCGCGCACTGATATCCTGAGCTTGAGTGACGACGCGGGAAAGGGGGTGCTTAATACCACGAACGATCACGGTAGCAATTGCTAAACTAATCACTCCGGCAAGTAAAAACCAGGCAGCGAGTTCCAGCATGCTGCGCCATAAAGAGGCGTAGGCAAAACTGTGTTGGCTCTCAAGCTCCAACGTACCGTACTGTCGCCAGCCATCTTGAATCGTCGCGGTGCCGTTGGGCACATCAAACTCAATAAGCTGACGAAACCAGGCGGGCACATCGCCACTGTACTCTTCGGCTGAGCGCTCAATAAGCACGCTATCGTCCGTATTGCGCAGGGTGATTCGGCGGTAGTAGCCGGTGTCAAATTGAGCTGCGATTAACAGTTCGAGGGTGACAAGGTCTTTATCGAGCTGGCTCATTGAAAGCGCCAGAGCGGTAGCATTGTCTGCGTTCTTAATGCGCACTTCCTGTTCGATATAATCGCGGCTAGTGGTAATACTAATGGCGAGACTACCAATGAACGACAGCAGCAGCAGGGCGATAATGGCAATCCAAAGTTGTTTGATAAGTGACATCGTGCCAATTCCTCTTAAATGAAACCCTGGGTTTGCATACGTTCGATGACGCTGCGCCAGCGTGATAGCCGAGCCAATGGGTCAGCGCGTGATTCAGAAGAACCACCTGCCCAAAGTCCATCGCTATTAAAACTAAACAGTGGGTCGAGATCCGTACGCTGAGAGGCAGGGGTGATAGACGGTACAATATTGTCTAGCACCAACGGTTCTGCATCTGGGGACGAGTAGTAGCCTAGCACCATGTGGGCTTGGGTAATTTGACTACGCCCAATGCGCGCACGGACATAAATCATGCGTAGGTACTGGCTAGTAACGCCTAATTGTTTAAGGGTAATGTACTTGGCAATGGAGTAATCCTCGCAATCTCCCTGGCCTTTACCCATTGCTTCCAAAGGCGTAGCCCAATAATCCTCTTGCCCCCACACCTGGATATCGTCAATCCACCGGATGCGGCGATTAAAGAAGTCATTAACCCCACGCAGCTTGGCTTGAACGTCTTGGTTTTGTAGCTGTTGAAGCAGGTTAAACCACTCCTCTAATACGGACAAACCAGCCTGCCCATACTGTTGCTGCATGCTTTGGCGTAGGCGTTGCGGATCAAACGCTGCGGCAGGCGTTGGATGAATGCCAAGACCTGCGCCTAACCAAAGCGCGCCGACTGTTGCTAAGAACTGTCGACGCGAGAATGTAGGAGTGTGATGCGAGGATGCAGGCATGAGTCGCCGTTAGTAACCGCCAAATAGGGCTTAAGATTACAAGCTGACGGGTGGAAGTGCTACACCTCTCAGTCAAAAGGCTGGGGTTATTGAATCGTTGCCTGATGCGTTGTTTCTAATAGGGAATCAAGTAGCGGCTCAAGTTCGGGCCATACATTGTCGAGGATAATCGGCTGAGCATCGGCGGTAGGGTGAATGCCATCGCTCTGCATTAACGCCTCGTTCAGGGCGATATCTTCCAATAAAAAAGGCACTAGGGAAACGTCATACTCTTCCGCCAGCGAGTGGAAAACCCCGGTGAAGGCGTCTCGGTATGCTTGGCCATAGTTAGGCGGGATATCGATCCCCAGCAGCAGCACCTGAGCACCAGCGTCTTGACTCTGCTCAATCATACTGGCTAGGTTTGCCTGCATTTGATTGGGTGATAAGCCGCGTAGACCATCGTTGCCGCCCAGCTCAATGAGAACAATATCCGGCTCCCGCTGTCCGAGAAGGTCAGTGAACCTTTGTAATCCTCCGGACGTCGTTTCACCACTAATGCTGGCGTTAATGACTTGGGCATCACCTGCCAAGCGTTCTTCCAGTAGGCTCACCCAGCCCTCATCACGCTCTATGCCGTAAGCGGCGCTTAAGCTATCACCCATCACAAGCAGAGTGGGGCCTGGGTTTATGTCTGCGTTGACAGGCTCTGCGTTGATAGACGATGAGGCAAAGGTGACTATCAGCAGCACTAGCCATCCGGTTACCATGCGGTTCAGTCCATGCCATGCCATAGGGATGCCACGCTTCATGTCTTATTCCTCAAGTTCAAGCTCTTCAAGTTCAAGTTCCTCAGATAAAGCTGCCAATGCTGCTACGGATATATCCATGTCGAGCGAGGCATCCCAAGGTGAGCGCCAAGCTACTACCGACAATCAAGCGGTAGCCGATGTTCCCCGCGGCGCTGTTAGGCAAGCCGTGCTGCACGCTGACAAACTTTCTAAAAAAGTCACCAGCGGTGAACGCTCGCTCACCATCTTACACGACCTGTCGCTGAGCGTAGCGGCGGGAGAGAGTGTAGCGATTCTGGGTAAGAGCGGTGCGGGTAAATCAACGCTTTTGGGGCTATTAGCGGGTCTTGATACGCCGAGCGACGGTGAGCTAACGCTGTTTGGGCACGCATTAAGCCGTTTGGATGAAGATGGTCGAGCAGCGCTGCGTGCCGGACGAGTAGGCTTTGTATTCCAGAACTTTCAATTGTTGCCCACTTTGAGCGCGCTTGAAAACGTCATGTTGCCCCTTGAATTATCGCCCCGCGCCGGGGAAACGCAAACCGCTGCTCAGTGGTTGGAGCGTGTTGGGCTTGGTGAGCGAGTGAATCACTTACCCAAACAGCTTTCTGGTGGCGAGCAGCAGCGCGTTGCCGTGGCTCGTGCTTTCGTGACCGACCCCGAGCTGGTATTTGCTGATGAACCCACCGGCAATCTGGATCCGGATACCGGTGCGCAAGTCATTGATCTGCTCTTCCAGCTCAACCGTGAGGCGGGCACTACGCTTATACTGGTTACTCACGACCACGCCTTGGCGCGGCGCTGTGATCGCTGCTTGCGACTAGATCATGGCAAGTTAGAAGCCGTACTTGAAAACATCGTGCCAACTGCCGCTTCGATTGATGAGGGCGCGCAATGAGTGATGTGAATTGGCGTTTGGCGATGCGCAGCCTCAAGCGGGATCTGCGCGCAGCTGATGTGCGTGCGCTATTTATTGCCCTGGTATTGGCTGTCGCGGCCTCCACCATGATTGCGTTTTTTCTTGATCGGTTAGAGCGCGGTCTGGAGCGCCAGGCAGGGCAGATGTTGGGCGGTGATTTGGTGCTAGAGCAGCGTGACCCTTTTTCAGCGGAGCTGAGAGAGCGCTTGGAAAACGCTGGTTTTGTGCTTAGCGACCAAGTGGACTTGGTGTCGATGATTAGCCGCGAGGGGCGCTTTCAGCCTGCCAGCTTAAAAGCCGTGGATGAAGTCTACCCTCACTACGGTGTCTCCTACGTAGACTTTGGCGATGGCACCGAGCAAATTGCTTCTGGTCCTCCGCCAGGAGAGGCGTGGGCGGATCCACGCTTGATGGAACTGGTCGAAATCGAGCTGGGTGATCGAGTACAGGTGGGTCAAACTGAACTGGCAGTAACGGGGATCATCGAGCGCGAAGCGGATCAATCCGGTGGTTTTGGTAGTTTTAACCCGCGCTTGATGCTCAATACGGCAGATGTCGAGGCAACGGGCCTGGTTCAAGAGGGCTCGCGGATTGAGTTTGAAATTCTAGCCGCAGGCCCGCCGGAGGCGCTCGATCAAGTGCAAAGCTTGCTTGCTGAGTTACGCCGCAACGGAGTAGAGGTGCGGGATGTTCGCGTTGACCGCCCCCAGCTTGGCAATGCGTTACAGCGGGCAGAAAGCTACCTGGGATTAGCCGGGTTAGCGGCGGTATTACTCGCGGGTGTGGCCGTGGCAATGTCTACCCGGCGTTATGTCGAGCGCCATTTGGATACCGCTGCGCTACTGCGCTGTTTTGGTGCCAGCCAGCGTCAGTTAGTGACGATTTTCACCCTTCAGTTACTCGGCTTGGCACTGGTCGCGGCAGTCATCGGAGCGCTGCTTGGCCTTCTTGGTCAAGCGGTGCTGATTTGGCTGTTGGTGAGTTTTCTACCCATGACACTTCCGCCACCGGGGCTGATGCCACTTGGGTTGGGGGTCTTTACCGCGCTTGCCGTGCTCGTTGGATTTGCCGGGCCAACGCTGTTACGTATCAAGCAAGTCAGCGCACTAAAAGTACTGCGTCGTGAGCTAGATCCACTGCCTCCATCGGCCTGGCTGGTCGTCGGCGTAGCGAGCATCGTGTTTGGTGGGTTGCTTTGGCTCTACTCGGGTAGCCTGCCACTGGCGATTGGACTGTTGATCGGCGGTGCGCTGCTGCTTGGCGTGCTTTGGATGATTAGCGCCTTGTTGCTTAGCGGCCTATTGCGTGCTGTGCAGCGGTTCTCGGGACGCAGTGAGTGGTCACAGGCACTTCGCTTAGGCGGACGTCAATTGGCACGGCGTCGCCAAGCGGGCCTAGGCCAGTTGCTGGCCTTCTCGGTGACCTTCTTTGCCATGGCGATGATTGTCTTGGTACGTGGCGATTNNGGCAGGATCAACTGCCTGAAAATACGCCCAACTACTTTGCCATCAATATTCAGCCCTCCGAGCGTGACCCTTTTGAAGCGGCGGTTTCGCCGCGCGTGGAAACCCAAAGCACCCTCTACCCGATGGTGCGTGGGCGAGTGATCGCGATCAATGATCAGCCACCCAGAGAGGCCGTGCCGCCGGATGCCCGTGGCGACAACTCGCTACGCCGCGAACTCAACCTTACTTGGCAATCTGAAGTGCCAGAAGGCAACCAAGTGGTGGCTGGCGAGTGGTTCACGCCGGCGCAGCTGGGTAGCAACTCAGGCAGTGAGAGCAGCGATGAAAGCCAAGGTTGGATGAGTGCCGTGGAGACAGCGCCACAGTTGGAGCCAGTACCCATCTCAATGGAGGATGGGCTCGCCGAAAGGCTTGGACTAAGCATTGGTGATGAGATGACCTTCTCGGTGGGTAGCGACGAGATCACTACCCAAATTACCAGCCTGCGCAGTCTGAATTGGGATAGCTTCCAGCCTAATTTCTTCGTCATCTTCCCGCCGGACGTGCTGGAGCAGACTGGCCATAGTTACATTACCGCTTTTCACCTGCCAGAGGCGGAACAGGAACTGATTCGTGAATTGATCACCGACTTTCCTGGCGTCTCGTTGCTTAATGTGGACGCGATTTTAGGTCAGGTGCGGGATGTGCTTGCCCAGGTCACCCGGGCAGTGGAGTTGGTGCTCGCCTTGGTGCTACTGGCAGGGATTAGCGTGCTGTATGCCGCGCTGACCGCAAGCCGCCCGGTGCGTGCCCATGAAAGCGGCCTGCTGCGCGTATTTGGCGCAGGCAGCAGAATGATTTCACGGGTACAGGGAGCTGAGTACGCGCTGTTGGGTTTTGCCAGTGGTTTGATGGGCGCAGTACTTGCGGAGCTAACCTCAGCCGTACTGTATATTTACCTGCTGGATCTTACCCCGCGTTTGCACCTGGGACTATGGGTTTTCCTTCCCGTTGGCGGGGCGCTATTGATCGGTGTCATTGGGCATGCGCTTTCGCGGGGTTTGCGTCGTCAGGCGCCGGCAGCCAGCCTGGGCCTACTGGGTGAAGCTTAATTCGATGAGGCTTTGACGACTTATGAATCAGCGGGCCAGCCAAAAACCGACAACGGTGGCGCTGATGACAGCAACAAAAAAGACCATATTACGGGCGCGGGTATCACGACGTGGTTTCATAACGGCACCAACACTATGTTGAGGTGAAATATTCCTAGCATGGTAACGTTTGTCGCCTACGCCGTCATCTTGCTGGCCCAGTGACGCGACCGTTTGTTTAGGATTATTAGCTGTTTATTCAGGACTTTTACTTATGCCCCACACCACCCCGGCAGCGCTCTCTGTTGCGCCAAAGCTGCTTTCGCTTGCCCAAGGTCGCTTAGCGGCGCTGAGCTGGGGCCATGCTGACGCCCCAACTTGGTTAGCCTTACACGGCTGGTTGGATAATGCGGCCAGCTTTACCCGGTTAGCCCCGCTGTTGGTAGAGGCGTTGGATATTCGCATTGTGGCGCTGGATTTTCGCGGCCATGGTCATTCGGCACACGCACCACAGGGCGGTGACTATGCCCTTTGGGACTATTGCCATGACGTGTTGGATGCCATGGAGTCCTTGGGTCTGGAGCAAACCAGCTTACTGGCCCATTCCATGGGGGCGGCAGTGGCCTGCTTGCTCGCCGCTTCGTTACCTGAGCGTGTCGAGCGGCTAACGCTAATTGATGGACTTGGGGCGCTCAATACGCCCATTGAAGAGACTGCCAACCAGCTGCGTAAGGGACTTACAGCCTACCGTCGGCCGCTATCACGAGCGCCGCGTTACCCCGATATCGAGAGTGCTGTCGCTGCGCGTGTTGCTGGTGGAGTTACACCGATGGATAGCATCACGGCAACACCGTTAGTAGAGCGTAACACCCAGCCTACTGCCGACGGGCATGTGCAAATGCGCACCGACAGCCGGCTACTTAAGCCGTCCCTGGTGCGTTTTACTCCGCAGCAAGTGCTATCGCTACTGGCGGAAATTAACGCTCCGCTGCTATTGATAGAAGGCGAGCAGGGGATTTTAGGCGAGCGAAAATGGGCTCAAGAGGCACGGCAAGCGGCCAAAGGATTAACCCGCAAGGTGCTCAAGGGGGGGCATCATTTACACTTGGAGCCTAGAGCAGTGGCGCAAGTCGCCTCGGCTATCGGCGTTCATTGGGGTAACACTGGTGCCGTTTAGGAAAGGAAAGCAGCATGAATGAATTGGCTCACGTGAGCAGTGGTAATAAAGTCGCTCTGGTATTGGGCAGCGGTGGCGCCCGTGGCTACGCGCATATCGGCGTGATCGAGGCGCTGGAGGCGCGGGGGTTTGAAATTATTGCCGTATCAGGGTGTTCAATGGGCGCAGTGATTGGCGGTATTTATGCCGCAGGTAAGCTGCCTGAATACCGTGACTGGGTATGTCAACTTGACTACCTGGATGTGCTCAAGCTGGTTGACGTAACCTGGAGCTCGATGGGGGCGATGCGTGCCAGCAAAGTCATGAGCAAACTGGAAGCGCTGGTCGGCGATATTCTGATTGAAGACCTAGCGATCCCCGTTACCACGGTAGCGACAGACTTAGTGCGGCAACGGGAAGTGTGGTTTCAAAGTGGCCCATTGCTGCAGGCGATTCGTGCCTCAATGGCCGTGCCGGGTGTTATAACCCCTGTTCATCTGGGCGAGCAGGTGCTGGTGGATGGCGGGCTGCTCAACCCGCTGCCGATTATGCCCATGGTAGCCGCGCACCAAGCAGACTTTGTGGTCGCAGTTAATGTGACTGCCCATAGCCCATTGCCGGTGACCTTAGAGGAGTTACTGCCCAAAGAGGAGGAAGCCGCCGATAGTCGCACCCAAAGCGAGATCGACCGCGATCAACGCATGGGCAGTTGGATAGGCGAGGTGCGTGCTGCTACCCAAAAACTGTGGGCTGGGCTGGGCGGCAATGGTGATGGCGCAAACGGGGAGAACGACGACAAAGAGCTAGAAGAAACCACTGAAGCGCGCGGCAAGCGCGAGTGGAGCAAGCTCGATATGATTTTGGAGTCATTCGATATTACCCAGGCGGCGTTGGCAAAGTACAAAGTGGCGGGGTATCCACCCGATGTGCTGATCGAAATCCCCAAAACAGTGTGTAGTACTTACGAATTTTACCGGGGCCGAGATTTGATTCGTCTTGGCCGCCATTTGGCAGATGAAGCGCTGGAACGCCGGATGCCCGGTATCGCTTCCGATGCTACCGAGTAACGGCTACTGACTCCGCTTGCGCAGTAGGATGTACACTGCCCCAGTGCCACCGTCGATATCGATGGCCGAGCAGAACGCCAACACCCCCGGCCACTCTCGTAGCCAGGTATTGGTATGGCTTTTGAGTACAGGAAAGTCAGAGGTGGTACCCCACGCTTTGCCATGCACCACCAGCACACAGCGCAGACCTTGCCCCGCTGAATCACGCAGAAAACTCTCCAACTCCGCGCGGGCCTCCTCCAGCGTATAACCATGCAGATCAAGCCCCGCCTGCCATGCGGTTTGGCCGCGCTTTAGCTGGCTAAACGTACGCCATGGCAAGTCGGGCACGCTGAACTCGAGGTACTCTGAGGGGCGCACGGCTTCCACCCGGCCATCCGAAGTGCGCCCGCTGGATTGAGGGGCGCTGCTCTCGACTGCCGCGTTGCGCCGTGCTTCATGGGCCTTAACGTCGCGCTTGGGTTTGCCTGGGTCGGCCTGATTGGTGGCGATAGGGCGTACCCCCGCCGCCTTCAAGGCGTCGCGGAAGGCACTGATATCGTCATCATTCGGCAGGTGGCGGTGTCGCGTCATGTCAGGCTCGGGTGGCAGAAAAATGGGGTAGCACAGGTGAAACAGTTAAAGAAGCACAGTATAGCGGGCTGAGCGTTGCTGTGAACCGGGCGGCGTGAAAGGTACAATCTTTTATTCGTCATATGGCTCAGCTTCTATTGCCTGCAGTCATGATTATCGTTAACCAGGAGCCGCTGTGACCACGCATTTAAACGTTGAGCATTCTCACTCAACCCTTTCCCTGTCGGAGTCGTTGCTGGTGAGCCAGCTCTTTACGCTGCGCGACTACCTGCGCTGGGTCTCCAGCGAGTTTTATCTGGCGGGCCTGCACTACGGCCATGGTACCGATTCTGCCTGGGATGAGGCGGTGGCACTCTGCTTGGGTGCGCTGCACCTGCCGTGGAATATCGACCCCAGTGTGCTAGAAGCGCGGCTGCTGCCCGTGGAGCGCCAGCGGATTATTGCCTTGGCGCGGGAACGTGTTACCACCCGCCGCCCGCTGCCTTATCTGCTCGGCGAAAGCTTCTTTGCCGGTCACCCGTTTAGCGTTGACGAGCGCGTGCTGATTCCGCGCTCGCCGATTGCCGAGCTGATTGAAGACGGCTTTGCCGCCTGGTTTCCCGAAGAGCCACCCGCTAGCGTACTGGATCTATGCACTGGCTCCGGTTGTATCGGCATTGCTACGGCACTCTATTTGCCCACCTGCGAAGTGGCGCTTGCTGATATCAGCCAGGATGCCCTGGCCGTGGCACGGCAAAATATTACCCGCCATGATGTGGGAGACCGGGTGCGAGCGGTGGAGTCGGATGTATTCAGCGGCTTGGAAGGTCGACGTTTTGATCTCATCGTCTCCAACCCGCCCTATGTTGATGCCCGTGACCTGGCCACCATGCCTGCTGAGTTCCGCCATGAGCCCTCCTTGGCACTGGGGGCAGGCAACGATGGCTTGGATATTGTCCGGCGCATACTGCGTGAAGCGCGGGAACACCTAACCGATGAGGGCTGGCTGATTGTAGAAGTCGGCAACTCTGATCGCCATGTGGAAGCGGCGTTTCCCGACGTGACTTTCCTATGGCTTGAATTCGAGCGTGGCGGCCAGGGCGTATTTGCCTTGAGCGCCGCTGAACTCGACGCCCATGCGGCGTCTTTCCAGTGAGGAACTAACCGCCATGTCTGGCAATACGTTTGGCAAACTATTTACCGTCACTACTTTCGGTGAGAGCCACGGCCCTGCGCTCGGCGCGATCGTTGATGGCTGTCCGCCTGGGTTACCGTTAAGCGAAGCAGATTTGCAGCACGATCTGGATCGCCGTCGGCCGGGCAGTTCACGGCATACCACCCAACGTAAAGAGCCTGATCAGGTGCGCATCCTGTCAGGGGTGTTTGAAGGCAAGACCACCGGTACCTCTATTGGCCTGTTAATCGAAAATACCGACCAGCGCTCTAACGACTACTCAAAAATCAAAGAGCAGTTTCGGCCAGCGCATGCGGATTACACCTATCACCATAAATATGGCCACCGCGACTACCGCGGCGGCGGGCGCTCCAGCGCCCGTGAAACTGCTATGCGAGTAGCCGCAGGGGCGATTGCCAAGAAATATTTGGCCACCCAAGGTGTTCAGATTCGCGGTTATATGAGCCAGCTAGGCCCCATTAAGATTGATTTTAAACAGTGGGAGTCGGTGGATAAAAATGCCTTTTTCTGCCCCGATCCAGAGCGCGTCGCCGAACTGGAAGCCTATATGGATCAGCTGCGCCGCGATCAGGATTCGGTAGGTGCCGAGATCACCGTGATTGCCGAAGGGGTGCCGGTAGGGCTGGGCGAACCGGTGTTTGACCGCCTGGATGCTGACCTAGCGCATGGTTTGATGAGTATTAATGCGGTAAAAGGTGTGGAGATAGGCGCAGGGTTTGGTTGTGTGGCCCAGCGGGGCAGTGAACACCGTGACGAGATGACGCCTGAAGGCTTTCACTCCAATCATGCTGGAGGCGTACTGGGTGGTATTTCCAGCGGCCAACCCATTGTGGCTCGCTTAGCGCTAAAACCGACGTCCAGCATTACCACACCTGGCCGCTCTATCGATATCCATGGACAGGCCGTCGAAGTGATTACCAAAGGGCGTCACGACCCCTGCGTGGGTATTCGCGCAACGCCCATTGCTGAGGCGATGATGGCGATTACGTTGCTGGATCACTGGCTGCGTCATCGCGGCCAGAATAGTGAGGTGAGCGTTGATACGCCGCGTTTATCCCAGCGCTAACGCAATACGGTGAGGTTTGCAGTTCACTGCTACACTCAAACAAAACAGTGCAGGAGCCGCCTATGAAGATTAACGTTGAGTTTGATCTTACCCCGGACGAGTTTCGCCAATCTCTGGGGTTGCCGGATGTCGAAGCCTTCCAGAAAAATCTGCTGGAAAATATCCAGCGGCAAATGGAGTCTGGGGTAGAGGGCTACGACCCCATGAGTCTTATGAGGCCCTTTCTCCAGCAGCCGATGATGCAGCAAGGGCTCTCTCAAGGGCTATCTGAAGGGCTGTCTCAAGGGCTAGCCAACTTCGGCACTTATCAGCAAATGATGTTGGATATGTTGCGCCAAGCGGGCAGTGCCAGCACTAATTCCACTAGTACCTCTTCGGCTAACGGCAGTGCGTCTGAGCAGGGTGGTAACACCAGCACTAAAAGCAGTGCGGCGAGTTCCAGGGCGAGCAGTACTAATAATAGTGCCAATAAAAGTACCAGTAGTGGTGGTAAGGCCAAGTCAACAGCGTCGTCGCGCTCACGTTCCGGCTCAAGCACACGCTCAACATCCAAGCGCAGTGATTCATAAATCAGTAACGATAGACTGGCAAAAATAGATTGTGGGGAAGTGAGAAAGCGCTTGGTAAAGATCGCTAATGGCGATATGAGAGAGGCAATGCAGAGACGTTTTTGCAGCGTTACTGAATGCAGCTACTTAAAACAGTGTCGCTGTTGCAATGCAGCATGCCAAGGACTACTCTTTTTGCAGTGCAGCAAATCAAGGTAAGGCAAGATCAGTTAGATCACTATGAGTCACTCCAAGGCTCATGCCAAGGAACTAAACAGGAGCAGACACTATGCAAGATAATATGATGGACGCCTTCAACGCCCAAACTAAGCAAATGTTTGAGCCCATGCGTAAAATTAATTCGCTGATGCTCAACAACATGGAAAAAATGACCCAGTATCAGCTGGAAGCCATGAAGCGCTACAGCCAGATGGGTACAGAGCGCATCCGTAGCGCCACTGAAATTCAAGACGCAGAAAGCCTGCGTGATTTTGGCACCAAGCAAGCTGAAATGATGAACGAGCTTTCCCAGCAGATGCAGGAAGACGCGCGTGTCATGAGCGAAATGAGCCTGCAGTTTAAGTCTGAAATGGAAAAAATGTTCAGCGAAGCCGGTCAGCAAATGTCCGAGCAAGCCAAGGCTGCTACTAAAAGCGAGCAACCTGCCAAAGCCTCTAGTCAGTCATCGCGCAAAAGCTGATTAGTGACTTCATCGCGGCGCTCAAGGGCGCCGCGATGCATTTATAAGCTTAAATTTATATATGCTTACATAGCCAAAGTGGTCGGTGCGCCCGAAGATAGGCGTAGGGAGAATGAGTATGCAGTCAGCGTGGCACAATCCGTTCCAGGCAATATCACAAGGGCTATCTGACAGCCTGTCTCAAGGACTTTCTCAAAGACTCTCTCAAGGACTGCCTGAAGGGTTATCTCCAGCGGAGATAGAAGCCTGGAATAATCAGCTTAAAGAGATTAGCGAACAGTACCAAGGATTGATGCAGGATCTGCTTTCCCGTATTGCGCCCAGTGAAGCCGCCGACTCAATTTACAGTGATATGCGTGAAAGCTTTGAAGCGGGTGCGCAGTCATTAATGCAAAACCCTACGCTGCTGTGGGAAACCCAGAACCGTTTGCTTCAAGACCAGTGGCTATTGTGGCAGCAAGCCCTGCGTGGCATGGCTGGCGAGCAAATAACGCCGCTGATTACCCCGGCTAAAAGTGACCGTCGCTTCAAAGATGAAGCATGGACTCAAGACCCTCACTACATGGCCATTATGCAGCAGTACTTACTGTTCTCGCAGATGGTAGAAGAGCTGGTTGAAAGCTTAAGTGGGTTGGATGAAACCCAGAAGCGTAACTTGATGTTTTACGCCCGCCAGTTGGTCAATGCGATGGCGCCAACTAACTTTATGACCACCAACCCAGAGGTTATGCGCCGCACTATTGAGACCCGTGGTCAAAACCTAGTGGATGGTTTAGCCCGTTTACGTGAAGATTTAGGTAACTCTGGTGAAGGTATCAACGTCCGCATGACAGACCGCGCTGCCTTTGGCGTGGGCGAAAACATTGCGGTAACGCCCGGTTCGGTGGTGTATGAAAATGAACTGATCCAGTTGATCCAATATACGCCAACGACGGAAAAGACCTTTAAAACGCCGTTGCTAATGGTGCCGCCGTGGATCAATAAGTATTACATTCTCGATCTGCGCGAAGATAACTCAATGGTGAAGTGGCTGGTGGATCAAGGCCATACGGTATTCTTGATCTCTTGGCGTAATCCTGGCCCGGAGCATCGCGATATCACCTGGGCTGACTATATGCAGATGGGGCCGATCAGCGCGATAGAAGCTATCGAGCAGGCCTGTGGCGAGAAATCGGTTAATCTACTCAGCTACTGTGTCGGCGGCACGTTAACGGCATCGACGGTAGCGTACCTCACCAGCACTCGGCGTGGGCGCAAAGTAAAGTCGGTGACCTATATGGCCACGCTGCAGGATTTCCGTGATCCTGGCGATATCGGTGTATTTCTCAATGAGCGGGTGGTTGAAGGGATTGAACAAACGCTAGAAGCGAAGGGCTACCTTGATGGCCGCTCGATGGCTTACACCTTCAACTTGTTGCGTGAGAATGACCTGTTTTGGTCGTTCTACATTAATAACTACTTGAAGGGTGAGACGCCTGCCGCCTTTGATCTACTCTACTGGAATACCGATGGTACCAATTTAACCGCAGGTACCCATGCCTGGTATTTACGCCATATGTACTTAGAGAACCGCTTGGTTGAGCCCGGCGGCATTGAGCTGGATGGCGTGAAAATTGATCTGCGCAAGGTGTCGGCTCCCAGCTATTTCGTTTCCACCAAAGAAGACCACATCGCCAAATGGAACAGTACTTACTATGGGGCGTTGCTACCCAAAGGGCCGGTTACCTTTGTGCTAGGCGGCTCGGGTCATATCGCAGGTATCGTCAACCCGCCTAATAAAAATAAGTATGGCTACTGGACTAACGACACACTACCTGAAAACCATGAGGNNGCTCAGGAGGGCTCCTGGTGGCCTCACTGGCAGGCGTGGATGACCGACAATGGCTATGCCGATAGCGAAAAAATGGTGCCTGTACGTCAACCCGGTGACGGCGAGCTCAAGGTGATCGAGCCTGCGCCAGGGCGTTATGTGAAAACCACCATTCCCGAAGTGCTGGGAGAAGTCCCGTCTAAGTCTTAATGGCGTGTCTTAATGGCGTCGTCGCTGATGTCAAAACCCAAAAAGCCCGCTGAAAATCAGCGGGCTTCGTTTTATCATGGTTCAATTACGAATTAAGTAGTCGAAAGCGCCCAGCGACGCTTTGGCGCCTTCGCCCATGGCGATGATGATCTGCTTGTAGGGCACGGTAGTTACATCGCCTGCAGCGAAGACGCCGGGCACCGATGTCATACCGTGAGCATCGACGATGATCTCACCGCGGGGCGTCATTTCTATTGGAGAACCTTTCAACCACTCGGTGTTAGGCACCAGACCAATCTGAACAAAAATACCTTCCAGCGCGATGGATTTGCTCTCATCGGTGGTGCGGTCTTTATAGTTCAAGCCATTCACACGGCTGCCATCGCCCGTTACTTCGGTGGTTTGTGCGTTGAGGATAATATCGACGTTAGGCAGACTCTTGAGCTTTTTCTGCAGCACCGCGTCGGCGCGCATCTCACCCATAAACTCTACGAGCGTGACATGGCCGACAATACCCGCCAGATCAATCGCCGCTTCAACGCCAGAGTTACCTCCGCCAATCACCGCTACCCGCTTACCTTTGAACAGCGGGCCGTCACAGTGAGGGCAGTAAGCCACCCCTTTGTTGCGGTACTGCTGTTCGCCGGGCACATTCATTTCGCGCCAGCGGGCACCCGTCGCCAGTACCAGGGTTTTGCTCTTAAGCGTCGCACCCGACTCCAAAGTAATTTCGTGCAGCCCACCTTCAGCCTCGGCTGCTTTAAATGCTGTGGCAAGCTGCAGGTTCATGACATCGACTTCGTAATCTTTTACGTGCTCTTCAAGCGCGCTAACCAGCTTGGGGCCTTCGGTATGGGAAATGGAGATAAAGTTTTCAATTCCCATGGTGTCAGCCACCTGACCACCGAAACGCTCAGCGGCAATGCCGGTGTTAATGCCTTTGCGTGCTGAGTAAATAGCGGCTGCCGCGCCTGCCGGGCCACCACCAATGACAAGCGTATCGAAAGCGGCTTTCTCGTTTAGCTTTTTGGCATCGCGTTCTGCGGCACCTGTATCAACTTTGACCAAAATTTGCTCAAGGGTCATGCGGCCTTGATCGAACGGCTTACCGTTCAGATAGATGCTTGGCACTGACATGATTTCCCGCGACTCAACTTCGTCCTGAAACAGAGCCCCGTCAATAGCGACGTGACGAACGTTCGGGTTGAAGATAGCCATGAGGTTAAGCGCTTGAACCACGTCAGGGCAGTTCTGGCACGAGAGCGAGTAGTAAGTCTCGAAAAGCATCTCACCGTCGAGGGCTTTGATTTGGTCGAGTAGCTCAGTAGACGTTTTAGGTGGATGGCCGCCGACTTGCAGCAGTGCCAACACCAGCGACGTGAACTCGTGGCCCATGGGGATACCGGCAAACACCACGCCAGTCTCTTCACCAGGGCGGTTGATCGCAAACGATGGCGTGCGGGCGTCCTGACCATCGCTGTGTAGGGTAATCTTATCGCTCAGGCTGCTGATGTCCTCAAGCAGGCCGAGAAGTTCTTGTGACTTGGCACCGTCATCGAGGGAGGCAACGATCTCGAACGGCTGAGTCACTTTTTCCAGATACGCTTTTAACTGGGATTTTAAATTGGCGTCCAGCATGACGATCGCTTCCTCGCAGTAAACATGTCGGTGTTTGATCACAGGACACACAGTAAAAACGTGCCCTTAAAAAAACACCCGAGCTGGTGCCCGGGTGTCGCGCTGCCAAATAGAGCTACTAGAGGCTTAAAAAATGTCCGTTTGGCAGCCGTGGGCAGTTTAGATTTTGCCTACGAGATCCAGCGAGGGCGCGAGTGTTTCTTCGCCTTCTTTCCATTTAGCCGGGCACACTTCGTTCGGGTTGGCACGAACGTATTGAGCAGCTTTCACTTTACGCAGCAGCTCTTCGGCGTTACGGCCAATGTTGCCAGCGTTGATTTCGACAATTTGGATTTTACCGTCGGGGTCGACAACGAAAGTGCCACGCTCAGCGAGCCCCGCTTCTTCAATCAACACTTCGAAGTTACGTGAAATCTGTAGTGTGGGATCGGCGATCATTGGGTACTGCAGCTTGCCGATAGTCTCTGAGCTGTCATGCCACGCTTTGTGAGTAAAGTGGGTGTCGGTTGAAACGCTGTAGATTTCAACGCCCAGCTTCTTGAACTCGGCATAGTTATCGGCCAAATCGCCCAGCTCAGTGGGGCAAACAAAGGTAAAGTCGGCCGGGTAGAAGAAGAAAATAGACCACTTGCCTTGTAGATCCGCTTCAGTCACATCGACAAATTCGCCATTCAGGTAAGCAGTGGCTTTAAACGGTTTTACTTCAGTGTTGATCAAGGACATTCAGATAATCTCCAGTTGTCATGAGTGTAGGGTTTATAAAGTAGTGCTAATGCTAACGGCTAACGACTAATGTCTAAAATTAAAAAAAGCCATCCAGCTAATAGCATTACCCTATTGGCGAATCAAAGGTCGCTGTTTTGCTAGACAATTAATGGGGGCGTTAGACAAAAATACAAGAATTTTTCACATTGGCTTGCGGTAGGCGTCACTGCACCGCAAAATTCGCACGGTCAGCATTATGGCCTACGCTATTGTTAGCCGCTGACGGCTGTTTCCGACAGCGGTAGGGCACATTTGGTAAAAAAATTGGCAAAACATTTGGCTGAATTGTTTAGTGAATGGCTAAGACAACAGGAGCAGTGATAATGGGGAACATCCACAAACTTTCCGCGGCCGTTGCGGCTATCTCATTCGCCGCAGCGGCTAGCGCTGCCCACGCCGAAGAGGTGCGGGTGTTTAACTGGTCAGACTACATTGCTCCGGAAACGCTGGAAAAATTTACCGAGCGAACCGGCATTGAAGTGACTTATGACGTTTATGACAGCAATGAAATTTTGGATGCCGCACTGCTCGCCGGACGTTCCGGCTACGATGTAGTGGTTCCTTCTACCTACTACTTCACCCGCCAAGTGAAGGCAGGTGTTTTTCAGCCGCTCAATCATGAATTGCTGCCCAATTTAGACAACCTTAACCCCGAACTGATGGCCAACCTGGAAACCATCGATGCCGGTAGCGAATACTCGGTTCCCTATATGTGGGGTACTAATGGGATCGGCTATAACGTTGACCGGGTAAAAGAAATTTTGGGTGACGACGCACCGGTAGATAGCTGGGCACTGCTGTTTGATCCTGAAATAACCGCTGCATTGAGCGAAGCAGGCTGCGGCTTGTCGATGCTGGATTCTGCCGATGAAATGCTCTCGCCCGCCATGGCGTACCTGGGTTTTGATCCCCTGAGTGAAAATCTGGACGATATTGAAGCCGCTGGTGAACTGATTGCCGGCGTTCGCGACGACATGACCTATTTTCACTCCTCCCGCTATGTGTCCGATCTGGCGAATGGTGATATCTGCGTAGCCGCTGGCTACTCGGGTGATATTTTCCAGGCCGCCGATCGTGCCGAAGAAGCAGGGCGTGATTTCACCATCGCCTACAGCATTCCTAAAGAAGGCGCCGCGCTCTGGTTCGATATGATGGCAGTACCTGCCGATGCACCTAACACTGAAAACGCTCACGCCTTTATTAACTTTATCCTCGACCCGGAAATCGCCGCTGAAATTACCGAGTACGTGCGTTATGCCAATCCTAACGCGGCGGCCAATGAATATCTCTCTGAAGAGATCATCAATGACCTGGCTATCTACCCAGAAACCGAGGTCATGCAAAACCTATACGTGCAGGCTGAAAAGCCTCAAGATGTGCTGCGTGCTCGTACGCGCATTTGGAACCGCGTAAAGTCTGGTCGTTAAACCGACATTTATCCGACGGCGGGCCTGGGGTTAATTCTCTCTGGCTCGCTGCTCGTCTTTTTTAATGCCCGGATTGCCGGGTNNCCTTTTGATGGGAGTGGCGAATGGTCACTACGCCCCTGTCGAACGAGCCTTCATCTGCTTCGCCAATCACGCCTTCTTCGTCGCGCCCCCAGGGTAAAACCCCGCGGTTTGCTGAAGATGTGGTGCTGGAAGTAAAACGCTTAAGCAAGCGGTTTGATGATGCGCTGGCGGTGGATGATGTCAATTTGCAGGTTAAGCGCGGAGAAATTTTCGCGCTATTAGGTGGTTCCGGGTCAGGTAAATCAACCCTGCTGCGCATGTTGGCGGGCTTTGAGACGCCCTCCGAAGGGCGTATTTTATTAGACGGTGAAAATATCACCGCTATGCCTCCGCACAAGCGGCCTATCAATATGATGTTCCAGTCCTATGCGTTGTTTCCGCATATGACGGTGGCGCAGAATATTGCCTTTGGTTTAAAGCAGGACAAGCTCCCCAAAGCGGATATCGACGCTCGCGTCGCGCAAATGTTGAAACTGGTGCATATGGAGCGCTTTGCCAAACGCAAACCGCATCAACTCTCTGGCGGCCAGCGCCAGCGTGTAGCACTGGCGCGTTCGCTGGCCAAGCGGCCTAAGCTGTTACTATTAGACGAGCCCATGGGCGCACTGGATAAAAAACTGCGCACTGAAATGCAGCTTGAAGTGGTCGAGATCATCGAACAGGTGGGCGTTACCTGCATTATGGTCACTCACGACCAGGAAGAGGCGATGACCATGGCCGATCGTGTGGCGATCATGGCCGATGGCTGGATTGAGCAGATAGGCTCGCCGATCGATATTTATGAAAGCCCGGTGAGCCGTATGGTGGCGGAATTCGTCGGTACGGTGAATCTGTTTGAAGGCGAGATTAGCGAAGATGCTGCTGACCACTGCCGCATCGTCGCTCCCGCGCTCGAGCGGCCCATCTATATTGACCACGGTATTACTACCCAGGCGGTAGATCGGCGGGTTTGGGTCGCGCTGCGCCCTGAGAAAATTTGGCTCACCCGTGAAAAGCCCACTACGGAGTACAACTGGGCGGCTGGCAAGGTGGATGATATTGCCTATTTAGGCGGTTTCTCGCTCTACTACGTGCGCACCCAGTCGGGCCAAATCATTAAAGTCAGTATGGCCAATACAGAGCGTCGCGGTGATCGACCTACCTGGGAAGACAGTGTGTATGTCTACTGGGAAGATCACAGTACGATTGTTTTGAACCGCTAGCGTCTTGAGCTGCTAACGCTTTGAATTGCGATAGTGGCGCATTCCTTACCGCGAGGAGACTGCCTTTAATGAAGTTATCTCGTTCTTCAGCACTGCTCAAACGCTTGCAGCTGGGGCGCCGAGCAGTGATCGCGTTTCCGCTCGTGTGGCTGACGCTGTTTTTTTTACTGCCCTTTGCGCTGGTGCTCAAAATCAGCCTCTCCGAAGCGGCGATTGCGATTCCGCCCTATGGCCCGCTGCTTGAGTACGCCGATCAGACGCTGCATGTCTTTCTTAATCTGGGCAATTATCTCTTTCTGCTCTCAGATTCGTTGTACATCGCCGCCTATTGGGGCTCGGTGAAAACGGCGTTTATTGCCACGCTGGCCTGTTTGTTGCTCGGTTACCCGATGGCGTATGCCATGGCCCGAGCCCCGGCACGCTGGCAGCTGCTGTTACTGCTGCTGGTCATGTTGCCGTCATGGACGTCGTTTTTGATTCGTGTCTATGCCTGGATGGGAATTCTAAGCAACAGTGGGTTAATCAATAACCTGTTGATAGGGATTGGTCTGATTGATTCGCCGCTGCGCATGATGAATACCCAGTTTTCAGTGACCATCGGCATCGTATACGCCTACTTGCCGTTCATGGTGTTGCCGCTATATGCCCACTTAACGCGCATGGATAACTCGTTGCTAGAGGCCGCTGCAGATCTTGGCTCGCGCAAGCTCAATACCTTTATCAAAGTCACCTTGCCGCTCTCTACAGGAGGTATTGTGGCCGGTTCGATGCTGGTGTTCATTCCTGCGGTAGGGGAGTTTGTGATTCCTGAACTGCTTGGTGGCCCTGATACGTTAATGATTGGCAAAGTGCTGTGGGAGGAGTTCTTCCTCAACCGTGACTGGCCGGTGGCGTCGGCGCTGGCCATGGTGATGCTACTGCTGTTACTGGTGCCGATTGTCTGGTTTCATCGCTATCAGTCCAAGGAGCTTGAATAATGAGCATGCGACGGCCGAACTTCTCGACGGTCATGCTGGTGCTTGGTCTGCTGTTTCTTTACCTGCCGATGTTTGTGCTGGTGGTGTATTCGTTTAACGCATCGAAACTGGTCACGGTGTGGGCGGGGTTTTCCACTCAGTGGTACGGCGAGCTGTTTCGAGATCAGCAGATTTTGTCGGCGGTATGGACGAGCCTGCGCATCGCATTTTTCGCGGCCAGCATGGCGGTTTGCCTGGGCACCGTGGCAGCCTTTGTAATGACGCGCTATGGCCACTTCCGAGGCAAAACGGCACTGTCGAGTATGGTCACAGCGCCGCTGGTGATGCCTGAAGTCATCACGGGTCTTTCGCTGCTGCTGCTATTTGTGCAGATGGCGCAGATTACCGGTTGGCCAGCCGATCGGGGCATGGCAACCATTTGGATTGCTCACACCACCTTTTGCAGTGCCTATGTGGCGGTCGTGGTGGCTGCGCGGCTGCGGGAAGTGGATCACTCCATTGAAGAGGCCGCCATGGATTTGGGCTCACCTCCAGTGAAAACCTTTTTTTCTATCACGTTGCCGATCATTACCCCCGCGCTGGCTGCAGGCTGGCTGCTGGCGTTTACCCTCTCTCTGGATGACCTGGTGATCGCCAGCTTTGTTTCAGGCCCAGGGGCCAATACGCTGCCGATGGTGGTGTTTTCGTCTGTGCGTATGGGGGTGTCGCCGAAGATCAATGCGCTTGCTACATTGATCATCCTAACGGTATCGCTGGCGACGCTGTTAGCGTGGTTTTTTATGCGGCGTAATGAGACCCGGCGGAAGGCTGCTCTACGAGACGTTTAGATCAAGCTATAGAACGTCGTCGTCGCGCCCGGCGACGACGCTATCGAGTTCTCCGGTCATCGGTGAGACGATGATCTGTAGCTGGATGGGCGCGCAGCATTGATGGCAATCCTCCCAGGTATCATGGCTGCCCTGTGACGTATCAATCAGGAAGGTCAGCGGCGAATCGCAGTAGGGGCAGTGGAAGTCATAATTGACCAGGGCGTCGTCTTGCATTGTTGGCTACCTTGTATAGCGGATGCGCTAAATCAGTTTCTTACCCAATGAGTGTAGCAGTGTGGTCGTCGGGTAGGGCATCGTGGGATTGAATCAGGTAGGATATCCCAGGATTTAAGTTCCCAAAGCAACGCAGCGAGAGTAGCGATGATGTTACGTAACATGGCAGTAGCGGCCCTAGTGGCCTTTCCGATGGTCGCGTTGGCTGAAACCCCCAATGTCACCGCTGGTGAGTGGGAGTTTGTGAGCAAAACCAGCGTCACCGGCGAAATGGAAATTCCGGATCAAACGGAAACCGAGCGACAGTGTATTAGTCAGGAAGAGCTTGAGGGAGCTGAATTTGGCTTCATCGAGGAAGAAGAAGGCTGCGAACTGCTCGACCAGGAGCTGAATGCGGACGGTCTAAGCTACAGCATGGTGTGTCGCGCTGAGGGTGGCGAAGCCACCATCGATGGCGAAATGCGTTTTATGGGCGAGCGTATCGAAGGCAGCGTCGATATTCTTACCCAGTCCCCCATGGGTGAGCTGAGCATGAATACCGTGATTGAAGGCGAGTATCTTGGCGAGTGTGAGTAATCGCTAGCTCTCTTTTCAAAGGGTGCCAACAGGCACCCTTTC
>LGOV01002185.1_pt1 | contig 24778 bp, 26 predicted proteins | sample 469881 | NCBI WGS metagenome assembly LGOV01 (sample SAMN03857199, study PRJNA290197) | marine sediment metagenome | biome: marine cold seep biome; feature: cold seep; material: marine sediment; isolation source: sample #5579, elevator 3A push core 41 containing 12 cm of sediment... ...
ATATTTTAAAAAATTATGAAAAACACTAGTTTTTTACAAAAATGTATGGTAATATTTTATTAAAGTAAAAAATATGTGAGGGATAAAATAATGGTGCACCTGAGTTTAACTGCATTACTATATTCGCAAAAGAACATAGATTTAGCATATAAATCTAAAAAAATATGTAGAGAGTTAAGCATTAATTTAATTAATGCAGGAGATTTTATTGATTTAACTATGAAAATTATTCAATTAAATCCACAAATTGTATTTTTTGATTTATCTACGGTAAGATTGGAAAACCAAATTATGGAACTTTTTGTTGCAAAAGGTCAGTATCATATTCCTAATATTGTCATTATATATGAAAAGCCAGAAGACCTAATACAATATGAAAAGTTTAAGTTTTTTAGTGTTAAACCTAGTAAGCTTGATAAGTTTTTGTTTGAGCATGATAAAACCTTTAAGTTAAAAGCAGCTTTAGTAGAGAATGAGAGAGGCAGTTTAATTATAATTGATAACGAGCTTAATAATCACTTATTTAATATTGGGTTTTCACCTAAGCATACAGGGTATAATTATTTAATTGAAGCTGTAAAAATTTTAATGAAAAAAGCAGGGAGTATAGGCTCTTTAAACAACGATGTATATCCTTTAATTGCAGCTAAATTTGGAACTAGAGTAACTAATGTAGAAAGAAACATTAGAAATGCAATTGTTTGTGCTTTTAATAACTACAATATTAGTACAAAAAAAATAAATTGTATTTTTAGTAAATTTAAAACCAGACCAACTAATAGAGAGTTTATTTGTTTATGTTTAGAAGAAATGAGAAATGATTATATAAAGAAAAATAAAAAAATAATAAATAGCTAAATAATTTAATAAATATAGTGTATGGCAAACTATGAAGTACACAGAAAAATATATTATATAAAGCAAAAACTGATCCAGCACCTTAAAGACTACAAGATTTTGTACATAATAGGTGGGTTAGTTTTTTTACTGGGTTTTGTGTGCGGGGTTTTTACAGCCATTAAATACGCAGACCTTGTTGATATTAGGGACATAACGGATAGCGTCCTAATAAATTTTTTAAAAGATGAAACAAGTGTTTTTGGTGTGTTTTTTTCAAGGGTTATTTCCTATATATTTATATGTGTAATAATAATTTTAATAAATGCTGTTTTTTGGTGCATTCCACTTAACTATATATTTTTATTTTATAAGAGTTTCATTCTAGCTATGAACATAAGTTTTTTAATAATACTTTTCGGGTTTAGCGGAATTTTAATTTCACTGCTTGTTCTAATTCCTTGTCAGGTAATTTTTAACTCTTCCTTAATATCACTTATTAGTATATGTGTCAGAAGAAGTATAGAGAGGAGGAAGTTTGGCTTTGCCTATTTTAGCGACTGCCAACCTTTTTTCCCGAGTAAAACACTTTATTTCATATGTTGTTTATTTTTGGTCTGTGCGGTTTTAGAGCTTTTACTGCTTCCTATAATATCTGTAACTTTTATAATTATTGTGTAGCAATTAGGTAGCATATAAATCCTCTATTATGATAAAATAATAGAGAGAGGTTCTTATGAAAGTAGTACTACTAGTTATTGATGGTTTTGGGATTGGTGAGGCGCCAGACGCTAAAGAATATGGCGACGAGGGCTCTAATACCTTTTTAAATACAAACAGAGTTCGTCCTTTTAATATTCCTAATTTAGAGAAGTTAGGACTTAAAAATATAGACGGCATTAATCTGGAACACACACAAAGTGTTGTGGGTAATTTTGCGAGGCTTAAAGAGCTTTCTCCTGGTAAAGATACTACCACTGGTCACTTAGAAATGAGCGGTGTTATTTTAAAGCAGGCTTATCCAACTTATCAGAATGGTTTTACAAAAGATGTTATTGAAAAAATTGAAAAAGCAATTGGACAAAAAGTAATAGGCGGACAGGCTATTTCAGGTACTAAAATTATTAAACTCTTAGGCGAGGAGCATATGCGCACCAGAAAACCTATTGTTTACACCAGTGCCGATAGTGTTGTTCAAATTGCTACTCACGATAAAATTTATTCTGTTAAAGAGCTTTATATTATGTGCAAAGAGGTAAGAGAGGTAATGCAAGGTGATTATGGTGTTGGCAGAGTAATAGCCAGACCATTTACTGGAAGTGGAGCTGAGGATTTTTACCGTTTACCATACAGAAAAGATTTTGCACTTGATCCACCAGGGGTTACAATGATGCATCTTTTAAAAAAACATGGTAAAGATGTTGTAGGTGTTGGCAAAATTAAAGATATCTTTAATGGTAGGGGCATAACAATTCACTTACCAGCAAAAAATAATGAAGACGGCGTTGAGGCAATTAAAGCAGGAATTAGTATGGATATTGATGGACTAATTTTTGCAAACCTTAACGATACTGATATGCTTTATGGACACAGAAATGACGTAGATGGCTATATAAAAGCGGTAGAAGGCGTTGATAGTGCACTTCCTGATATAATAAACAGTTTGGATTATGAAGATGTTATTATAATTACAGGCGATCATGGTTGTGACCCAACTACCCCTTCAACAGATCACTCACGTGAATATACACCGCTACTAATTTACTCTAAGAGTTTTAAACAGGGAGTAAATTTAGGTACTTTAAACGGTTTTGACAACATAGCAAAACTAATTTTAGAGCTATTTGATATTAAAAAAGGCTCAGTACTAAATAAAATAAGATAAAAAAGGGAATACGAAATGGAAAAAAGACTAAATATAATTGTAAAAGAAATTAAAGAAAGAATTTTTTATGAACCAGACATTGCCATTATTTTAGGCAGTGGCCTTGGAAAGTTTGCAGATTTAATTGAAAACAAGATTGAAATACCATACGAGGAACTGACTGGTATGCCTGTTAGTACTGTAAAAGGGCATAGCGGTATGTTTATTTTTGGTAAAGTTGCAGGCAAAAGCATTGTTGCTATGAAGGGAAGATTTCATTTATATGAAGGTTACAGTGCAAAAGAAGTTACAATGCCAATTTACCTTTTTAAACTTTTAGGTGTTAAAAGCCTTTTAGTTACTAACGCAAGTGGTGCAGTTAATAGTAAAATTAAACCAGGGGATTTAATGATTATTAACGACCATATTAATTTAACGGGTAAAAACCCTCTTGTGGGTGGTGCTATGGTTGATTATGGTGTACGTTTTGTTGATATGACACATGCTTATGACAAAGAGTATATTAAGCTTATTAACCAAATAGCACAGCAACAAAATTTGGCTATAAAAAACGGTATTTATATTCAGTTTATGGGTCCAACTTATGAAACTCCAGCTGAGGTTAAAATGGCAAGAGTATTAGGTGCTGACACTGTTGGTATGAGTACTACAGTTGAAGTTATAGCTGGTGTTCAGTGTGGTCTTAGGGTTGCAGGCATTAGTGCAGTTGCAAACATGGCAAGTGGCATTTTAGATAAACCACTAAACCATAAAGAAGTGCTTGAGGTTATGGGAGAAGTAGAAGATAAGTTTACAAAACTAGTTTTAGAATTTTTAAGCAGAATATAAACTTTATAATAACGATAAGGCCACTAATTAAAGTGGCTTTTTTTTACATAAAAAAACATTAGTTGCAAATAATACAGTTAAACCAATTAATTATAGGAGGGTTTTTTATGAAAAAGACCTTATTAGTTTCTTTAATGTTACTCTTAACAGTAGCTACCTTGTTTGCAAGCAGACCTACAGCAGTGGTTTATGCAAATAATGAGAATATTGTAAGTTATACTAATAAAGCTTATTTATTAGTAGACTACAACACAGGTAAAATCTTAGTTGAAGAGGGGTCAGATGCCAAATATCAAGTGGCAAGCATTGTTAAATTAATGACAACACTGCTTAGCCTAGAAGCCTTAGATGAAGGTAGACTCAAGCTTACCGACAAAGTTATGGCAAGCCAGCACTCGGCTAGTATGGGAGGGTCTCAAGCCTTTTTAGATGCAGGTCAAGAGTATGAGATAGGTGAACTACTTAAAAGCATAATTGTAGCAAGTGCAAACGATTCAAGCGTACTAATAGGCGAAGTTGTAGGTGGAAGCGAAGACAACTTTGTAGATATGATGAACAAAAAAGCACAAGCACTTGGAATGTACAACACTCAATATGCTAATGCTACTGGACTACCTGATGCTAATCAGTACTCAACAGCCAAAGATACAGCTAAAATTTTGAAAGAAGTTATGAAGCATAAAGAGTATTTTGACTATTCATCAATTTGGATGGACGATTTTTATCATCCACTTGACGGAAGAAGCACGGAGCTTACTAATACTAACCGCTTAACTCGTTATTACAAAGGCTGTGATGCAGGTAAAACAGGTTATACCGATGAAGCCGGGTATTGTCTCAGCGCTAGTGCAAAAAAGGCAGATATGCGACTTATTGCCGTGGTACTTGGTGCAAAAAGTAGTAGGGACCGCTTTCAAGCAGTAAGTGATTTGTTAAGTTATGGCTTTGCAAACTATAAAAACGAACATATCATAGAGAGTGGCAGTGAACTAGACGAAATGGTAAACTTAAGAGGCGCGGTAGATAGAGCAGGAAAACTAACCTTTAAAGACGATTTTTACTATCTTACTAAAAAAGGTAGTGATGATGTGTTTGAAATAAAGCTAGATTTACCAAAAACCGTTAAAGCACCGCTTAACAAGGGTGACTATGTTGGAAAAGCTTATGTAGTTAAAGATGGAGAAGTATTAGAAGAAGTAGACGTAGTGGCTTATGAGAGTTATGAAAAACAAAAAATGAAAGATATTTTAAGAAAAATATTTAATGGATGGGGCGTAAAGCAAAGCCTAAAGTATAAAAACAACAAAATAAAACAAAAAAGAGGTACTATGCAAACCTCTTTTTTGTTTGCATAGTACCTAAAAACTATACAATATCATTGCAAAAACAATATCTATTTGATATAATGCTTTAGGTAAAAGGGGTTTTTATGTTTAATATACTTAGCTCGGGAATAAATAACAAAACTATTATTGAACTTTTAGCTTTTGTAATAGCAATCGTTTTTGCACTTAGCATTCATGAGTATGCACATGCGTATCTGGCTACTAAACAGGGCGACTTAACTCCAAAGGCTTATGGAAGGTTAACACTTAACCCAAAAGCTCATATTGACCCAATTGGTTTTTTAATGTTACTTATAGTAGGGTTTGGTTGGGCAAAACCAGTACCGGTTAACCCAAATAATTTCAAAGACTATAAAAAAGGTATGTTTTTAGTATCTATTGCAGGTATTACAGTGAACATTATATTATTTTTAGTGTTTACAGCACTAATGGTATTAATAACAGAGGGTGCACTGCTAAATACTAGCACTTCACTTGGTTTATTTTTTACAGTTCTTGTTATGTACCTATCTATGATTAACTTAGTACTAGCAATTTTCAATTTGCTTCCCATTGCACCGCTTGACGGGTTTAACATTGTAAAATCAGTTACGAGATATGGCAATTCTTTTGTAAGATTTATGGAACAAAGAGGACAAATGATACTACTTATTTTACTTATAAGCGGGGTAGCAGGTAACTTTATTTCAAATGCTTATTATTTTATTGCAAACCCAGTTATTAATTTATTTACAAGTCTATTTTTTTAAAGGATAATATATGAAACAAACTAATAATGTTAATTTAATAGAAGATATAGAAGATGATAGCTATAAATTCAAACTAGAAAACTTCCAGGGTCCGCTTGATCTCTTGCTTCATTTAATTAAGGGAAGTAAACTGGATATTCACGAAATTAATTTAAGTGAAATTACAGAACAGTACCTTGTGTATATGAAAGAACTAGACGGTATAGATATGGAGAAGGCAGCTGAGTTTATTGAAGTTGCGGCTACCTTAATTGAAATTAAAAGCAGAGCTGTACTACCACGTGAAGAAGAATTAAGTGAAGACGAAGAAGACCCAGAAAGCCTACTACTTAGAAGGCTTCAAGAATATAAAGTGTTTAAAGATGCAGGCGAAAAGCTTACAGTTATTGAAAATGTTGATAGGTTTTATAAAGAGCCATCAAAATCGGCACATGATTATAGAATTGTTTTAAAACAGATGAATATGGACAATTTAGTAGGTGCATTTAGTAACCTATTACATAAAATTGATCAAGAAGCAGAAACCTTGATTCCTAAAACTATTATGAAAGATAGGTTTACGGTTGAAGAGAAGACTTTTGAGCTTCGAGCAAGTCTAATTACTAAAAAGAAATTGACCTTTAGTGAGCTTGTTGAAGAAGACTATAGTAGAACAGAGGTTATAACAGTATTTTTAGCACTGCTTGAAATGCTTAAAATGCAAGAAATTACAGTAGAGCAAAATGATAAGTTTGCTGAAATTGAAATTATTAGATGTGAGGATAAGACAAGTGAAGAAGAATAGATTAAATAACATATTAGAATCAATTTTATTTGTTTCAGGTGAAGGCGTTTCAAAAGAAGACCTACTTGATAAACTAGAAGTATTAGAAGAAGAGTTAGATACCGCGATTTTAGAGCTTGGAGACAAGTACTCTAAAGAAAGTGGAATACATATTATTACTTACAGAAATAAAGTGCAACTCAGTTCAAATTCAGATTATTCTGATGAAGTGGCTAATGTACTAAACCCAATTAGAGAGCGTAAATTGAGTAGAGCAATGCTAGAGGCTATTGCAATTGTTGCTTACAAACAACCAGTTACAAGATTGGATATTGAAAACATTAGAGGTGTAAACTCAGATTATGCTATTCAAAACTTGTTAAAACATAAAATGGTTGAAGTGGTAGGCAGAAAAGATGCAATAGGAAAACCAATGCTTTTTGGAACAACTGAAGACTTTTTGAAACGTTTTGAAATAAGTAACATTGACGAGCTTCCTGATTACGACGAACTACTTGAATCAATTGCTGTAATTAATGGCGATAACAAAGAAGCCCTATTTAATAATTTTGAAGTAAAAGAAGATGAAGAATTTGAAGAGGCTGAAGAAGAATTTACTTTACCAGAAAATGAAGAAATTCCAGAGTTTTTACAAGACGAAGAAGGGCTTGAAAAATTTGACGACTCAGAAAGTGAAACACTGGCTAGACTGAATAGTTTAAATGAAGCGGTAGGCAGTTAAAATAACAATAAATTAATAAAATGTATGAAATTTAAATTCATACATTTTTTTTGTACCAAAAGCTCATACTAAATTTATGGAAAAGTATATAATTTGTTTGGGACTCATAGGTCTAGTATTGTTTTTGCCTGTCAAGTTTAAAATTAAAATTGAGTTTGATTTACTAAATAATAAGGGCAAATTAAAGCTTTATTTAGTTAACTTAAAATTTGTAAATTTAAGCTTTAGTCTGCGAGGAAAAAGCCTTATAATAACCAAAAAAAATGGCAAAAAACGCCTTGTAGGGCTAGTTGGCAGTGGAGATGAGAGTAATTTCGAAGATAATTTTGGGAGAGAGTTAATAAAAAACTTAACGGTAAAAAATGCTTACTTATTCTCAAACATAGGAGCCCGCAGTAATGCCTTTTTAACAAGCATGTTAACTGGCACAGCTCAAATAATTTCTGCAATTTTGTTTAGTTTTTTAAAGGCAAAAAAAAAGCCTATTATAATCAATAATGTGTACCCAAAGTTTGACGAGGAAATGTTTGATTTTACAATAAAATTAAGAGTAAAAATCAATTTATTTAAACTCACTAAAAGCTTTATAAAAGCTATTAAAAAAGCTAAATTTAAATCAAAAAAGGAAGGTAAAAGTTATGTCTGAAAAACAAGATAATATAGAATATTCACACCCTATAGAACAAATTATGAAAACAACAATGACAAAACTAAAATCAGTAATAGATGTAAATACGGTAATAGGTCAACCGCTTGAAACTAAAGACGGTACCACTATTATTCCCATTAGCAAAGTAACTGTTGGTTTTGTAACTGGTGGAGGTGAATATACTTCAAATTATCCTAAGAGTAAATATACAGGTGAGGATTATCCTTTTGCGGGTGGTGCAGGGTCTGGGTTTAACATTATGCCAGTTGGTTTTTTAATTAAAGAAGGCGACAGTTTTAAAATGCTAGATGTAACGCCTGATGCTACAGCTTCAAATTTATTTGAAATGGTAGCAAATATTGTTAGTGCATTCTCGGGTACAAATAATAATGATGATGAAGGTGAGAAAAATGAAAAATAAAGTACTTGTTAGTGTGGCTCTTTTAGTCGTACTACTTTATATGTTCAATGTTTATTATTCTGTAAGGATATATAGCACGGAGCAGGTTAACGCTAGTTTTGTAAGTGCAAGAAGCATGGTTGTAATGGAAGTAAACTCGGGAAGAGTACTCCTTGAAAAAAACAAAGATAAAGAGCTTGCTATGGCATCTACCACAAAAATTATGACAGCAATTTTAGCTATTGAAGAGAGTGAAAACCTAGATGAAATGGTAAATATAGACCCAAAAGCTGTTGGAATTGAAGGCACATCGATTTACCTTAGAGATGGCGAGAGAATGCCACTTAGAGAGCTGTTATACGGGTTGATGTTAGCAAGTGGGAACGATGCTTCAGTGGCAATAGCCAGCCATATTGGAAAGGGTGATATTGAAGCATTTGTAGATAAAATGAATAAAAAAGCATTAAAAATTGGTGCAAAACACACTAAATTTGCAAATCCGCACGGACTTGATGCAAAACAACACTTCACAACTGCATATGATCTTGCGTTAATAACAGCGCATGCACACAAAAATAAAGACTACAGGGAAATTGCAGGAACACGCAAAATGCAAATAACTTCAACACCTGATGGTCACAACAGATTTTTAGTAAATAAGCAAAGACTTCTTCGCACTTATGATTATACTGTTAGTGGTAAAACAGGCTTTACCGATAACGCTGGCAGATGTAGTGTAAGCGTTGCAAAAAAAGATGGTTTAGAGCTTGTGTGTGTTGTGCTTAATGCTCCTAATATGTTTGCAGACAGCAAAGTGACTTTTAATAAAGCTTATGATATGTATGATTATGTAGAGCTTTTAAAACCTTATAACTATGTAGATAGCCTACCAGTTGATGATGGTAGAGAGGGGAAAGTTAAGCTATATTCCGAAAAAGGATTTAGCTATCCTTTAAAGATGAATGAAAAAATAGACGTAAGAATAGAAAAAGAACTACCAGCTGTTTTATCGCCACCACTTAAAAAACAAGCTTCAGTAGGTGAAATTAAAATATATCTAGGCAAAGACTTGATTTTTTCGGAAAATATATATACTATTGAGAGTGTTGAATCTATAGAACTTTCAAATAAAGTTAAAGACCTAATTAAAAAATGGTTTTATGATTAGCAAAAAGGATACAAAAGAATGAGAATTAATAAATATTTAGCTAGCTGTGGCATAGCTTCAAGAAGAGCAAGCGAACAACTAATTTTAGACAAGAAAGTTAGCGTAAATGGTGAAATAATTACCGATTTAGCTACTGACATTGACGAAGTGCAAGACAGAGTTGTACTAGAAGGTAAGGAAATTAAACTTGTAAGAAAAAAAGTTTACTATTTACTTAACAAACCAAAAGGCTACATTTCTTCTGTTAAAGATGATAAGGGTAGAAGAACCATTATGCAACTCGTAAAGAGTACTGAGAGGGTTTTTCCTATTGGAAGGCTTGACTATAATACCGAAGGTCTTATTATTTTAACTAACGATGGTGATCTTGCAAATAAATTAATGCACCCAAGCAGTGAGGTTGAAAAAACTTATATTGCCAACATTAGAGGTGACGTTAAAGAAAGCGAACTAGCGGTACTAAGAAATGGCGTAATTTTAGACGGTATTCCTACAGCTAAAGCTAGAATGAAAAAAATGAAGTATGAAAAAGGTGTAACTCGTGTTCAAATTATTATTCATGAAGGGCGTAATAGACAAATTAGAAGAATGTTTGATGAAATTGGAAAAGAAATTTTATATCTTAAGCGTACTGCAATTGGAACTATAAAACTAGGTGGAATGAGCAGAAAAGAATTTAGACATCTAACAGATGCTGAAGTAGTAATGCTTAAGACAATTTAATAATTTAAAATAAAAAAACCATTTTAAAAATGGTTTTTTTATTTTTCTTTTATTGCAAAAGTAGTAAAAATAGTTTATACTTAATTTACTGATTATTTTTAAAGGTGGAAGTTTTAATGCAAAACAAAAAGTTAATGTCAATAGCAATAGATGGACCAGCTGGAGCAGGAAAAACTTCTGTAGCAAGAAGAATAGCAAATAAGTTAGGAATACTTTATTTAAACACGGGTGCAATGTACAGAGCAGCAGGGCTTCACGCTCTCAGATGTAACTTAGACCCTTTAAATGAGACAGATGTCCTAACTTTTTTAGACACTCTTGAAATTGATGTTGTTTATGAAAACAATGCTCAACAAACAATTTTAAATGGCGAAAATATCACTCATTTATTATCTAGTGAGGAAGCTAGTGACTCGGCCAGCAAAATTAGTAGCCTACCTAGTGTAAGAAAAAAAATGGTAAAACTGCAACAAGAATTTGCAAGTAAGCAAAGCCTTGTTATTGATGGAAGAGATATTGGCACAGTAGTTTTAACAGATGCCACTCACAAATTCTATTTAGATGGAGCAGTGGAGGAAAGGGCAAAACGAAGACTGATTCAGTATGGAGCAAAAGGTAAATTTGATGTTACATATGAAGACATTTTAAAAGACATGAAAGAGCGTGACTATAGGGATATGAACAGAAAGTATAGCCCTCTAAAACCTGCAGATGATGCAATAATTATAGATTCTACACCTCTTAATGAGATTGAAGTTATAGAAAAAATTTGGTCATACATTAAATAATTAATTAATACTTAAGGAGAAAAAAATGTTTATAATGCTTGCAGGAAGTTCTGGTGTTGGTAAAAACACCCTTATAACTGAAATTAAGAAAAAAGACAAAAAAATAGCACTGATGACTACTCTTACAACAAGAGATATGCGACCGGGCGAAAAAGATGGCGATGTTTTTTTCTTTTTAACAAAAGAAGAGTTTCAAAAGAAAATTAAAGCAGGTGAGTTATTCGAGCATGAGCTTATTCATGGGAATTATTATGGTTCAAGCAGAGTAATTTTTGAGGAGTTTATTAAAAAAGGCAAAATTTTAATGAAAGATATGGGTGTTGAAGGTTGTATGAATTTAACACACCTACTTAAAGGTAAAACTGAAACAGTAACAGTATTTTTGAAAACAAAAAATAAGAAAGTGCTTAAAAATAGGTTAAATGAAAGAGGGGAAAAACAAATTAAGCATAGACTTAAACGTTACCCTTATGAGCAAGCTCAAAGGTTTAAATTTGACTTTATTATTATGAATAAAGACAAACATCAAACAGTTGAACTTTTGCAAGAAATTATTATAAACAAAAATGATATAGAAAACTATGTGTTCACAAGACCAGTTAGCAAACTAAACCATAAAAAAATTAAAAACTTAACAGATGAGTACAAAGTTGGATTTATGGAAAGTGGTGCAATAAAGGTTTCACTAAAAGGCGATAAAATTTGCATTTTAAGTGGACATGAAAAATTTATTGCAAGTATTAGAGCGGGCGTTACCATTTGTAAACTTATTGTTGAAAATAAAAAATGTAAACAACTAGAAGAAGTAGACCAACAAGAGTGGAAAACCTATTTTAAAGAATTACAAAAACAAATAGAAAAAGAAAATAAAGAAAAAGAGGATTAATCCTCTTTTTTTATATCATATTTTCTATTTTAAATGTTTTTTGGCAATTTTCTTTTGCTCTATAGTATGTGTGTTCAAACTATCTGAGTATTTTATTTTTAAAATAATTTCTTTCACTATGCTGTCTAGTAGGCTGTTCTTAGAGTAATCAGCTGGTGCGAAGAAGTTAATTCGGTTAGTTTCTACAAGCTTAAGTAGTTGATCAGGGCGGGGTTTATTGGGGTCATAAACTCCAATTGCATGACCTCCACCTTTAACTGCAAGACGCATACACGGAATGTCCGTTGCGCTATCACCAATGTAAATTATGTTGCTAAATGCCACGTGTTTTTCCTTTTGAGGGAAGTTTACCGAATCATCACGAATATCTAAAATTCCTTTGCTTATTCTAAACAGAAACTGAGTTTTAGTAGTATAGTTTACGGCCTGTGCGGGCCAAATAGGTTTTCCTTCTTCGTCATAAATAAAGTCACAAGCAAAAATGGCTTTAAACTCTTTTGCAATTTTACTTCCTTCAATCATAGGTAGTATTCCTGAGCTTAATATGTAATGTTCTACATTAACTCCTAATTCATCTGAAAAGTCGTTAATTCGTTTAAACCAGTCTTCAACGCCTTTAAAAAGTTCAATTTTCTTGCCATTATCAATAAAGTCTTGGCGAGTTAGCAGAATATTTTTCTCTCTATATTTTTTCATAGTTAAGTACATATAGGTCAAAATTTGTTCGCTAAAGTGTTTTTCGCTAATCAATCTCCTTTCTTCCCAAAAATCATCTGCTTTCATATTTAGTTTTTCTAAGTAGCCATATTCTTGCATATCCTTTGGGCTTAGTGTTTTGTCAAAATCGTAACAAAGTGCTATTGTGGGTTTTTTCATAGTATTATCTCCTAATCGTATACCTTAAGTTTACCATATATATACCATAATTCCCAATCAAATGCTAAAAAATTACACTTGACTTCTTTTACAAAAAACCATATAATCACGTTAAAAATAAATTATAAATATGCTAGCAAGTACTAAAAGTGCGGAAATTATTGAAATAATAAAAGAGATTAGACTTTTAGGTTTTTTAAGTTTTTTGCGTGCGACATTAATAGTAAAGCCAGATAGAAGCAGGGTAATAAGACCAACAATAATCATATAAGCCACTAAAAAGCCTATTATTACATTGATGAAACCTGTTTGTGCCTCAACACTTAGTGTTACTATTAGAGTAAAGAAACCAAGAATAAAAGCAGTAGTGCTAATTAAAAGGGTAGAGCCTCCCGTACTAAATCCACTTAGTAGCATTTTTTTATAGTTCATATTAGCGGGTTTAGCTGGTTTTTTTGCTTTTAATTTCCCCTCTTTTTTTGTAGGTTCTGGTGCCGTATAAGTTTTTTCTACAACTTTAGTCTCTTTAATTTCACTAACAATCTTTGGTATGGTTTTTTCTTTATTTGCCATAACAACTCCTTAAAAGTTTATTTTAAATATATTATTAAAAGTTTAATAAATTTATGCTTTTTGTTCATATAAATATATGTAATTAAGCCTTTAAAATTGTCGTCTTGACTATAACTCAAGTATATGATAAAATTAAGTATTATTATATAGCTAGGGGAAGCATATGCAAAATGGTAAGAGATTAAGAAAAGAAATTTTAATTGAAACAAAATTTTTAATGGATAGAGAATTAGTTAAGACTTTTGACAAAAATGGTCATATTGATTATAACAACCAAAATAATATACTAATATTTTCGCAGTGCACAACAAATAATTTAGACGCCATAAAAAAAGATGCAAATACTGTTATTGACTTTATATCTCATATGACTAAGCATGATATAGATATTGCCTTTGCAGCCAACAATAAACATTATTTGATGAATCCTGATGGAAAGTGTAAAGAGTTTAAATTTGATATAGAAAAAGAGTTTGCTTAGAAAAACAAAAAACACCCAATTGGGTGTTTTTTTTAAAACTATAATTTTAACATAGGGTCACGAGAATCAATCAGTGGTTCTATACTAGCTTTATTTAATCTGTAAGCTTCTTTTCTTTCTTTTCTATTTTTAAAATAAGATACAAGGCTTTTTGTATTATTATCATCTTTAAAAGTATTAATTGCCTTCATATTGTTACGTAGATTGTGAGTATCTTTGCAGGTTGACAATTTTTTACCATTCATTCTTTCAGCCATTATTTTCACCTCGTAATTTATTATTTGACTAATTGTAGCATGCTGTGTTGAATAAGTCAATAGCCGCTATCAAAAAATAGTAAACCATAAAAAAGCAGACAAGATGTTCGTTTTTTTATTTAAATATTTCCGCCTGACAAGTATTTACAAACTGTGGGTTTCTTCCACTGCGTCCAGTTATAACAAGCATTGCAAATTCATCTTTTAAAACAGTTCCATTTGCCACTATTTGACCGCCAGCTTTTATATTAACTCCTGTGCCTACAGTGTAAGTTTCTCTAATGCTCGCTTCACATTTAGCCGCACAATCAGTAGGGAAGGGCGCAGGTACAGGGTTATAGGTTATAGAGTCATCATAAGTTGCGCTTGTAATTTTTATTGCTACAATTTTACAAACATTAACACGCTCCTCAAGCACGCCCTGTGAGTTAACTATTTCTAATAATCCATTATTTACTGTAGTAATTAATGTGCCCAGTCTACCACTTACATTATCGCCACTTTGCATTGCAATTACTGCGGTATCCGCAGGGTATAGCGTTATTAATTGTGCAATAACATTTTTCATTTGTTTTACACATAAGCAAGCTATTGAAGTACCAGGGTCTCCATCTGGACCCTTATCTCCTTGCGGTCCTGGCTTTCCATCAGGACCCGGTTTACCTGGACGACCCGGTCTACCTGGTCTGACTGGTTTCCCATCTGGACCTGGTGCACCTTGCGGACCTGGAGGTCCAACTGATCCTCGTTTTCCTCTACATTTACAGCAATGTCCACAGCGACATTTATGTTTTTGACAATCGTCAAATAACGAAGGACAATTACCAATTATATTATTCATATTATTTACCTCTTTAGTTTTTTTAGTCATAACCATAATATGATAACGGTATTATCAAAGTGAATTATGTAAAATTTGTGCAATAAAAACAGTCTAAAAGCTATCAAATATATTGGTGTTAAATTTTTATTGTGATAAAATATATTTAATAAATAAAAGGAAAAAAATTATGAAAATAAGAGAAAAAACTTTAAGTAAAATTTTTGCAGTATTATTAATTATTATTATGTCTCAAACCTTCTTTGTAGGCTGTGTTTTTGGTGTTTCTGGAGGCAATGAAGCTAATGTTGACCCAGTACCTACTGAGAGATTAGAACTTGTAGATATTGCTGATGATAGTCTTGAAGATAAGAACTGGACGCAAGTAGCTAGTGAGGTTATACCATCAGTAGTGGCTATTATTAGTCAAAACCCAACTACAGGTGTTGGTGGCTCGGGCTCTGGTATTATACTTTCAGCGAATGGTTATATTGTTACTAATGCCCACGTTGTAGATGATGTAGCTAACGAGTTTACTATAATTTTAAACGATGAAACTACAGGCGATGCAAACGACAACCCAAGATATGATGCTACTTTAATTGGTATGGATACATATACTGACCTTGCCGTACTTAAAATAGATGCTACAGGACTAATTCCTGCAACTTTTGCAAACAGCAACGACCTTTTAATAGCACAAGAAGTAATGGCAGTAGGTTTTCCTGGAGGACTTGATATTTCACCCTCAGCAACTATAACAGTAGGATTTGTTTCAGCTGTTAACAGACCAGTTGATATGGGAAATGGATATATAATAAATTCAATTCAAACAGATGCAGCAATTAACCCAGGTAACAGTGGTGGAGCACTTGTAAATACTCAGTCTCAAGTAGTTGGCATTCCAACAAGTAAAATTGCAGCAACAGAGTATGAAGGGCTTGGCTTTGCTATTCCTAGTAGTGTAGCGGAAAATATTGTTAACGATTTAATTGAATTTGGTTATGTTACAAACAGAGCAACAATTGGTCTTGGTGGTACTTACTATAACGATTTTAATGCTGTATATTATGGCGTTGTAAGTGGTTTTCACATTCAAGATATTTATGCTTCAGTAACAGGGGACGCAGGGGTTTTAGTTGGAGACGTATTAATTGAAATTGAAGGTAACATAGTTAATGGTTACAACATTATTAACACTGTACTGCAAACAAAAAACCCTGATGATGTTATTGAAATTAAAGTAAACAGGGAAGGTGATATTGTAGTTTTAAATGTTACTCTATCAGATTTCCACGAAGTTTATGGCAGTTAAAAATTAAAAAAGTGACTATTGTCACTTTTTTTATGAATTAATAATAAAATATTATGTAGAAATTTGCAATTTATTATTGACATTTTCCACGTACAGGAATATAATGCAATTGATATATATTTAAAAAGGTTGGATTTGACGATGGTCGAAGAAAAACAACTTAAAAACTTAGTTAAAGATCACTACAAATATTTACTGATGACAAACCAACGAGATGAAGCATGTTTTATCGCAAAAGATGAGCAAATTTCTTTTGATGAAGAGAATAAAATTTTAAACTTAAATGTACTAGAAGATGTGCCTAAAATAAAAGCTTTTTTAACTGCAAAAGTTTTAATAACTCATGCAAAAAACTTTTTTAATGAAGATATTAAAATAAATTGCAAAAATCACAAATATGAATTTTCAGTTAGCAAGAGTACAGATTTTGAAAAAGACAATATATTAGAACTGCAAATGAATTAAAAAATAGCTTAATTGCTGTTTTTTTTGTGTAATATTTTACTAAGCCAAATTTTGATTAAACTGCTCACCGTTAAAATGGATGTTAAAATAATAAAGAACGATAAAAACATACTAGTTAAGTAAATAGGATATCCATAATTTAATCTAATCAAGTCCATAAAAGTAATATTATTATAAAGTAAATTTGTAAAATTTGTATTAAGAACGTTAGCAAACACAGTGGTTATAGCCATCCAAGTAAAAAATGGAATGGATATTGTTTTAAAGTCTTTTAAGCTTATGCTTGATTGTTTTAAACCAACTTGCAGAGCTAAAAATAGAATAACAGTAAAGTGATAATAAAAAGTATGTAAATTGCCAAAATTATTCCAAGCAAATGTTAAATTTCCGGCGCTTCCACCAATTATTGTTGTTGCGTCATACATAAAGCCTAGTAAAAAGCCAATTCCCATTAAAAGACTTACTTTATGTCCAATTTCTTTTACTTTCCCTTTTGTAAAACTTGCAAGCAAAAACCAAAACATAAACATACTGCAATAATGCAGAGGAATATTCCACAATGAGTAGGCACCATCCATTGCTCTGATTTGCTTTGTTATTTCGGCTATTATTAGCACTATTGTAATAATTTGAAAAGGTAAATTTTTTAGTTTAGGGCTTTTATTTTTTAGTAGTAAGCTAAGAGCTATACTTACTAAAATTATAAAACCAAAAGCTACAGGAAATACTCTTAGTTGATCAGTTGTCCAGTTCATAAAAATACTCTCTTTTGTCTTAATTGATTGAGTTAAATTTAGTTTATCACAGCCCATCATTTTTAACAAAATTCTTTTTGATATTTTTTTATGTTTCTGGGACCATATAATAATAATATAAAATTTTAAATAACTATTGAAATTGAGTTTGAAATAAGGTATAATTAAGGTAATGAAAAATATAGGAAAAAATATGAGCTTAATTAATAGATTTTTAAAATTTAATAATGAACCAGTATTAAAACAAACCCCAGAACCTAAGAGTAATGGTTTTTTGCGCTCAGCAGCTAAAGGTGCTAGGATTTTTGTACAGGGTCTTTTGATTGGCGGCAGTGTTATTACGGGTGCAAATATCGGCAGAGAAGTGTATCAAGAAAATTTTACTGAATATAACGAAAAAGTAGAGTTTAATTATGGACTTGGTACTTTTATTTTAGATAATAGAGACCCTCGAACACCGTCTGAAGTATTTAATGATATTGATAGTGCTATTTTATCTATGGAAAATTTTGAAGATATATTTGATAAGAATTTAGATATTGAGGAAAAAAAGGTTTTAGTTGATGATATTATACAAATATTAAATAAAGAGGCAAATCTTAACATTTATGGTGTGTTATATGTAAATATTCCTTTTATAAATGAAAGTGCCACTTATTTTGGTTTTTATAATAAAGGTGTTTCTTATGGGAATAATTTTATTACAGTACTACCTGAATTTTTAGAAGAAAATAGTGCTAAAGATATAACTGAACTTTTGTATCATGAAATTGCTGGTCATGCTTTTGACTATCAATATTATGCTAGTAGTGATCATTGTAGTTCTCTAGATAAAAAAATATATGAAGCTGGAAAGGATGATAAGAGTAGATATTTTACTAAATCTTCTGAAATAATTTCATTTATCCGTACTCAATATTTTATGAACTTAGCAAATAAGCAAGCTCACAGTTATAGAGCCGTTGATAATTATGACCAAACAGAAGAAATTATCAATGAAATGATTATTAAACTTCAAGGACTTGATTATACGCCTCAATCATATAGTGGCAATTTTAATGCAAATTTAATTGACGGTAATGTGAATTATGAAATTGATTTAAGCGAATATGGCAAACTTACAGTTTCAGAAATTTTTGAACTTGGCTTTGAAGATATGTTGAAAGACATGGGTATTGAACTTGAAGAAGGCGAAAAAATGGAAGACAGTTTAGCTTATCAGGTTTTTATGAATTATGGTATTTCAGAAGAACTTGAGGATGTAAGATATGTTGATATTATTAATAAGAATCACTATGTTCGTATAGATTCTATGGAAGAAAATCTTGGTGAACACAGACAAATTATAAATAGTATTATTGCTGGTGAAGAATATGACCATTATGAAACCTATGATGTGGCAGAACATCTAGCTTACTATGTTAATGCATTAAGATATGGCGATGTAACGACTGATCAAGCAAATTTATTTAAAGATTTTATTGATGATTATTATTTATTATTATCAGAAGAGGATATTCAAAAATATTTAACAGACGATTATGTTGAAGTTTATGAAAATATTATTGAACAAGAAAACAACGTAGAACAAGAAGAAGGTATGGAACCTTAAATTCATTTAAAGGAAAAAGTTATGGGAAAAATAAAAAGATATGCAATTTATAAACCTGAACCTATAATTAAAAGAATGTATAAGGGTACTATAAAGGCTATAAAAAAGTCGCCAAGAGTTTTGTTGGCAACTTCACTTGCGCTTAGTGGTACTTTAGGTATACAAACTATAGCAAGAGAAACTTATGAAAGCACTCAGGGACCAAATTATCTAAGAACAATTGAAGTGCCAGGTGTTGGCGCAGTTATATACAAAAATACAGATACTAGAGCATTTGAGAAGTTATATAATGATGCACTTGATGCTGCTTTAAATGCGGAAGGCATGGAGAATGTACTTACTAATGGCAGTACTATGAGTAGAGAAGAAAAGTTAGAGTTTTGTAATAACTTTACTAATTCAATTGCAGAAGAGATGGGTATTGAATTTAATGGAATTATAACTCATGATTCGTCTACTGCTGGTGGTTATTATATAGGCTTTAATCCAACTAAAAAAATTGCTTATACTGATGGATATTTGCACCTACATGAAGATGTACTTGCTTCATCTCTAATTAGCGTACTATCTACCATATTTCATGAAACGGTCCATGCAACTCATGGTCAGAACCTAGAAACTTCTGATAATTTATCTGACCTTGATAAAGAGTTGTTTACCCAACGTGATTTGGTTGAGTTTGAAGGAAGAGATTATTATGCTAGACCTTCTGAGGTTACAGCGCATTTACTTACTAATAAATTTATGGATTCTTTTTACAAGAAGTATGCTCCAGAAATTAATTATAATTATTTAGGAACAGTTTCTAATTTGCTTGAAGAAGTATTTGATAGACATGAGGGTGATGGCACATTAAATAAAAATATGACCTTGAAAGAGATTTATGATGCAAATACTATAGATTTTCTTAAACAAGCTGGCTACAACCCAGACGAAGTAAATTTAGATGATACATATTTGACAGATTTCTTTTATTTTGTAGTACCAGCAGGATATGAAAATGTAAGATTTGTAGATTTTAAAACAGATACCTATCAAAAAGATGAAAGAATGGTACTGGATCAAATTGGTGATCTTGATAATGACATTCAAAACTTTGCAAGCGGAAATTATAGTAAAATTCCTGATGAAGCTTATGATGATTATGGTATGGACGAGGAAGATTTAATAAAGATGGCAGAGTATACTATTGCAAGAAAAGTTGCTGAACTTATTGCTCAATGGCGTTATTATGGTTTGGATGGAACCAGTGATACAACAAAACTTCCAGATACCTCGGGCGGGCTTACAACTATAGAACAAGAGCTTATTTTAAGTACAGTAGCCGACTATATGGAATATGTACCAGAAAGATATATTACTTATTTTGGTCTTGAAAATATGCTTGACTACGCGAATGAAATTAATGCTAACGTGGAAGTTAATTTACCTGATGAAGGTATGGAACCTTAAAAAAACATAAAAAAACAAAACACTGCTTAGGCGGTGTTTTTTTTGTGCGTAGCACACTATCATTTAATTATTAATAAACTAGTTATAGTTGATTTAAAGATAAAGGATGAGTGATTATGTGTGGAATTGTTGGTGTAACAACCTATGAGAATGAATTAGAAAAAGATAAATTTATTAAAAGTGTAAATTTGCTAAACAAAAGAGGTCCAGATGCTGAAGGGTTTTTTTACGGTGAAAATTGTGCTTTTGGGCATAGGAGATTAGCCGTTGTTGATATTGAGGGTGGCGCTCAGCCAATGCACTACAAAAATTATAGCTTAGTGTATAACGGCGAACTATATAATACTGAAGAAATAAGAGAGGAGCTTCTTAGTTTAGGAATGACTTTTGTGGGTCATAGTGACACGGAAGTTTTACTAAAGGCTTATGCCACTTGGAAAGAGAAAACGATAGATAAATTAAACGGCATTTTTGCTTTTGCTGTGTGGGACGGCAAAAAACTGTTTTTGTGTCGTGATAGGGTGGGAGTAAAACCGCTTTACTACTATTTAGAGAGTGGTGACTTGTTTTTTGCAAGTGAACTCAAGTCAATAATAAATTACTATGACCTTAACGAAATAACAACAGAAGGACTTCAAGAAATTTTAGGTTTGGGTCCTTCGCATAGTAGTGGAAATGGCATATTTAAAGGCGTAAAAGAACTTAAACCTGGGCATTTTATGTATTTTGATGGAGATGTGAAAATTACAAAATATTGGGACTTGAAACTTAAAAAACATAAAGATAATTTTAAACAAACAGTAGCAAAAACAAGAGAGCTTTTTATTGATGCAACCACTAGGCAACTTGTAAGTGATGTACCACTTTGTACTTTTTTGTCTGGCGGGTTAGATTCTAGTGCAATTACAGCTGTTGCAAGCATAAATAAGGGCAAGTTTAAGTCGTACTCAATAGATTACGAAAACAACGACAAAGAGTTTAAACCAAGTGACTTTCAGGTGTCTACAGATAAAGACTACATCAAGTATATGACGGACAAATATAACCTCGAGCATAAATACTTAGAGATAACCTTAAAAGAGCTTGCAGACCTCTTAGAGCGGGCGGTAATAGCCAGAGACTTGCCGGGAATGGCAGACATAGACTCTTCTTTGTTATGGTTTTGCGAGCGAGTAAAAAAAGAGCATACGGTAGCACTTTCTGGCGAGTGTGCCGATGAAATTTTTGGTGGCTATCCGTGGTTTTATAAAGGTGAAAACGTAGGTACTTTCCCGTGGCTAAGAGACCTAGCAGGAAGAGAGGATTTATTAACCGAAAAATGGAGAGAAAAACTTAGTTTAACAAGTTATGTTAAAGCCAAATATGACGCGTCTTTAAAGCAGGTAGAAAAGTGTGCATCCGAGCATCAAAAACTGATGCATTTAAACGTTAAATGGTTTATGCAAACCTTACTTGATAGGAAAGATAGAATGAGTATGGCAAGCTCTTTGGAAGTTAGAGTGCCTTTTGCCGATCATAGACTTGTTGAGTATTTATATAACGTGCCGTGGGAGTTTAAGTTTTATAAAAGCCGTGAAAAAGGCTTACTACGAGAAGCAGTAAAAGATCTTGTGCCAACAGAAATTCTGTTTCGCAAAAAGAACCCATACCCAAAAACTCACAGCAAAAAATATGTAAAAATAGTAAAAAAACTGCTTAAAAAAGCACTAAAAGATAAAACCTCAATATTACACGAAATATTTGATAGAAAAGCCCTAAACGAGCTAATAAAATCAGATGGCGAAAGTTTTAAACGCCCGTGGTTTGGTCAACTAATGACAGGACCGCAACTCATCGCCTATCTATACCAATTCCACTTCTGGTTTAAAACTTACAATTTAAAAATTGTAAGTTAAAAGCGTTTAATTCGCACAATTACAGCGTTACTGCACAGCTTACCGCAAACAGTTATGTATTAATCATACACGCCTGCTTGCGAAAACTGTGCGAGCCTTGTACTTGCACAAATTTAACGCTTTTTTGTTAGCTATACTTAAGGCTTTTTTAGTGTAAATAGTAATCGACAAAAACAAACAATAATGCCCTATACAAAAAAATGTACGAAACCCGTACAAGCAAAATTCAACATATGCACCTATTTTCATATGAGATTTTAAAAAAAAGGAGTAAAATAGAGGTAATAATAAAATCGAGAGGTTGAACAAATGAATAATATTTCTAAACCAATAACAAATGTTCAAGAAAGTATAGATAATGCATCAAAAGAAAAAATAATAGAATATGGAATATCTTTTGCAAAAAATAAATGTTTTAAAAAAAATCCAAATAAAATTTTTCCTATGAATAATGTTAATTTATTTATAGGGAAAAACAACACGGGAAAATCAACTATAATAAATGTATTAAATGACTTTTTTAGAACTAAAGATAATACTAGGAGTGGAAATAATTTAATAAATTCCCGACATTGTAATATAATTGCAACAGTAACAGATGGAGAACTAATAAATAATGCTTATGTTTCTATTTCAGGAGAATATATAGAGAACAAAGAAAAAAAGCACATAAGAACAAATATTAATTCATTAAAAAATTTACATGAAAATTTTAGTAAAAATAATGTTATATATTTAGGTGATGTTAAAGACTTTAAAGATGAGTTGACCCAAAATAATAATATTACAAATATTCTTTCAAATGGAGGAAATGCGTCGAGAATCATTTATAAATATTTAAATATTGATGGAATGGATGAGGAATTAATAGAGGTTGATTTGGTTGAAAAATTCAATAAAATTTTTGAACCTGATATTAATCTAAAAAAAATATTATCAAAATCAAATGGAAATTCAATTAAAACAAGGATAGTAGAAAATTCAATTAAAGAAAAAATAGAAATAACAGAGTCAGGGCTCGGGGTTAGAATTGTTTTAATTTTATTATTGATGTTGGTTGTAGAATCTAAAAATAAAACAAATAAAGGGTTAAAACCGATTTTATTACTTGAGGAAATGGAGAATGGATTACATCCAGCTTTGCAGAGAAAAGTTTTCAATTTTATTTATGATTGGGCAATAGAAAATGACGCTTTAGTATTTTTGACAACTCATTCACATATTCCAATCAATATTTATTCTAAAAGAGAAAATGCACAAATTTTTCATACAACTAAAGAAAATGGAGAATCAGAAATAACACCAGTAAGTCATTATTTAGAGCATTCAAAAATTCTTGATGATTTAGATGTAAGAGCAAGCGATCTTTTACAATCAAACGGGATTATTTGGGTAGAGGGTCCTTCTGACAGAATATACTTAAATAAATGGATTGAAATATATTCGGAAGGAAAATTAAAAGAAGAAGAACATTATCAAATTTTACATTATGGGGGCAGTTTACTAGCACATAATGGTGTCAATCCAAATCTTACCTCAGAAGAAGTAGAAGAATTAAATAAAAATATTAATCTTTTAAAAACAAATAGAAATTCAGCTATATTAATGGATAGTGATAAAGTGGAAGATGATGATGAGCTAAAGGCTAGGGTTAAAAGGGTAAATAGTGAATTTGAAAAAGTGGAATTATTTAGTTGGATAACACAAGGCAAAGAAGTTGAAAATTATTTATCAAAAGATTTAGTAAATAAAGAGTATGAAGTTGATAAAGAATTAGGGCAGTATGATAAATTTGATAAATATATTGGGTCAAAATTGAAAAGTTTTAACAATCAAAAAAATAATTTTTCAAAAAAAATGGTGCAACATATGACAAAAGAAAATTTATCAAACAATCTTGATTTAGAAGAAAAAATGAATGATTTAATAACTGTAATTAAAAAGTGGAATAAATTATAAGAAAGATTAGCGAAAGCTAATTTTTTTTGTACACAGAACAAAAGAGGGAGTGTTTACTTCTCTCGTAACCACAAAAAAACACCCGAAAGGGTGTTTATTTTTGGTGGAGAGAGAAGGAGTCGAACCTTCGAAGGCTGAGCCGACGGATTTACAGTCCGTTCCCTTTGGCCANNTGGCCACTCGGGAACCTCTCCAAGTTCCAGTTCTCAACTTTAAAAGTTGAATTTAAAAAAATAAATATTTAAAATTATTTAAGTTAAAGGCTCAGTTTGTGAGATTAGAACAGGAGCATAGTAACCTATGTGACTGTTTAAGCTCGCAAGCTAGAAACGATGAAATTGAGTGATTTTAAATTTTTATTGGAGCTGGTGATAGGACTTGAACCTACAACCTGCNNATTACAAGTCAGCTGCTCTACCATTGAGCCACACCAGCAAATTTTTTTGAGTTTACTAATTAGTATTTGTTTTGTCACTGTTTTTATTTACATAAGGGTCAAAATCACTTATTAAAAAGTAATTTTGGTGCCTCGAGGCGGAATCGAACCACCGACA
>LGOV01033162.1_pt2 | contig 24652 bp, 20 predicted proteins | sample 469881 | NCBI WGS metagenome assembly LGOV01 (sample SAMN03857199, study PRJNA290197) | marine sediment metagenome | biome: marine cold seep biome; feature: cold seep; material: marine sediment; isolation source: sample #5579, elevator 3A push core 41 containing 12 cm of sediment... ...
GAAAAACTCGCCGGGATGACCGGTACAGCGGATACTGAAGCCTTTGAGTTTCGGCAAATTTATGGCCTCGACGTGGTGGTGATTCCCACCAATCGGCCATTGGCCCGTAAAGACCTTAACGATCTGGTTTATTTGAGCGCTGAAGAGAAGTATGAAGCGATCATCAAAGATGTTAAAACCGAGACCGAAGCTGGGCGTCCAGTACTGGTAGGTACGGCTTCTATTGAGACATCCGAGTACCTTGCCAAGCTGATGCGCGAGGCGGGCCTTACGTTCAATGTGCTTAACGCCAAGCAGCACCAGAGTGAAGCGGAGATCATTGCTCAGGCAGGCCGCCCAGGGGCGATTACGATCGCCACCAACATGGCCGGTCGTGGCACCGATATCGTTCTAGGGGGTAACTGGGAGGCCGAAGTCGCCAAGCTGCAAAACCCTAGCCAAGAACAGGTTGAAGCGTTAAAAGTCGAGTGGCAAGCGCGCCACGATGGTGTACTCGCCGCTGGCGGCCTGCATGTGGTGGGTTCTGAGCGCCACGAGTCCCGGCGTATCGACAACCAACTGCGTGGCCGAGCCGGACGCCAGGGTGACCCTGGCTCAACGCGCTTCTTCCTGTCGCTTGAAGATAGCCTGATGCGCCTGTTCGGTTCTGACCGCGTCAAACGCTTGATGCAGGCATTGGGGCTTGAGCATGGCGAAGCCATTGAGCATAAGATGGTCTCTAACGCCGTTGAGCGTGCCCAGAAGAAAGTCGAAGGGCGTAACTTCGATATTCGTAAGCAGCTGCTTGAGTACGATGACGTCGCCAACGATCAGCGCCGAGTGATCTACGACCAGCGCAATGAGATTCTGGCCGCAGACGATGTGGCTGATGCCGTTATTGGTATCCGCGAAGAGGTGATGGAGACGGCCATCAGCGACTACGTGCCGCCCCAAAGCCTGCCCGAACAGTGGGATCTGCCCGGTTTGGAAGCCCACCTGAAGACGGAGTTCAACCTTGACGCACCGGTGGTTAAATGGGCCGCCGAGGATGATCGCTTTAGTGAAGAGCAGCTGCGTGAACGGCTGCAGACAATGCACCGCGAGGCCTATGCAGCCAAAATCGAGGCGGCTGGCGAGAAGCTGATTCGCCGCTTTGAGAAGCAGGTCATGCTGCAAGTGCTGGACACGCGTTGGAAAGAGCATCTTCAGTCGATGGATCATTTGCGTCGCGGTATCCACCTACGTGGCTATGCTCAGAAAAACCCCAAGCAAGAGTACAAGCGTGAATCTTTTGAACTCTTCCAGCACCTGCTAGAGCACATTAAAGCTGATGTGACGCGCATTCTGAGCCACGTGCAGGTTCGTCAGCCCGAGGAAGTGGATGCCCTTGAGCAACAGCGCCGCGAAGCGCTGGCGCGGGAAACCGCCACGGCGGCAAGCCGTCATGACACCCCGGCCCAGGAGCAGCCCGAAACCGAGCAGGAAGCGCCTGGTGTCGATGGCCGCCCTGTGCGTCGTGAAGGCCCGAAAGTTGGCCGCAACGACCCCTGTTTTTGTGGCTCGGGTAAAAAGTACAAGCAGTGCTGTGGAAAACTAAGCTAACGGCGCCCGTTTTTGAGACCGTTTTTTGAGACGGTTTGTGAAACGGTCTTTGTCTAAAGGAGAAAATCATGGCGGTTGGAAACACTCCCTTTCCAGAGTTGCCCCCCCTAGAAGGGGTGCGCCTGGGGGTTGCAATGGCGGGTATCAAAAAGCCGGATCGTCGTGATGTAGTGGTGATTGAGCTGCCCGAGACCGTGGCGGTTTCAGGGGTCTTTACCCGTAATGCGTTCTGCGCAGCGCCCGTTTTGGTGGCCAAGCAACACCTCGAGCAGTGCCGGGCAGAAAACCGTTCGCCACGTTTTTGGCTGATTAACACTGGCAATGCTAACGCAGGTACGGGTGAAGCAGGGTTGCGGGATGCCAGGGCTAGCTGTGTAGAACTGGCTAAACAAGCCGGTGTATCTGAGCAGGACGTGCTGCCGTTTTCAACCGGCGTAATTGGCGAGCCGCTGCCGATGGAGCGTCTGCTTGCGGGATTGGCAGCGGCGCTTGAAAGCATGGCCAGCGACAGCGTTCCCTGGGAGCACGCAGGCCAAGGTATTTTAACCACCGATACTCGTGCCAAAGGCACCAGTGTCACGGTTGAAATAGGCAATCAGCAGGTAACGATTAACGGCATCACTAAAGGGTCTGGCATGATCAAGCCCAATATGGCTACCATGCTGGGCTTTGTGGTGACCGATGCAACTATCGAAGCACCGCTGCTGGATCGGCTACTGCGTGAAACCGTCGATCGCTCGTTTAACTGCATCACGGTGGATAGCGATACCTCTACCAATGACGCTTGTATGTTAGCAGCGACCGGCACAGGCCCCCGCATTGCCGATGAGGAACAGATTGCCGTTTTCAGCAACGCCTTGCAGCGTGTAATGACCGAGCTGGCGCAGGCGATTATTCGCGACGGCGAGGGCGCAACCAAATTCATTACCCTTCAGGTCGACGAAGCTAAAAGTCGTCAAGAGGCGCTCGATGTGGCCTTTACTGTTGCGCACTCACCGCTCGTCAAAACAGCGCTTTACGCTTCAGATGCTAATTGGGGGCGTATTTTGGCCGCGGTAGGACGAGCGCCTGTAAGCGACTTTGATGTCAACCGTGTGGTGATTGATTTAGGCGATGTACGTCTAGTTGAAAATGGCGGGCGTGCTGCAGGCTATACCGAAGCGGCAGGAAGCGCTGTCATGGCCCAGTCAGAAATTACCATTCGCATTAATTTGGGGCGCGGCGAGGAAAGTGCCACGGTATGGACTTCCGACCTCTCCCATGACTATGTGTCTATTAACGCGGATTACCGCAGCTAGTCAGTCTTCCCTGTGCGGGGCGTTGGTTGGCAGGGGTAGTGGGCATACGCAGCGAGATAGCACCGATGCCTTTAGCATTGGTGCGCGCAGTGGATAAAGACGTAACGAGTATATGAGTCTATGAGCATAAAGGTAAAACGACGGGTTCACGTCGCGGCGGCAGCGATTATCAGCGCCGATCAACAGCAAGTACTGATCGCTCGTCGGCCATCAAACGTAGATCATGGCGGGCTTTGGGAGTTTCCGGGCGGCAAACTGGCCCCTTATGAAACCGGCCTTGAAGGGTTAAAGCGTGAGCTGCACGAAGAGCTAGGCGTTGAGATCGTTTGTGCCCAGCCGTTGATTCGTGTCCACCATGAGTACCCCGACAAGCATATCCTGCTCGATGTATGGCAGGTGCATGAGTTTGCTGGCGAGCCCTTTGGTCGTGAAGGACAAGCGGTGCGCTGGGTGCCCATGAGCGAGCTCTCCAACTACCCCTTCCCGGCGGCTAATTTGCCGATTCTGCGAGCGGTAAGGTTGCCTACCGAGTATTTAATTACCGGGGAAGAATTGGATGAGGCGCGTTTCGATGCGTTTTTGGAACGCGCGCTACGTGAAGACAAGATTCGCTTGGTGCAGTTGCGCGCCAAGCAGTTGGATGAAGCCGCTTATCTGGCCCGTGCCCAGCGTGCCTTGAGCCTGTGTCGTGAGCACGGCGCGCGACTGCTGCTCAATGGTGAGCCGACGCTGCTTGATCACATTGACGCTGATGGCATTCATTTGACCAGCGAGCGTTTGATGCAGCTTGAGCGTCGTCCGATTGCCGAAAACAAGTGGCTGTCCGCATCGACGCACAACCAAACGCAGCTTACCCAGGCGGCGGTGTTAGGCTGCGACTTTGTTAGCCTGTCGCCGCTGCGCACCACGCCGTCACATCCGGAAGTATCCCCGCTCGGCTGGCATGATTTCCAGCAGTTGGTAGAGCGCGCAGGTATGCCNNGTTTGCGTTGGGTGGCATGACGCGTTTTGATGCCAATCATGCTCGTGCCGTGGGCGCTCAAGGGATTGCCTCGATCCGCGATTTCTGGAAATAACACACTAAACCAGAACGTATAAAGAGCGTTATGCAATGAAAAACCGCCTGCTTCGGCACTTAGCCAAGGCAGGCGTTTTTACGTTTTTATCTATAAGGCTAAGGCCAAGCCTAACTAATCGCGGTAGCGGCGAGTCAGATCCCCATAAGCGTCCACACGACGATCGCGCAGATAGGGCCAGATGCGGCGGGTATTTTCACTGCGCGCCATATCCAACTGAACGACTAACTGCTCAGTATCTTCCCCCGCATGGGCCAATAGTTCGCCTTGTGGTCCGCAGACGAAGCTGCCGCCCCAGAACTGAATGCCGTCTCCCACCCCAGAATGATCCGCCTCAAAGCCAACCCGATTGGCGACTAGAACCGGCAAGCCGTTGGCGACACCGTGGGCGCGCTGAATCAATGTCCAGGCATCTTTTTGGCGGCTCTTTTCTTCACCGACGTCATTGGGATCCCAGCCGATTGCCGTGGGGTAGAGCAGTAAATCGGCACCGGCTAGCGCCATAAGACGGGCGGCTTCGGGGTACCACTGATCCCAGCAGACCAAGACGCCGAGACGGCCCACGGATGTTTCGATCGGAGTAAAGCCTTCTCCGCGGGTGCTGTCATGATCACCCGGCGTGAAGTAAAACTTCTCATAAAACCCAGGATCATCGGGAATGTGCATCTTACGATACTGACCTATCAGGCCCTTGGCGCAGTCATAGACCACCGCAGTATTGTGGTAGAGCCCTGGAGCGCGGCGTTCAAATAGCGATCCAACCAGCACAATATTCAACTCTTTAGCGAGCGCCGCCAGGCGCTGGCCGGTAGGGCCATCCAGCGGTTCCGCTAGATCAAATAGGGCAGGGTCTTCAAATTGGCAGAAGTAGTGGGTGGCGTGCAGTTCTTGTAGCAGTACCAACTGCGCGCCTTGTTTAGCGGCGCTGCGGATANNCTTCGCTTGCTGACAGGCTTTGGGCTTTGTCCGGCCACGCGGGTTGCTGCACAACAGCGACGGTTAGGGTTGTCGACATGGTGACTCCTTTAGCAAATAGCGGTCGTGGCAAGCGTGCCTTGTGGAAGCTGCATGGTTAAGCAGTGCAGGCTGCCATGTTGGCGAATAACGCTTACACACTCAATCGGAATTAGCGTGTGCTCGGGAAAAGCAACTGCTAGCGCGTTCAGTGCAGTGACATCTGCTGGGTCGCTGTAGGTAGGCACCAGTACGGCCTGATTGATGATCAGAAAATTCGCATAGGTGGCGGGCAGGCGGTGGCCATCTTCCGGGTCAAAGCAGGCTTGGGGCCAGGGCAGTGGAATAAGCCGGTAGGGTTCACCATTGCGTTGCCGGAAAGCCTGCAGTTCTTGCTCCATCGCCGCCAAGGCCGCGTAGTGCGGGTCGTGGGGATCGTCACAACGCACATAGGCGATGGTGGTTGGGTTGCAGAAGCGTGCCAAGGTATCAATATGGCTGTCGGTATCGTCGCCTTCTAAATGGCCGTTAGCCAGCCACAGTACACGGTCAACGCCGAAGTCTTTACCAAGCTGCGCTTCTACCTCTGCTCGGGATAGTGTGGGATTGCGGTTGGGGTTTAGCAGGCATGCTTCGGTGGTGAGCAGCGTGCCTTCACCGTCGGTTTCTATACCGCCGCCTTCCAGTACCAGATTCCTCGAGGTCACCGGGCAGGCCCAGGCGCCCGCATCGGCAAGCCACTGGGTGAGCAAGTTATCGCGCTCGGCGGGAAATTTGCCGCCCCAGCCGGTAAACGTGTAATCGAGCAAGACACATTGGCCCACCTCATCAACTACGCTGATCGGGCCATGATCCCGCGCCCAGGTATCGTCGGTGGGTGCGACAATAAGCTGCAGGCGTTCAGCGGGCACGCCGTAGGCGTTAAAAGTATCGGCCAAGCGCTGTTTGGTTAGCTCGTCTGGCACGCAAATCAACACGCGCTGATAGCGCGCAGTGGCAATCACAATACGTTCGAGAGTGGCTTCGATGCGTGCAAGCAGAGGCGCCCAATCGCCGTCTGGGCGTGGCCAGGTCAGTTGTATCCCATCTTGGGGATACCATTCGGGTAGCAAACGATACGTCATAAAAGCGCAGCCCCACGGTCAGCAGTAAATCGGCGCAATGTAGGGCGTGGCGGAGTAAGTTGCAAGCGTAACGTTTTTATTCTGAACGCTCACGGCGAAGGCCGCTCTAATGGCCGTTTGAACATGCAGAGAGACTAAAAAAACCGTACCATGAGCGCTTATTGATAAGGAATGACGCCATGCTTGATCGTTTGCCTTTTCTGGTGGGGCTGCGCTACGTGCGCGCTAAACGCCGGAACCACTTTATTTCGTTTATTTCGCTCACCTCGATGTTGGGGCTAATGCTGGGGGTCGCCGTACTTATTTTGGTGCTGTCGGTGATGAACGGCTTCGACCATGAGCTGCGCACACGTATTTTAGGCATGGTGCCCCACGCTAAAATTGAGTCCCGGGTAGGCATGGTGGAGTGGGAGACGTTAGCCGAAGAGTTGATGCAGCGCGAGCGGGTCATTGGCGCGGCGCCTTACGTTGAGCAGCAGGGTATGTTCTCCGTGGGCGGGCGTAATCAGGGGGCCATGGTCAATGGCATCAACCCGGAGTGGGAAGACCGAGTGTCGATTATTGGTGAGCACATGCGCCAAGGCGAATTGGCCGACCTGGTTCCCGGAGAGTGGCACGTGGTGCTGGGTTCAATGCTGGCGCGCAACTTGGGCGTTGGCGTGGGGGATCGAGTAACGCTGCTGGTGCCCGAAGCATCAATTACTCCCGCCGGTGTCTTTCCACGCTTAAAACGCTTTACCGTTAGCGGTATTTTTAGCGTCGGTGCTGAGCTGGACGCTAATTTGGCCTATGCCAATATTGAAGATATGCAGACCCTTGCGCGCCTGGGTGATGCGGTGGGCGGGCTTCGTCTACAGTTGGATGATCTGTTTGCCGCCAGTAGCGAGACCCAGGCGATTCTCAATGAGCTTGGCCCGGAGTATCGGGGCAGCGATTGGACGTTCTCTCAGGGTAATCTTTTCCAGGCGATACAGATGGAAAAGCGCATGATCGCACTGCTGTTAACTGTGATTATCGCCGTGGCGGCGTTTAATATCGTCTCGACGCTGGTCATGGTCGTCACCGATAAACGTGCGGATATCGCCATTCTGCGCACGATCGGTGCTAAACCGAGCTCGATTATGGGGATTTTTATTGTTCAGGGCATGGCTATCGGGCTGATCGGTATCGCTGTTGGTGTGGCCGTGGGTGTGCTGCTGGCGCTGACCATTGCGGATCTGATTGGTTGGGTGGAAGGAACACTGGGTATTCAGTTCTTGGATGCTGGGGTTTACTTTATTAGCGACCTGCCTTCTCGCCTGCAGTGGAATGATGTCAGTCGTATCGTTTTGGCCGCCTTTGGGCTGACGTTCCTGTCGACACTTTATCCCGCTTGGCGGGCAGCAAAAGTTCAGCCGGCGGATGTGCTGCGTTATGAATAACGGCTTCAGGAACAAGGATGACACGATGTCTATGAATTCGACGGCTATAAAATCTACGCGCATCAATACTGGGCAAGAGGCGGTGGTAATGCTCGATTGCCAGTCGTTGACACGAACCTACAGCGAAGGCCCCCAGGATCTGACGGTACTGGACAAGCTTAATTTGCAGGTGCGTGCCGGGGAACGGGTGGCCATCGTGGGCAGCTCGGGGTCAGGTAAGACAACGCTGTTAAACCTGCTGGGCGGTCTTGACCGCCCTAGTGAAGGCAGCGTCGTTATCGCCGGTGAGCCGCTATCAGGGTTGAATGAAGCGGCGCTTGGCAGCTTTCGTAACCGCTACATCGGGTTTGTGTATCAATTCCACCATCTGTTGGCGGAATTCACTGCACTCGAAAATGCGGCGTTACCGCTAATTATTCGCGGTCAGTCGAAAAAGGCGGCCGAGAAGCGGGCCATGCAGATACTCGAGCGGGTAGGCATGCAGCCGCGGGCGGATCATAAGCCGGGGGAGCTTTCCGGCGGGGAGCGCCAGCGCGTGGCGATTGCCCGTGCGCTGGTCACCGATCCTAGCCTGGTGCTAATGGATGAGCCCACGGGCAATCTGGATCAAACCACGGCGGCGACTATTTTGGCACTAATGGACGAACTGGCCAAAGAGAGCGCCTGTGCATTCGTGATTGTGACCCACGACGTTAGCCTGGCGGCCCATCAAGACCGCGTGCTTAAACTGGATGCGGGTAAGTTGGTCGAGCAGGCACCGGCGCTTTAACCGTCGGGTTCAATCATCAAACCTTATCGTCAAATTCTGCTTCTATCTGCGCACGCCGCTGCCGACGTATCTGGCGGCGGCGTTTCCAGTTATGGGAAACGTGCCAGCGCCAGATCAAGCGAATGCCAATATTGACCACGATGGCTAATATGACCGCTGTTACCAACGAGCCGACGATCAGTGGCGGCATAATGTCGTGCATCTGTTCGGCAATCCAGCGTGTTGAAATACGCGAGGGAGCCTCCCGCACGGGGGCGCCGAGGATAAAGGTGCCAATCCGGTAGTTGCCGTAAAAAATCAGCGGCATCGTTAATGGATTAGTAATCCACACCAAGCCCACAGAGAGGGCTAAATTGCAGCGTGTTAGGCGCGCGCCTAGCGCGGCAATGACCATCTGAAAGGGGATGGGCAGCATCGCGCAAAACACGCCCACGCTAAACGCATTGGCAACGCTTCGGCGAGTTAGAAGCCACAACCCCGGGTCTGCAATCAGCGGTGCCATAAAGCGTAGCGAGCGCTGTTTCCTGATAGTGTCGGGTTTGGGCATGTAGCGCTGCAGGAATCTGCGCGGCATGACGGATACTCTTGCCTATCGATGTGGGTCATTATCCATATAGAGCCACTCTTCGGCTATGCTAGGCCATTAATGAACATTCGCTGGAGGGCTCTATGCGGTTAGGTGTTGCCATGCCAGCGGCGCTTGCAGCACTCGCAGGAGGTGTTTTTGCTTGGTATTTCCACACCGCAGGAGTGACTCCAAACGCGTTTGGCTGGGTGTTGGTAGCCGCGTTGCTGGTAGTGGGGCGGTGCCCGCGATTTGCTATATGGCTGCTGATCGGCGCCTGGGTCTTCACTGGCGTACAAGAAGAGTGGGGGAGTCGCTTGCCGGCGGGGCTAAGCGGAGAAGATCTTGCCGTTGAGGCAACCGTGTTGACCGCCCAGCCGGCGGGTAAAGCCACGCGCCTGCTGTTAAGCGTTGATCAGTGTCAAAGCGCTTCGACTAGCCTGACACAACGGCCCAGCTGTTCCGCGCTCACCAAGGTACGCATTACCGCTTATAGCGATGTGCACTTTAGGCCCGGCGAGCAGTGGCAAATGACGCTTCGTTTGCGTCCTCCAAGTGGCTTTGCCAACCCTGATACCTTCAATTATGAGCAGTGGCTGTGGCGTGAGGGAATCCACGCCACGGGCTATTTGCGCCAGGAGCCAGCGCCGGTTCGGCTCTCTTCCGCGCGCCCTGCGTTGCGCCAGCTAGCGCTGGATTTTTTAGCCCGCCAGTCACTCGGCGATCAAACCAAGCGCTGGCTGGCAGCATTGACGTTAGGTGATAGCGAACAGCTAACCCAAGATGACTGGTCTCTGCTGAATGCCACCGGAACCACGCATCTGGTGGTGATTTCAGGCTTGCATGTCGGGCTGGTGGCCTCATTTGTACTGCTGCTAGCCAAGTCAGTCGCTCGGTTTACAACGCCCACCAACTGGCGTATGCGCACCTGGCCGTGGTGGTTAGCAGCGCTAGCTTGTGTCAGTTACGCCACTCTTGCCGGGATGGCGCCACCGGCTATGCGGGCGATGGTGATGACATTGATCGGGCTGTGGGTGCTGAGTGGTCGGCATGCGCCGGGGGCTTGGCAGGGCTGGTGGCTGGCACTCGCGCTGGTACTTATTGTCGATCCGCTAGCGCTATGGCGACCTGGCATGTGGCTATCGTTTGTGGCAGTGGCGTGGCTGATTATTATTTGGCAGGGGCGGCGACGCCCTCAAGGGATAAAGGGCTGGTGCTGGGCGCTGGTGAGATCGCAACTGCTGCTAGCCCCGCTAATGGCCGCCGCCGTATTGGTGGCCTTTGGGCGAGTCGCTCCCGCTGCCCCATTGATCAATTTAGTCGCCGTACCTTGGGTGAGCTCGGTGATGGTGCCCATCGCACTGCTGGGGTGGCTGCTGTCACCTCTGCCCATGGTGGGAGAGGCGGTATGGCAGCTGTTTGAGCAGGCGCTAAGCGTTTTCCACCTGTTGCTGACGCTGGTGGTGCAGCACTGGCCACTATGGGAACCTGATCGGTCGTTAACGTACCCGCTCGCCCTCGCACTGTTACTACTGTCGTTATGCTGGGGCCTGCCTGCCGTGCTGCCTAGTTTACGACTGGCAGCCTCCGCGCTGATCGTTGCGCTGCCCTGGTGGTCGCTTCCGTCATCGATTCCCCCCAACGCGCTCAGAGTCAGCGTCCATGATGTGGGGCAGGGGCAGTTGATAGAACTGCGTAGCGCGCATTATCGACTGCTCTACGACACCGGCCCCCGATTTCGTAGTGGTTTTATGCCTCTGGAAGCGCTTTGGTCACCGGGGCAGTTATTTGATCAAGTGTTAGTCAGCCACGCTGATAATGACCATGCGGGCGGTATCGGCGCATTGCTAGCCGATCATCGGGTCAAGCAGTGGATGGCTCCTGCGGGTGAGGCGCTGCCAGTTTCCGGTATTGATTGTCAGCGTGGTCAAACATGGCAGAGAGATGGGGTGCGTTACCGTATTCTCTGGCCGCCCGCGGGTGATAACGATTTATCTGCCAATGATCGCTCCTGCGTACTTGAGGTGAGCGCTGGTGAGCAGAGACTGCTGATTACGGGGGATGTGAGCACTGAGGTAGAGCGTCGCTTTCTGCGAGAGGTGGAACTGCCTGTTAGCGTTTTGGTGGCAGGGCACCATGGCAGCGGCACCAGTTCAGGTATCCAGTTCGTGCGTCACACCGTACCTGAACATGTGATATTTAGCGCCGGGCAGAATAATGCTTTTCAACATCCCGTAGATCCCGTCGTGCGCCGTTTCCGCCAGCAGGGCACCTGTCCATGGAGCACGGCGCATGACGGTGCACTGCGTTTTTGGCTAAAAGCGGCCCAACCCATCCAGGTCGAAACAACGCGACCATTGCCAGGACGACGCAACCAGTGTTGAAGCGCGTCGCCATCAGGTAGAATTCTCCGATTGCACACTATGGCCAGGAGCGCGTGTGACTGATTCAGGTTGGGGTATTTATAAGCGGTTGTTGGGCTATGTGAAGCCGCATTGGCGGGCTTTTGCGCTAGCGATAGTGGGCTTTGTGGTTTACGCCGCGTCGAGTACCGCGCTGGCGGAAATGATGAAGCGATTAATTGATGGCATTCAAAACCCAGATGCGGCGTTTCGGTTATTTCTACCGCTGTTTGTAATTATTATGTTTTCCGCCCGGGGATTAGGTACTTTTTTAAGCACCTACTTCATGGCTTATGTGGGCCGCTACGTGATTCATACCCTGCGTTGCGACGTGTTTGCCCATCTACTCCATCTGCCGGGCTGGTTTTTTGACCATCACTCTAGCGGTCAACTGGTATCGCGGGTGACCTACCACGTTGAGCAAGTCGCGGGGGCGGCCACCAAAGCGGTGACCATTATTCTCCGTGAAGGCCTGTTCGTCGTCGGTTTAGTGCTCTATCTACTCTGGACTAACTGGATGCTAACGCTGCTGTTTCTGGGCGTTACGCCGATCATTGCCGTGGTGGTGAGCTACGTCAGCAAGCGCTTTAGACGCATTTCAAAACGCATTCAGCACTCCATGGGCGATGTCACCCATATTGCCTCGGAAGCGCTGTCGGGCTATCGGGTAGTGCGCACCCACGGCGCAGAGCCGTATGAAAAGCAGCGCTTTGAGCGGGTAAGCGAAGAGAATCGCCGCCAAAGTATGAAAGAAGCCATGACCCGTGCGGTCAGTTCCCCTGTGATTCTGATGTTGGTGGCCATCTCCATGGCGCTATTGGTCTGGCTGGCCATGGCACCCTCGCTGATGGAGAACATGACGCCTGGTGAGTTTGTGGCCTTTATTACCGCGGCTGCCCTGATGATCAAGCCGGTACGTCAACTAACCGAGATTAACGGTGAAATTCAGAAAGGTCTGGCGGCCGCGTCAGAGCTTTTCGGGTTGCTGGATATGACCCCTGAAGAGGATAGTGGTAAACATATCGCCAGCCGTTTAAGCGGCGATGTCGTGATCGATCATGTTAGCTTCCGCTACGCCGACGATCAGCCCGAAGTCCTGCACGATATTAATCTGCGCATAGCGCCGGGCGAACTGGTGGCGATAGTCGGGCGTTCGGGAAGCGGCAAGTCCACTCTGGTCAGCCTGTTGCCGCGTTTCTATCGGCCCAGCCAGGGCAGTATTACTATTGATGGCATTAATGTTGATGAATACGCGCTTGGCCCACTGCGCCAGCAGATTGCCCTGGTGTCGCAGCAGGTGACGCTATTTAACGCCTCGATTGCCGATAATATTGCTTACGGGGTGGCCAATCCTGACCCCCAGGCTGTACAGGCTGCGGCTGAAGCTGCCTATGCCCATGAGTTTATCGATAAGCTCCCCAATGGTTATGCCACCACCGTGGGTGAAAATGGCGTGATGCTCTCGGGCGGCCAACGCCAGCGGCTGGCGATTGCCCGGGCGATCTTCAAGGATGCGCCGCTACTGGTGCTGGATGAGGCCACTTCCGCGTTGGATACAGAATCCGAGCGCTATATTCAAAAAGCCCTTGAGCGAGTCTGTGAAGGGCGCACCACGCTGGTCATCGCTCACCGCCTCTCCACCATTGAGCGGGCTGACCGGATTGTGGTGATGGATCAGGGACGTATTATCGAAGAGGGGTCGCATCAGGCGCTGCTGGATGCCGATGGCGCCTACGCGGCGCTGCATCAATTGCAGTTTCAAGAAGCGCCATGAGGCTATCGATATGAGCCTTTTGATATGAGTCTATCGTTATGAGCTTTGCCAAGAGAACGTTGGCGGAGCGCTGGCTGCAAGGCGCTTACCAGGGCAGCCGCTGGCTATCGCCGCTGAAGCCTTTAGGGGCGCTTTACCAGTGGGCCATGGCGCGGCGGGAGCGGGAGTACTCTAGCGGCAAAAAAGCCACATGGAAGGCACCGGTGCCGGTGATTGTGGTAGGCAATATTACTTTGGGGGGGACGGGTAAATCTCCGCTGGTGGCGTGGCTAGCTGGCTGGCTGGTGGCCCAAGGCTGGTCGCCAGGTATCGTTAGCCGCGGCTATGGCGGAAAAGCGCCGAGTTACCCGCTGCTGGTCACCGCCGATACGCACGTTGTCGAAAGCGGCGATGAGCCGCTGATGCTGGCACAGCAGACGGGATTGCCAGTGGCCGCAGATCCCAATCGCGTGCGCGGTGTTCAGGCACTGATCGAGAAGGGCTGCGATATNNGTTTGCAGCACTTGGCGCTGGATCGAGATATTGAGTTGGTGGTTGTGGATGGTGCCCGTGGATTGGGCAATGGGCGCTGCCTGCCCGCCGGGCCGCTGCGCGAGTCCCCCAGCCGGTTACAGCGTGTTGACGCGGTGATCATTAACGGAGACTCACCGCCTTCTCTGTCGATTACTCCGTCTATTATGCAGTCCGCCACCACTATGCAGCTAGCGCCGCTGTGCTGGCGCCGCCTTGATGACGGCGCACGTTTTCCGCTTGCGCCACTGCCGTTTACGCTGCCGGTGCACGCGGTGGCAGGTATCGGACATCCCGAGCGCTTTTTTCGTACACTCTCCGCGTTGGGTGTTGAGGGCGAGTGGCACCCGTTGGCCGATCACCAGCACTTTAGTGCGGACGCGCTAAGCTTTGCAGATACCCGCCCAGTGATTATGACCGCTAAAGACGCCGTGAAGTGTTACGCCCTGTCCCCGCCTAACAGTTGGGTATTAGATGTGGAGGCAACCCTTCCACCCGAATTTGAGTACTGGCTGGCAGCGCGGCTGTCGGCACTTTCCTAAAGGAGATAAGCGCATGGATAAGGAACTGCTGGCAATGCTGGTCTGCCCGTTGTGTAACGGTAAGCTGAAGTATGATCGCGAAGCTCAAGAGCTGCGCTGCCACTACGATGGCCTGGCCTATCCGATCAAAGAGGGGATTCCGGTGATGTTGCCGGAAGAGGCTCGCGTGATGGATGCCGATGAAAAGCTGCCTACTTCTCCAGGGCGTTCACCAGGTCGTTCTCAAGAGCGTTTAGGAGACGCTTAATGGCCGTCTTTGATGATATGGCTGATTTCAAGGTGCCTGATTTTACCGTCGTCGTACCTGCTCGCTACGGCTCTACCCGGCTGCCCGGCAAGCCCCTGCTTGATATTGCCGGGGAACCGATGGTCGCTCACGTATGGCGCCGTGCTTGCCAAAGCCACGCCAGCCGAGTGGTCGTGGCAACAGACGATAGCCGTATTCGTGATGCCATGCTGCCCTACGCCGCCGAAGTGATCATGACCCGAGACGATCACCCATCGGGCACCGACCGCTTAGCCGAGGTGGCTGATATATTGGCATTGACGGATGATGCGCTGCTGGTGAATGTGCAGGGGGACGAGCCGCTGATTCCTCCCGCGCTGATCGACCAGGTGGCTCTGCGCCTAGCCGACGATCCCGGAGCGTCGATAGCCACGCTGGCGGAGCCTATCAGTGACGTGGACACGCTGTTTAATCCCAACGTGGTCAAGGTGGTGCGAACGCTACAAGGCCGCGCGCTGTATTTCTCACGGGCCCCTATCCCCTGGGATCGTGAGCAGTTCAAAGCGCCGCCGACCATGCTGGCAACCGATGCCTGGCTGCGGCATATCGGCCTCTATGCGTATCGTGCCGGTTTTCTAGCTGCCTACCGGGACTGGCCAGCCTCTAGCCTAGAACAGCTTGAACAGCTCGAGCAGTTGCGTGCACTGCAGAATGGTCACGCTATTCAAGTGGCATTGGCCTGCGAAGTAAACCCTGCCGGTGTTGATACGGCCGAGGATCTAGCGCGGATTCGGGCGCTGCTGGCCTAGCACGGGTTCGGGCTCTGTTGGCTTAGTGCAGGGGCGGGCGCTGCTTGAGCAGCTCAGTTTGTAAGGAGCTATCGTGAAAGTATTATTTGTATGTTTAGGCAATATTTGCCGTTCACCGACTGCCGAAGGTATTTTTCGTCGTACTCTTGAGCGAGCGGGGTTGGCCGATGAGGTCGAGATAGACTCCTGCGGCGTCGGCAGTTGGCATGTGGGCAAAGCGCCAGACGCTCGCGCGCAGCAGGCAGCACTACNNGATCTGCGCGCCCGCCAGTTAAGCGAGCACGATTTTACCCAATTCGACTACGTGCTAGGCATGGATCAGGACAATTTACGCGCCATGCGCGAGCTGAAACCTGCCAATAGCCAGGCGCATGTTGGGCTGTTTTTAGATTTTGCTGGTACCCCCGGTGCTGAAGTCCCAGACCCCTATTTTGGCGGTGATGAGGGATTTGAGAAGGCTCTGGATATGATTGAAGCTGCATCAGAAGGGCTGATTCGACACCTTAAGCGAGAGCTGTAATGGGGCTGATGATGTGGCTGCACAGATGAATATTCTCAACAATGTCGATTTGTCCGCCGCTAATACGCTTAGGCTCCCCTGCCAGGCAGAGCGCTTCGCGTCACCAACGACATTAACAGCACTACGCCAAACGTTAGCCGAGGCACGCCATGAAGGCTGGCCCGTCACGCTGCTCGGTGGCGGCAGCAATGTTTTGCTTCCCGAGGCACTACCAGGTTTGGTGGTGCGGCCTGATTTGCAACAATACTGGCTCAGTCAGCGTCAAGGGCATGTACTTGCCCACGTAGGGGCGGGGGTTAATTGGCATACGCTGGTGATGGCGACTGCTGCACGCGGCCTGTGGGGCATTGAAAATCTGGCGCTGATCCCTGGCAGTTGTGGTGCTGCGCCGGTGCAAAACATTGGCGCCTACGGCGTTGAACTTGCCGACACGCTGCAAGCGGTGCAGGTAATGGAGCTTGCCACCGGGCGGGTGGATTGGCTAAGCGCGCAAGAGTGCGCTTTTGGTTACCGTGAGAGTATTTTTAAAGGCGAGTTGGCGAGTAGCGTGGTGATCACTCAGTTGGTATTGCAATTGTCACGCACGCCAGAACCTCGGCTTGGGTATGGCGATCTCGCCGTACGCTTAGCAAGCTCTCCCACGCCGCTGGCGGTAGCCGAAGCGGTATGTAGTATTCGACGCGAGAAACTGCCCGACCCACAGGTGCTGGCTAACGCGGGGAGCTTCTTCAAAAATCCGCTGGTAGCTGATGTGCTGGCAGCGCAGTTGTTGCAACAGCATCCTGCTATGCCCAATTTCCCCCAGCAGGGAGGGCAAACAAAGCTGGCGGCGGGGTGGTTAATCGATCAGTGTGGCTTGAAAGGGATGCGTGATGGTGCCTTCGCAGTGCATCAGCATCAAGCGTTGGTGCTGGTGCACTTTGGCGGCGGTGATCGTCAAGGCCTAATGAAAACAGCTAGCTATATCGCTGACCAGGTCGAGGCACGCTTTGGGGTGCGTTTAGAGCCCGAGCCGCGGTTAATTAATCCCTGTTAGTTAATCTCTATTAGTTAATTTCTATGCCCTGCCTCTAAGGTGCACATAACGCAAAAATCCCCGCCGAAGCGGGGATTTTTGTTACTACAATACGCGTGAACCGATCTATTCGGAGCGTGTGTCTTGCTGCGCCTGTTTGCGCTTCTCACGCGGGTCATTGTGGGCCCGTGTGCGACGGCGGCGCGGTTTAGGTGCTTCTTCCGTTGCTGCGGCTTCTGCGGGTGCTTCACTGGTGACCGGTTGAGCGGGCTGAGTGTCTGCTTCAACTGCAGTGGCTTCAGTCACAGGTGTTTCAGTCGCTGCTAGTTCGTCGCTGCTCTTTTCAGAGCTATTTGCAGAGCTATTTTCAGAACCATTTTCAGAACTATTCGGTTCAGCGCCATTCTCTTCAATGCTTCTGTCTTCACCGTTTGTGTCTTTAACACTCTTAGGCTCATCACCTTTTTCTGCACTGTCCTGCTGCGGCTCGCTGCTGGCAGGCTTTTCAGTTGAAGGGGCTGCGGCGACTCTCTCAGAAGTGTTCTCAGAAACATCTGGGTTTGCCGTTTCCTGGCGGGCTTGGATGCTAGCTGGCGCTTCGGGCTGATGCTCGTCGCTGCTTTGATCCGTACCCGCACTATTGAAAGGTGCAGGAGAGGCCGCCTCTTCAATGGTTGCGGCTGAATCAACGGCGCTGGCCGCAGGCGGTTCGACGGCTTCAGGCGCTGCCTGTTCGCTAGCACTGGGCTGCTGGCTATCGTCGGTTTTCCCACTTTCAGCTGGCTCTGCGTTCGCCTTGGCTGTTGCTGAGGTCACCTCAGATGGCGCTGACAGGTCTTCGCTGGCTGTGGCCTCCGGTTCGCTTGGCTTGGCAACGGCCTCATCCTGCTCAACGGTGCTGGCAGTTGACGTTTGCTCTGCCGGTGAAGCCGCTTTAGGCTGGCGGCGCTGGTGCGTCGACTTGCGCGCTTTAGCGTTTTCTGCCACGGGCCGGTCGGCGGTCGTTGCGTCGTCCGCTTGCTCGGCGTTGGATTCAGGCGCATCGGCTGCTGCCGCTTCTGGCTCAGCGCTATTCCCCGCGTCCGATCCTAATGCAATCGGTGCGTCATTTGTTGCTGCTTTAGCTACCTGTTCCTCTGTTGCAGGGGCTTCGTTCGGCTCTGGTGTCACTGCGCGCGCTTCATTCTTAGCCTCGGCCTGCAGTTTTAACTGCTCAGCTTCTGCCTGGGGATTGATCGCCTGGGTGCGCGTGCGGTTACGCGGATTGTTACGCGTACGCTTCGGCTTGCCGTCATCCTGTTTGGTCTCTAAGTTCTTTGACTCTGGGCTCTTGGCCGTGTCATCTCGCTGACTGTCGCGGTTTTTGTCACCACCATCGCGACGCGACTCTTTCTGCGCTGCGCTTTTGCCGTTGCTGCTCTCTTTGGAAGAGCTATCAGCCTGGTTCTCTTTGCGAGGCGCTTTGGCTGATTCTTGACCGTTAGCATCGTCCTGCTGGGGGTGACGACGACGGTTGCGTGTACGGCTGGGGCCGCTACGCTTATCACTACTGTCGTCACTGGCAGGACGCGGTGTGCTGCTGCGCTGCTCGGCTTTCTGTTCAGTTTTTTGTTCAGCTTTGGGCTCGGGGCGGGCGCTGTTATCGCTGCGCGACTCGTGGCGGCTTGCGTTGTCGCCACGCGACGATTTTTGCCGCGGCTCGCTACTGCGTTGATTGGTTTTGCGCTTGCTTGGCTTGCGCGGAGAGGGTGTTTCAATCTTGGGCTCTGGTGTGGCTTCTGCACTGCTTTCGTCGCTACCGAGCAGTTTGGCGAAGCCACGGATAAAGCGCCCAATAACGCTGGGTTGCTCGCTGGCCACTGGTGCTGCTTTGGCCGCTGGAGCTGTAGCGGGCGCCTTCTCTTCCGTTTGCAGCGATGCCGGGGCGGGAGCGTTGTGGGTAACACTCTTGACGGCGGCTTCGGCGCGTTGAGCGGGCGGCACGAAGCTCGGTGCCGGCTCTTTGCCTACTTCGGTATCGGTGGAGAGCTCAAAGCTCGATAGGCTTTGAGTGTCATCCTCGTCCAGGTGGTCATCACGCAGCCGCTGCACGTCGTAGTGGGGCGTATCCATATCAGGATTGGGCAGCAGTACCACACGAACATTCTGGCGAGACTCTAGATCTGCCAGCACGCTGCGTTTTTCATTGAGCAGGTAAGTCGCCACGGGTACCGGTAGAATGGCGCGAATCTGCGCGCTATTCTCTTTCATCGCCTCTTCTTCAATCAGGCGCATGATAGAGAGGGAGAGCGAGCGAACATCGCGAATGGTGCCCTGGCCATTACAGCGCGGGCAGACCACGCCGCTGGTTTCCCCCAGCGAGGGACGCAGGCGCTGGCGGGACATTTCCATCAGGCCAAAGCGTGAAATACGCCCGATCTGTACCCGTGCGCGATCCAGCTTTAGGGCATCGCGCATGCGGTTTTCAACTTCACGCTGGTTGCGTGCAGGCCCCATGTCGATAAAGTCGATAACCACCAAACCGCCGATATCGCGCAGGCGCAGCTGGCGGGCGATTTCATCGGCGGCTTCAGAGTTGGTCTGCAGAGCGGTCTCTTCGATATCGCTGCCGCGGGTGGCGCGGGCGGAGTTGATATCGATGGAGACCAGCGCTTCGGTGTGATCAATCACAATCGAGCCGCCAGAAGGCAGCTTCACTTCGCGCTGATAGGCGGTTTCGATTTGTGATTCGATCTGGAAGCGCGAGAATAGCGGTACTTCGTCCGCGTAGAGCTTGATCTTCTGTTGATACGAGGGCATTACCTGACGAATAAAGCCCAGCGCTTCGGCGTGAATCTCAGGGCTGTCGATCAGTACTTCGCCAATGTCCTGGCGTAGGTAGTCGCGCATGGCGCGAATGATGACGTTGGATTCACGGTAGATCAGGAACGGCGCAGGGCGCTTGGCGGCTTCAGTGGTTATCGATTCCCACACCTGAACCAAGTAGTCCAAATCCCACTGGAGCTCTTCCGGATTGCGACCAATACCTGCAGTGCGCACGATCAGGCCCATTTTATCCGGCACGGTCAACTGACCCATGGCGTCTTTGAGCTGACTGCGCTCGTCGCCTTCGATACGGCGAGAAATGCCACCTGCACGCGGGTTATTGGGCATCAACACCAAAAAGCGACCAGCCAGGCTGACAAAGGTGGTTAGCGCGGCACCTTTATTGCCACGTTCCTCTTTATCGACCTGGACGATGACCTCTTGGCCCTCTTTAAGCACTTCTTTAATGCTTGGACGTCCGGAAACGTCTTTGACAAAGTACTCGCGAGAGATCTCCTTGAGGGGCAAAAAGCCGTGACGGTCGGCGCCGTAGTCAACGAAGGCAGCTTCCAGGGAGGGTTCTACGCGGGTGATTTTACCGCGATAGATATTGGCTTTTTTCTGTTCTCTTGCGCCGGATTCGATATCTAAATCGTATAGGCGTTGTCCATCAACTAAAGCGACACGCAGCTCTTCGGGCTGGGTCGCATTGATAAGCATCCGTTTCATAGTGTCTCGCATAGCGTTGCGTGCCGGCGAACTGCCTATTGGGGTGACGTAGGCGAATCGCTGGGTGCTGCGTGCTTGTGCTCGGCGCATTGCAATGCTGACGCGTCAAGCCGGGAAGGCGTCATCGCCAACCCGGCCGATAGGGCGTTGAGTACGTGGCGGAGGCAGGACGTGTTCCGGTGGCTGTCACGTCCATCCGGCCCTGCTGACACCGCCAACACCTGGCATTCATCGATTCACCAACGCCGGCCACCGGCACAGCGTTGAACTTTTCGCCCGGAGTCAGTCATCGCCCTGTGACGAATAAGGCGGAGCTGCTCAGGACGTGGCGTTGTTTAGTTGCTGCCTGCCGTTGAGGGCAAGGCTTATTCTCCTCTGCCGGCATAAAAAACGGGCGGCAGAGTTACTGCATTTTTAAGATCATCTTTTAATACTGGAAAACGGGCAATGCGTACACTGGTGCCGTTTTCGCGTTCAGGCCTGCGTGTTAGTCGGGCAGGCGCATTAACCAAGCTCAGCGGTGATGCTCTCTGCTAACAAATTTAATCAATTAGCTATCGAACAGCTAGTCACTAGCGCTAGACAAGACAGCTTTCTGCGCTTAGCTGGTGAACGATTTCGAATATAACAGTAAAGACTACGACCAGCAATTGACGCAATGCCCTTGGGTCTACGCTAGAATGCCGTTTTTAAGCAGGAGTAAGTAGTAATGTCCGAAGGGCGTGAAGTGCAGTGGGTGGATATCGCCCCGGAGCAAGCAGGGCAGCGAATTGATAATTTTCTGATGACGCGGCTTAAAGGGGCGCCACGCGCGCTCATTTATCGCATCGTGCGTAAAGGCGAAGTGCGCGTTAATAAAAAACGCGTGAAGGTGGATTACCGTTTGCAAGCGGGGGATTTAGTACGCGTTCCGCCGCTGCGTTTGGCGCCTCGCGAAGCGGTGAAGGAAGTCAGTGATAATTTGCGCGACCTACTGGTAGGCAGCGTTATTATGGAAGGCCCCGATTGGATGGTGCTTAATAAACCCTCTGGTTTGGCAGTGCATGGCGGCAGCGGGGTTAAAATTGGTTTAATAGAAGCGCTGCGTCAAGTGCGCGATGATCTGAGCTTTCTGGAACTGGTTCACCGTTTGGATCGCGATACGTCTGGCTGTTTGCTGCTGGCCAAGTCGCGCGATGCGCTGGTGACGCTGAACGAGTCGCTGAAAAAGCACGGTATGGATAAGCGTTATCTGGCCCTGGTCAGTGGGCGCTGGCCAGCGCGGAAAACCTATGAGAGTGCTCGGTTAGACCGCTTTGATGCCGGTAACGGCGAGCGGAGGGTAAGGGTAGATCCCAACGGAAAAGTGTCACGCACCCACTTTTCGGTAGTCGAAACCTTCGAAAAAGTAACCCTTATAGAGGCTGAGCCGGTTACGGGCCGTACCCACCAGATTCGCGTACATGCCGCCCACGCAGGCCATGCGTTATTAGGTGACGATAAGTACGCTACCCGTGAAAGCGGTCTGCTCACCAAGCAGTTGGGGCTGGGGCGTTTGTTCCTCCATGCGCGAGCACTGACCTTTCCTGAGCCCACTAACGGCCGCCCGGTTACCGTCAAAGCGCCGCTGCCAGAAGCCTTGGAAGAAGCGCTCAAGCGCGCCCGTCAATAACTTCTTTTTCACCGCGTTGCCTTTTACAGGGAGCTGCCATGCAGTACGAGCTAATTATATTTGATTGGGACGGCACCTTGATGGACTCAGTGCCGCGGATTGTGTCGTGTATGCAGGCGGCTGCTTTGGAGGCCGAGTGGGGGGCGCTTTCAGCGGCGGAGGTGGAAGATATTATTGGCCTGGGACTGCCCGAAGCAATTGCCAAGCTCTGCCCAGGTATATTGCCTGCTCAGGCCGAGCGGCTTCGCGAGCGTTACGCGCACCATTTTGTGCAGGCTGATACCACGCCAATGGCGTTTTTTAGTGGTGTTGAAGCGCATATCGCCCGTTTGCGCGGGCATGAGCAACAGCGTTTAGCAGTGGCAACGGGTAAAAGCCGTCGCGGGCTTGACCGTATTTTTACTGAGACCGGCAGCGGCGCGTGGTTTCATGCCAGCCGTACCGCGGATGAAACCCACTCCAAACCGCACCCGCAGATGCTTTCAGAGTTGCTGTCTGAGCTTGCGGTGCCGGTCGAGCGGGCGGTGATGGTCGGCGATACTGAGTATGACTTGGAAATGGCTAGGGCGATGGGGATGGATCGGGTGGGGGTAAGCTATGGGGTACATACGCGTGAGCGCCTGGCAATGAGCGAACCCAAGTGGATTGCCCATAGCGTAGACGAGCTTTTTGATCGGTTATAAGGACATTTTATGAGCGACGATCCAACCCGCAAAGAGGGTACGCAAGAGGGTCATGATGGCCCGGTTAATAGCGACCAGCCAAACGAGTTCAAGGAAGATCCTTGGACTGAAGGGCCCGAGGTTCCACCTGGTAAGGGGGCTAAGCAGCCCCCAGGAGTGCCAGGTGATGATGCCGAAACCCTGCGCGAACGCCAGCGATTAGCGCAGCTGGAAATGATGGATCACTGGATAGGTGGCGTCTTGACCGAACAGCGGCGTACCCGCCGCTGGAAGCTGTTTTTCCGTCTGATGTTTCTCGCTGTTGTGTTGGCGGCGCTGTCTGCCGCGCTTTATAGCCTGTACTGGGACTCGCCAAGTGTCGCAACCCCCACCCAGCGCCACTTGGGTATTGTTAAGATTGATGGGGTGATTGCTAGCGATTCGCCAGCCAATGCGGAACGCATCATCAAAGGGTTAAACCGAGCCTGGGATGCCAAAAGCGCTGCAGCCGTAGTGCTGCACATTAATAGCCCCGGTGGTAGTCCTGTGCAGTCCCAGCGTATCTATGCGGAAATCATGCGCCTACGTGAGCAGGGGGATAAACCGATTATCGCGGTGATTGAAGATGTCGGTGCCAGCGGCGCTTATTACATTGCTGCAGCGGCAGATGAGATTGTTGCCTCGCCGGTGAGTTTAGTGGGCTCGATTGGTGTGATTTACGCTGGTTTTGGCTTTGAGGAGGCGATAGAGCGCATTGGCGTTGAGCGCCGCGTACTCACCGCAGGAGAGAATAAGGCCTTTTTAGACCCATTCCAGCCGCTGGATAATGATGCAGAGGCGTTTTGGCAAGGCGTGCTGAGCCAAACTCATCGCCAGTTTATTGATGACGTCCGCGCGGGTCGCGGTGAACGGCTCAGTGATAGCTCGGACATTTTCTCAGGCCTGATCTGGAGTGGCGAACAGAGCATCGAGCTAGGGTTGGTCGATCAGTTGGGTAGCCTCGAACAGCTGTCTCGCGATCAAGTAGGTAACATCGACTGGGTGGACTATACGCCGAGTCTTGATCCATTTGAGCGCTTTACTAGGCGCTTTACCGAGGTTGCCGCCGAAGTGCTAGGCATTAGGGCGCCTAACACCCCGCTTCGTTTCTGATCGCCAATCCACATCCTGGGCGCTGTTGAAGGANNAGCGGATCAAGGCCCGCTTGGCGCAACATGTCGCAGAGTGCGATCAGCGGTAGACCAATCAGCGCGTTGGGGTCACGGCCTTCCAGTCTTTCAAACAGCGCAATGCCAAGGCCTTCCATACGAAAGCTGCCAGCGCTATCTAGGGGCTGCTCTTTGGTCACATAGTTTTCGATCTCCTGCGTGCTAAGAGTGCGAAACACGACCTCGAAGGGCTCGACATGGACTTGATGGCGCTGGTGGCGAGTGTCCAGTAACGCTAAACCGGTCAGAAAAGTGACACGCTGACCAGAGAAGCGAGCAAGATTGGCGCAAGCCTTCTCCGGTGTGTGCGGCTTGCCAAGAATGTCGCCTTCAAATACTGCTACCTGATCAGAACCTACAATACAGTGGTGAGGGAAGAGAGCTGCGACAGCATTGGCTTTGCTGAGCGCTAGACGATGCACCAAAGCGTGGGGCGTTTCGCCACTGTGAGGCGTTTCATCAATATCTGGAGAGTGGCACTGGTAGGGGAGCTGCAGGCGATCCAGTAACTCGCGCCGCCAGCGTGAACTGGAGGCAAGCACCAATTCTGCAGTTGAGGACTGAGCAGTTGATGGCTGAGTGCTCGATGGCTCTGTCATGGAGTGTGAGGTCACAGAAAACTCCTGGCTAGTGTGGTTGCGCTCTTGGGGCGGCAGAGCAATAGAGTGTAGCGAAAGCTGTGAATTGTGCCCATATCGGCTGTTTATTGAGGCCTATGTTGGTTATTTATTGAGGAAGCGATGAAGAAATATACCGACAGCTTTGACACCAGCAGGGGGAGTGCCTATCATTGCGCGCCTATGTTGACCTCACAACTCCCCAGTCGGGTGGAGCCTTATAAGCTCGCAGCCCGCCACGAACGAATCGAAGGCCTGGTAGCGCTGGATAAGCTGCCACGTCTTGCCGAAGAAGCGGGTGACCAAACCGGCGACTGCCATGTCGTGCTTGAGTTTGGTGTCGATGCTCAAGGCCGTCGTGAAATTCGTGGCCACTTGCAAGCGACGTTGGCGC
>LGOV01010490.1_pt1 | contig 24558 bp, 26 predicted proteins | sample 469881 | NCBI WGS metagenome assembly LGOV01 (sample SAMN03857199, study PRJNA290197) | marine sediment metagenome | biome: marine cold seep biome; feature: cold seep; material: marine sediment; isolation source: sample #5579, elevator 3A push core 41 containing 12 cm of sediment... ...
ACCACTCACCACTCACCACTCACACTTGTTTGCGCGGAAGAAAATAAAAAGTGCTGGATAAATGCTATGATGCGCCCCAATTAATTAGGCAGTCCTAACCGTTTGTGATGGGCGGAATCGAGGTGAAGTGGTGAGTGAAACGGTACCTACGTCATGGTTGGTTTACTGTCGTCCTGGGTTTGAGAGTGATGCGTTGGCAGAACTACAGCATCACGCAGCATTACAGGGCATCGCCTGTGAGTCATCTCATGGTGAGGGGTGGGTAAGCTTAACGCGTGTCGATGGTGAGGCGGTAAATGATTTACACCGCCAGGCAGCGTTTAAAAATCTGATTTTCGCGCGCCAGAGCTTAGCGGCTTTACCTGCGCTCACTCTTTCACGTGACGATCGTCTTACCGCTATCTTGGAACAGGTCAAAGCCAGCCGTTGGAGCTTTGAAGAGATTTGGCATGAAACACCGGATACCAACGATGGCAAAGCACTGGCCGGACTGATTAAGGCGCTTACCAAGCCGCTGGAAAGTATGTTGAAAAAGCGTGGTGCATTAAGGCGCAGCGCGGGCTCACGACGTTTACATATTTTCTGGACTGATGGTGATCAAGTGCAGCTGGCGATGAGCTTCCCAGGCAATCGTAGCGATTTGATTAATGGTATTCGTCGGCTGCGCTTCCCCTCCCGTGCGCCTAGCCGCTCAACGCTGAAGTTGGAAGAGGCGTGGCACGAGTTTATTCCTAGGGATGAGTGGAATGTGCGGCTAGCACCGCATATGCAAGCAGCTGACTTAGGGGCCGCCCCAGGAGGTTGGACATGGCAGTTGGTTCAGCGGGGCATGTACGTGTATGCCATCGATAACGGACCGATGGAATCGCAGTTGATGAAGACCGGGCAGATTGATCATCTCAAAGAGGATGGCTTTACCTGGGAGCCACCACAGCGCTTAGACTGGCTGGTCTGCGATATTGTTGATAAACCAGTGCGAGTGCTAGCCATGGTGGAAAGGTGGCTGATTCGTAAATGGTGTAAAGAGGCGATCTTCAACCTCAAGCTGCCCATGAAAAAGCGCTGGGATGAGGTAACACGTTGCCTAACGGCGCTGGAAGAGTCGCTGGAAAAAGCGGGTGTGCATGCCAACGTATCATGCCGTCACCTCTATCACGATCGGGAAGAGGTAACGGTGCATGTAAGGCTTAGGGATTAATGCTAGTGAAGCCTCATGTTTAATAGCCTGGCTCGTAAATCCGGATAGTTTCATCTTCGGTTAACAGCGGTAAAATACGCTGCATGGCCATTGCCCGCGCTTCGCTTGAGTGCCACTCCTTCCAAGCGCGGATGTCACGCCATTTGGTAATCATCAGCCGGCGATCAGTATGACCCAGCTCTACCAGCGTTTCACCACCGATAAAGCCCCTTACGCCTAGAGAAACGCGCATTGCCTCCCGCGCTGCTTGCTCAAATTCTTCTTCAAGACCGGGCATAATTCGCCGTTCGATGATAACTTTAATCATACTGTCTGTTTCCTACATCGAGGATATTAATGGCTGATAATACGGGTACGTTACCCAACGTTGACGCGGTACTGGATACCACCGGACTCTACTGCCCAGAGCCGATTATGCTGATGCATAACAAAGTGCGCGACATGGCCCCAGGCCAAGTGCTCAAAGTGATTGCCACTGATCCAGCCACCACACGAGATGTGCCCAAGTTTTGTCAGTTTTTAGGGCACGAACTGCTAGAGCAGCACACCGCTTCTGAGAGTAACTACCTCTACTTTATTCGTTTAGCATAACCTTTTGAGATAGCCCTTTGAGATAGTCCGTCGAGATAGCTCTTCGAAATAGCCCGAAAAGCCATGCGAGGCTCAAATCAACATCGTTGATGTTGGCCTCGCTCGTAAAGCGGCATTAAGGCACTCGGTTAATCACTGGCCACAACCATCATGGCTAGCGCATCAAGCGTCGCTGGGTCTTCTTCCAGGATACGGTTGGCGATATGGCGCTGGAAAAAGTAAACGGTCTGATGGCGGGCATGAGCACTGTACAGGCACTTATCCCCTAATAAAATCGGCGTCATCGCCGCTTTGTTCTCGTCGGCAAGGAGCGCGTCAAGGCTGCCGTCGCTATAGAGACGCCAACCGTAAACGGGCTTCATATGCCAGGGGGAGTCGGGGTGATTCATGCACAGCGCGTGGGTGCCCAGAGTGTCGGGGATTTGCTGAATAAGGGTGACTTCGCCAGAAGCCTCATAATCAAAGTATTCAGCCGCCGCAACTAGCTCGTGGTATTTGTGATCCGGTGGCGTATCAAAAATTTCTTCCGTTTCAGGATCGCGATAACCTACGAAGTAGCCATTTTCCTGGCTATTCAGATCATGGCAGGCTGCCAGACTTTCCATCCACGGCACCAAACCGATGACGCTACCGTCCTCTCTTAACCCCCAGGCCAAAATAGGCAGGCCATAGAAGGCGTCGGGACTCGCAGCGAGTTGGTACACCATCTCTAAGCCATCTAGCTCAGGGGCTAAACGGACAAGGCACTTTTGCGCCTGCTGACGCTGGCGCACAGTTTCCAGGTCGATGACCTGGGCAGAGCGGGGTGACAAGGATGCGCCCATTGTGTCCCTCCTTATGCTGCGTGGTCATCAGATTGGCAAAGCAGACTCATTTGCCTCTCATATCCACAAATAGCACAACTTGCTCATAAGGTTAAGGGTTCAGCGCTTTTTAATTATCTGAACAAGTTGGAAAGCGAGCTCGCAGCGTTTGATGCTCAGAGAGTGCTTGCTGAAACTGGCCCCAGGGCGCTTGGGGATTATCCAGCGAAAGCCAGCGTTCCTGATAGCGTTGAATCGCTATTGGCTTGCCTACCTGCTGTGCGTCAATTAAGCGAATGATCGCTGTTAGCCACTGCTGGGCAGCGTTTGCCAAGCGCTCAAGCGACGGTGAATCCCAATGGCTCAAGCAACGCGTGGTATCACTCTGCTGAGCTAACAATGCATTCGCTTCTGTTAAGCGTTGAGTGGCGAGTAGCAGGGCGCGCAACACCTCAGCGGTCAATGGCCGCTCTTGCAGGGTTTTCAAATGGTTTTCAAGGGTTGAAGAGTCCTGCTGCCAGTCGCGGTCAAACTGGTGATCCGTCATTTGCTGCAAGTAATCGATCGCTTCAAGCTGGCCAGCAATAGTAGTTTCATCGATGTTAGATAAAGGCTGGCTTGCCCGCGAAAAGCTTTTAACCCACTCGCTGGAATCAAAAATAGCGTTCCAGCTTACCGCGGGTAACTGTGCCGTTTTAGTCGTGGTTAATCGGTTTAGGCGCGTTCTATCTTCATCGCTTAACTGCTCAGGAACTTCGCTATTTAAGCAGGTGCTCAGCCGCTGCCATAGAGTGCGCTCATATAACCACTGTTGGCTAGGCGGCGCTACACGCCCCAGTTGATTGTTACGTGCAGCGACTAGCGACGTGATTTGGCATTCGCGTAGCGCGTATACATTCAGCAGGCTGTCCCGGGTTTCGGGGATATCTATAATTCGATCGGGGCGCTCAGGGAAGTCGCCAATATTACCCGGGTCAGCTCTTTGAATGTTTGATAGTGCAAGGTCATCGGTGAGTCGCTGATGATAACGCTGCCACTGCTGCTCAGCGGGGTTATCCCCACAGCCAGCCAGGAGGACGCTTAGGATGATAGCTAGAGAAAGGTTTCTCCATCGAGCCATGCTTACCCCCGAATGCTAATACGCTGTAAACGCCAGCCAAGTAGCAGTGCTGCAGTGCTCAAGCCCGCAATCAACCCAATCCAGTAGCCATGAACTCCTAGCGGGGCGACCTCGCTCACTCCATAGGAGCCCAGCCAGTGGCCGCCACCCAAGCCTACAATCCAGTAGGAGAGCACCGTAATCACCATCACAATGCGGGTATCTTTATAGCCGCGTAAAGCACCCGCTAAATTGACCTGTAACGAGTCTGAGAGCTGAAAAATAACGGCTAAAGCAATGATCGAGAGCGCTAGCGCCTGTATCTCACTATTGGAGGTGTAAAGTGCGATTACCGGCTTGGCGCTAACCCACAATATAAGACTGTTAATAGCGGCAATGATGACGCTGATGACAATTCCATTCCAGGCGACTTTACGGGCTAGTGCTAAACGCTGCTGACCCAGCGTATTACCCACTCGCACGGTCAGCGCCATACTCAGCGACATTGGCAGCATAAACAGAATGGAGGTGAAACTTAGCGCTATTTGGTGAGCTCCCACCGTGACCTCACCAAAGCTGGCAATGAAGAGCGCAATGAGTGTGAACAGAGTCACTTCAACAAAAATGGCCACGCCAATGGGAACGCCCACCACCACTAATTCACGTATACCTAGCCACTGGGGCGGTGTCAGTTTTTGCCAAATCGCAACGCTTTTATAAGTACTTCCCCTGCGCGTGTAGTAGGCCATCGCGAGTGCCATCGTCCACATGGAGAGCGCCGTCGCAATGCCACAGCCAAAAGCGCCCAAGGCAGGTAGCTGTTGCAAACTAGTAGGAACCCAGGCGCCAAATAAATCAACCAAACCATCACCGCCGTAGATCAAGAGGTAGTTGGCAGGAATATTCACGCTTAAACCGACCAAGCTGATCCATAGCGCGGGGCGGGTATGATTCATGCCATCTGAAAACGCTCTAAGCGCCTGAAAAAGGGCAATCCCCGGCATGCCAAAGGCGACGGCTGACAGATAGGCGGCAGACTGGCTGGCGACCGCTGGGGGCACACTCATTAATTCAAATATCGGCATGATGGCCGACCAAAGCAGCACAGCCGCGATAGCGCCTAGTAGCAGCGCGACCCAAAGCGCCTGATGAACGGCTGGACGAATAGCTTCATTGCGCTTCCCACCCAGCAAATGCGCCACAATGGGGGTAAGCCCCATTAAAGTGCCCGTCATAAATAGCATGAGTGGCATCCACAGGCTTGAGCCCACCGATACAGCGGCAAGTGAGGTGGCGTCATGCCGACCGGTCATCATAACGTCGACGACACTCATCCCGGCCTGAGCCAACTGAGCACCGCAAATAGGCAGTGCCAAGTGCATCAACGTTCGTGTTTCTGGCCAGTAAACCGATTTAATTTGCTGAGTAAAGCCGCCCACTTGTTGGCTCCTGAAGGGGAAAAGTTGCTGTGAAAGGCCGCTATATTAGCAGGAGCGACTCACTTTTGGGGTTAGCCGTTAGCTTGTATTAATCGTGTGGGTATAATGCCCCAAAACCAGTATCAAACGAGGTCAATGTGAGTGACAGGCAGGAGCGATGGACGCTCGAGGATATTACCGCGCTTTTTGACGGGATTTTTGCTGAGCGGTATCAAACCCGATTGGTTCGGGGCGGGGACGAGCCTCTCTATCGGCCCGCTAACAGTGAAACCCCTTATCATCAGGTTATCTTTGCGCGGGGCTACTATGCCAGTGCGCTGCATGAAATCAGCCATTGGTGTATTGCAGGAGCGCAGCGGCGCCAACAAGAGGATTACGGCTACTGGTATTGCCCTGATGGGCGAGATGCTGAACAGCAAAAAGCGTTTGAGCAGGCTGAGATTGCGCCACAGGCGTTGGAATCTATCTTCACACGTGCCTGTGGTCGCGTGTTTCATGTCAGCGTGGACAATCTAGGCGGCGATATAGAGGTAGATATAGAGGCCTTTGCAGCGCGAGTGGAGGCCCGCGCCCAGCGCTACTTGAAGGAGGGGTTGCCCGCCCGCGCAAATGCCTTCCAGGTGACGCTTAAACGCTTCTACTCTGGCCAGGCGACGCTAGCGGAAGCTGTGGCCCAGGCGCATGCCGCGTTGGATAAAATGGATAAAGCGTTGCCGGCTTAATCCTCTTCGGTCAGGCGCTGATGCATCGATAGCATAACCTCAAGCTCATGTTCTGGGCGCATCGGCTCTAAGCCCAGCTCGCTGAACGTTTCGCGCCTTTGGCGGTGCCATTCGCCTGGGGTAAGCGAAGGGTAGAGTACCGACGCAGGGGCTAGCTCAACAAAAGGATCAAGCCCGTAGGTGTCAAAAAGGCGCGCTAATGCCGCTTCGTCGTCGCCATTGTCGCTGGTATACAGCGTGGAGGAGAAGTGGTCGTTCTCAAGCTCGCGAATTACCTCAAGCGGGCTAACCCCTAAGCTCTCCAGCTCTTCCATGCTGTAAGCGCCCATGGCATTGGTATCCTCTTTGATCCAGCTATCGTCCGGCTGAATCAATGTTTGCTTCACCCGGCCATCGGGTAGCGACCAGGCAATGGCTAGCGGGAGCCCATCGTCTTCGCCTGTTTCAATGGCTATAAACCCTGGATAATCGGCCACGCTAATACTCCTTTTAAGATTCCGTGGGAAGACGGAAAAAACGCTGGGCGGTCTTTGTGGTTGCCGCACCTAGCTCTGTTTCGCTAATACCATGCCACTGGGCGATCTCGCGGACAATCCACGGTAGCAACGCCGGTTCGTGTCGGCGACCCTTTAATTTCGCCGGTAGGTTACGGGGTAGCAGATAAGGGCAGTCGGTTTCTACCATCAAGCGCTCTAAGGGTATATCGCTTACCAGCGGACGCAGGTGATGACCGCGCCGCTCGTCGCAAATCCAACCCGTCAACCCTATATGTAAGTCTAGGTCGAGATAACCAAACAGCGTATCGCTGTCGGCGGTAAAACAGTGCACCACCGCATGGCTGATCTCGTCTCGCCACGCATGCAGGATTTCGCGCATACGCTGGCCAGCATCTCGTTCGTGTAAAAACAGCGGCAGATCACTTTCTACTGCGAGAGCCAGTTGCGCTTCAAAGGCACGCTCCTGCTCCTGGGGCGTCGAGAAGTTGCGATTAAAATCCAAGCCACACTCGCCTACAGCGACGACCTCCGGCATGGCATGCAGGGCTGCCATGGCACGCTCAAGGTTCTTATCCCAGTGACTGGCATCATGGGGGTGCACTCCCGCCGTGGCGTAGAGGCCAGGATACTGCTTGGCCAGGGTAACCGCTTGCTTGGCGTGGGCAAGGTCGGTGCCGGTGACGATCATGGTCGTTACCTGCGCCGTCTGGGCGCGCTGGATAACCGCCTCAAGATCACGATCGAAGCTTTCATGGGTCAAGTTAGCGCCGATATCCACCAAAGGGGCGCTAGGCCGAAACTGTAGTGCTTCGGGTAAAAAGTCATCGGCATCAGCAGTGGCCAAAGGTCTCTCCCGTTCAATATGTAAAGGCACCATTGTAACGGCATGCGCGAGCATCGACTAATGGTGTATTGAAGAAGGTGAGCACAAGGAAATGGCACGAATTGCAAAAAAACTGGCTCGATAGGTAAACAGCTAGGGCTTATTACCGCCTAAGATGAACTCAAGCTATTAAGTGCTACGTCACTGCGATTGATTCAAAAACACCCTTTAATAACAACAAAAGAGAGCCTCATAACTATGCAACTATTTTATCGTCCATCTCATCGTGCATCTCACCGCTTTGCTACTTCCACCCTAGCTGCTGGGAAAAGTGGCTTAGCTATGTGATTGAAAAAGCAAGGCGATTGAACACAAGCTGGCGTTTGAACACTGGAGAGAACCATGCGGTTGGATGAGGTAGTGATTCTAGGCGGCGCACGTACCGCGATCGGTAGTTTTGGCGGTTCGCTCTCGACAATGGCACCGTTCGAGCTGGGGGCGATCACCGCCAAAGAGGCGTTGCGCCGTGCTGGCGTTGAGGGCGGAGATATCGATCACTCGGTCTATGGTCACATTATTACCACCGGCCCCCAGGATGCCTATCTGGCGCGCCATATTGCGCTAGAAGCTGGCGTGCCGAAAGAGGCGGGGGCATTCAACGTCAATCGGCTGTGTGGTTCCGGCGTACAGGCGGTGGTCTCAGCCGCCCAGCAGATTGCCACGGGCGACAGCCGCTTAGCACTGGCAGGTGGCGCTGAGTCGATGTCGCGCGGGGCTTATCTGCTGCCTCCTCAAGCGCGCAACGGTGTGCGTATGGGTGATGTAAACGTTCAGGATTTAACCCTGGGCATCTTAAGCGACCCCTTTGGCAGCGGCCACATGGGCTGCACTGCCGAGAACATCGCTAAACAGTATGGCCTAAGCCGTGAGCAGTTGGATCAGTTTGCTCTTGAAAGCCATCAAAAAGCGGGGCGTGCCATCGCGGAAGGCCGCTTTGACGATCAGATCGTAGCGGTGGAGGTCAGTCGCGGTAAGCAAACGGTTCATTTTTCCCGCGATGAACACGTGCGCGATGGCGTCCAACTTAGCGATTTGGCGCGGCTCAAGCCCACCTTCCAAAAAGACGGCTTGGTTACCGCAGGCAATGCCTCGGGTATCAACGATGGTGCAGCCACGTTAGTGCTTGCTCATGCCAATGAAGCCACACAGCGCGCCTTAGCGCCCAGGGCGCATCTTCGTGTTGCCACGACCGCAGGCGTTGACCCAACGCTGATGGGGTTAGGGCCCATTCCTGCGGTGAAACGCTGCCTGCAGCAGGCAGGGCTAAGCATCAACGATATTGATGTGATTGAATCCAATGAGGCGTTTGCTGCCCAAGCCATGGCAGTGGCGGAAACGCTCGGTTTCCCGTTAGCGAAGCTAAACCCCAACGGCGGTGCGGTTGCCTTGGGGCACCCGGTGGGAGCCACGGGGGCTATTCTGATTCTTAAGGCTCTGCACGAATTGGAGCGCATCAATGGCCGCTACGGATTGATAACCCTGTGTATTGGTGGAGGGCAGGGCATCGCCCTGCTTATCGAGCGATCCAAATCGATTGCTACAAAAACAGTGCTATAAGAACAAAGTTAAAGGAGTGTTTATGCCTTCAGTTACCCCGAAAATTTTACCCTCCGCGGCCTCTGCGACCAATCCCGCCTTGATGATTGGCGACCTGCTGGAGGCTGGCGTGCGAATGGCGTGCGACAATCAGATTGTCTACCGGGATCAGAGCCGCCACAGCTATGAGCGTTTTCGTGAGCGGGTGCACCAACTGGCCCATACGCTGACGTCACAGGGCGTACAAGCTGGTGACGTGGTGGCGGTGCTGGATTGGGATAGCCACCGCTACCTGGAGTGCTTCTTCGCCATTCCGATGATCGGTGCGGTACTCCACACGGTGAACGTGCGCCTGGCTCCGGAGCAAATCCTCTACACCATGGATCATGCCGAAGACGTTTTCGTCATCGTGCACGAAGAGTTTGTGCCACTGCTTGATCCGCTGGCCGATAAGCTACCCCAAGTGCGTGGCTACCTGCTGTGTCAGGAGACCCCGCAAACAGTCGATACCACTCTGCCACTGGTGGGCGAGTTTGAAGCGCTATTAAGCCAGCAGCCCACCCACTACGATTTCCCCACTTTTGATGAGAACGCCGTCGCCACACTGTTCTACACTACCGGCACCACGGGTAACCCCAAAGGGGTTTTCTTCACCCACCGCCAGTTGGTGCTGCATACATTGAACGAGTCTAGCGCTTTTCAGGCGCCCGGTTTTGAGCTGCTCAACCGCGACAAGGTCTACATGCCGATTACCCCCATGTTTCACGTTCACGCCTGGGGTGTGCCATATACCGCCACGCTGATGGGGGCTACCCAGGTTTACCCTGGCCGCTACGAGCCGGAAATGCTGGTCAAGCTGCTGGTCAGCGAGAAGGTCGACTTCTCCCACTGCGTACCGACTCTGCTCAACATGGTGGTCAGCGCCGAGGCGATTGTCTCAAAACAGGTCGATCTCTCCGGCTGGAAAGTGCTGGTCGGCGGCAGTGCGTTAACCCAGTCGCTGGCAAGCAAGGCATGGGCGTTGGGAATCGATACACGTAGTGCTTATGGCATGTCGGAAACCTGTCCGCTACTTACCGCCGATATTCTTCCGAAGGATATCGGCGAGGCTGATTTTGAGGCCCAGCTACCCTGGCGCTGTAAAGCGGGCCTGCCGATACCATTGGTTAAGCTTCAAGTGGTCGATGCGAACGGCGAGCCACTGCCCAATGATGGTAAAAGCGTTGGTGAAGTGCGTGTTCAAGCGCCTTGGCTTACCCAGGCCTACTACAAAGAGGAGAAACGCAGTGCGGAGTTATGGCGCAACGGCTGGCTGCATACCGGGGATGTCGGCTCGCTTGATGAGCGGGGCTTTCTGACCATTAGCGACCGCATAAAAGACGTGATTAAAACCGGCGGTGAGTGGCTCTCGTCGTTAGAGCTGGAGAGCTATATCAGCCAATGCCCAGGTATTGCCGAAGTGGCGGTGATCGGGGTGACGGACGAAAAGTGGGGGGAGCGGCCAGCGGCGTTAGCTGTCCCCGTCGACCTGAACAATCCGCCTACCACCGAGACCGTGCAGGCGTTTTTAGAGCAGTTTGTCGCCCAGGGAAAACTCAACCGCTGGGGGATTCCCAGCATGATTCGCTTCGTCGATGAGATACCCAAGACCAGCGTGGGCAAGCTGGATAAGAAACGTATTCGCACCGAAATTTAGCCTATCGGGCTGGCTAGCGGACATTGCCCGCCGTGCGTGCTTTGCGATACGCGGCGGGAGAATTGCCCGTCCAGGTTTTGAAGGCACGACTAAAGCAGGCTAGATCCTCAAAGCTCAACGCCTCCGCGATGCTAACCAGGGGCTTCTCACTACAGGTGAGAGCCTGAATAGCGACATCGCGGCGGTACTCATCCTTGACCGCTTGAAAGTGGGTTCCCTCCCTTTTGAGGTGCCGCGCCAGCGTGCGAGCAGAGATATGCAGCGCATCGGCTACGCTATGCACGGTGCCAGACGTAGTCAGATGACGTGAGAGGTGTTCGCGCACCCGGTGGGAGAGCAGGCGATCTGCAAACGACACATAGAACCAGTCTGCGGGGGCGCGCTTTAAAAAAGCGCCCAGGTGTCTCTTGGTCTGGCGGATAGGATGATCAAGCAAACCGCGATCTATATAGATCGCGGTTTGCGGCTGCCCAAAGCGTACTGTACCAGGATAAAAGTATAGATAATCAGCGCTGTGCGGCGGCTGGGGGTAAGCGCACTCCATCAAAATGGGGGGTATTTTACGCGCAATCATCCACGACGCGATGCCGTGAAACAGCTTGAGCATCAGCTCATGAATCAGAGTGCGACTGCCCACCGGTGGAGCATGCTCCACCAGCGCCATACGAGCGAAGTCTCCTTCAAGGGTAAACGCATAGCCAAAGTCGTCGAGAAGAATGCGAAAAAACTGCGTATAGCGGTGCAGTGCTACCTGCAAATTGGGCGCATCCAGCATGCTTAAACACAGCAGCTTCAGGGTGCCACCCCGCAGCGGGCGGGGAAAAAAACCGGGCGTTTCGTCGTCCAGTTCGTTCACCAGCCCGCGGTACAGTTCGGCAAACTGCTCAACCGTGACGCGGCCATGGGGGGCCGAAAGTAAAAAGGGCGAGATCCCCACCCGCTCAAGATAACGGGCGGGGGATATTGTGCTGTTCGGCAAGCCTTTAAACAGCTCATTTACAAAATGCATCGAGACGGTCACCGTCACTGTCAGCCCGCCTTTGAAAAGAGTGATGTTTAATAGGGTTATTGTTTTGGCTGACAAAACGTTATCACGCTGACGATTTGCTCTCTATAGCGTTGTCCTCCATAACGTTCCCCCTCCTGGGCCGCTCATGCGTTACACTGTGCGCCTCACGACTAAGGAGGACACCGCGTGACCCTGTTACGACTCGAACAGCTGCAACTCGCCTACGGCACCCATGTACTGCTAAATCGCGCCGACCTGACGGTTGAAAAAGGCGAGCGGCTGGCGCTGGTCGGGCGCAACGGCACCGGCAAGTCCACTCTGCTGAAGCTGGTAGCGGGGGATATCCTGCCCGACGATGGCTCAATCTGGCGAGCACCTGGCCTCAAGATAGGCGTGCTGGCCCAGGAGTTGCCCGAGTCATCTGGCCTGACCATTTTCGATATGGTCGCCCAAGGTCTGCCGGAAGCCGGAGAGTTACTCTCCGAGTACGATCACCTTATCAATGATCCCGACCCCGATATGGATCGCATGGCGACCCTGCAAACGCGTCTGGAAGCCATCGATGGTTGGTCATTCCACCAGCGTATCGACACCGTACTGACCCGTTTGGGCCTGCCCCCAGCGGCTGAGATGAGCTCACTCTCCGGTGGCTGGCGCCGTCGTGTGGCGCTGGCGCGTGCCCTGGTGGCCGAGCCTGATCTACTGCTGCTCGATGAGCCTACCAACCATTTGGACTTAGACACCATTGCCTGGTTGGAAGAGCAACTGCTGGCGTTTAACGGCGCGGTACTGCTGATTACTCACGATAGGGCGTTTCTTTCCAAGCTGGCCACCAATATTCTAGAGCTGGATCGCGGCCAGCTTGGGCGCTACCCCGGCAAGTACGAGGAGTATCAGGCTCGCAAGCAGCACGAGCTTGAAGTAGAGGCGCGGGAGAACGCCGAATTCGATAAAAAACTTGCCCAAGAGGAAGCCTGGATTCGTCAGGGCGTTAAAGCACGGCGTACCCGCAACGAAGGCCGGGTTCGAGCGCTCGAGGCAATGCGTAACGAGCGTAGCCAGCGCCGCGAGCGCCAGGGTAATGCCAACCTGACGGTAGATCGTGGTGAGCGTACCGGCAAGCGCGTTGTGGAACTGCAAGGCGTCAACCAGCGGTTTGGTGATGAGGTCATACTGCGCGATATCAACCTTGAGGTACTGCGCGGTGACCGTATTGGCTTCCTGGGGCGCAACGGTGCGGGCAAGACAACCCTGCTAAAAATCCTGCTGGGTGAGTTGGAACCCACTGAAGGCAAGGTGCAGATGGGCACCAACCTGAAAGTAGCTTATTTCGACCAACTGCGCGCCGGGCTTGAACTGGAAAAAACTGTTTACGACAACGTTGCCCAAGGCAGTGATCGTGTCAGTGTGGGCGGTAAAGACCGCCATGTGATGAGCTACCTGCAGGACTTTCTTTTCACCCCCGAGCGGGTGCGCCAGCCGGTGAAAGCGCTCTCTGGTGGCGAGTCCAACCGCCTGCTGCTGGCCAAGTTGTTCACTCAGCCAGCTAACGTGCTGGTGCTCGATGAGCCGACCAATGACCTCGACATGGAAACCCTGGAGCTGCTCGAAGAGCTGCTGCTCGATTTCGATGGCACGCTGCTACTGGTCTCCCACGACCGAACCTTTATGGACAACGTGGTGACCAGCATGCTCGCCTTTGAAGGCGATGGCGTTGTACGTGAATACGTGGGTGGCTATACTGACTGGATTCGCCAGGGGGGCAAGCTGCCGCCAGCACCTTGGGAGGGGGCGGCGCGTCAACGTACCGAACCCACCTCAGAAGCGCCCAAGAAAGTGGCTGAAGCACCTGCCGCAACGGCTAAGAAAAGCGTCAAGCTCTCGTATAATTTGCAACGCGAGTTAGATGCACTGCCCGCCGAAATCGAACGTCTTGAGGGCCAAGTAGAGGCGCTGGAGAGTGAAATCGGTGACCCAGCGTTTTATCAGCAGGATGCCGACGCCGTTACGGCTAAGCTGCAAACGCTTGAAAAAGTGCAGAAAGCGTTAGAAGTTGCCATGGAGCGCTGGATGGAACTGGAAGCGATGGCTGCCGGTGAGTAGCTTGAAAACGTTAAAAGGCGCCGTAAGGGCGCCTTTTTTATAAACGTTATCGTGCCTTAGGTTACTCGTCGCTTTCTTCGCCTTTTTTACCGACGCGAACGGCTAGCACATCGCATTGGGCACCGTGCAATACGCCGGTAGAGGTTGAGCCGAGCAGTAGAGCAAAACCGTGGCGGCCATGGGAGCCCACTACGATTAGATCAACATCATGCTCCTCAGCAAAACGGTGAATTTCAGTGTCGGGCATACCCACCACTACGTGCTGGTCAGCCTCGGCAATATGCGGGGCGGCGATTTCGGCTAAGCGTTTTTTGGCGTGTTCATCCAATTGATCCTGGATGCTGGTCAAGTCCATGGGGATATCGCCACCGTAGGCAAACCCAAGCGGTTCCAGGGTATGCATAATGGAGATTTTGGCTTGGTCGTTGCGTTCAGCGATTGCAACGGCACGCTCCAGAATCTTGTGGGAGTCTTTGGTTAAGTCAACGGCAACTAAAATGTGGTGATAGCTCATGGCGTATCTCCTTGGCAGTAGGTAACAAAGAGGCTCTTTGTTCAATAACCGTTACTTTAGATGGCGTGTCCTGTTTTAACAATAGCAAGCGTTTTAACAATGACTTGAGTCAAAACAGCGACCTGAGTCATGGTTTTTAGATTAGTTTATACAGTGTGGCTTATGTGGGAGAAAATGTAGAGATGGAATGGTTGATTATCGTGTTTATTATGCTGTTTGTAATTGCGCCGGTGATGTGGCTAAAGCCTAGCCCGCGTCAAAAACGCCAGCAGGCGCTGCGCACTCAAATCGCCAAACAGGGCGTCAGCATCAAACTGGAAAAGCCGCCGCTACATCATTTTAGAGGTACCATGCCGGCTTATCGCTGGCACTATCCCCAGGAAGGGCCGGGCCCTGATTTTCTATTGGTAAGAGACAGCAATGCCAGTGAAGCCTTAACGCCATTTCATGCTGGCTGGCGCTGGCGGATTGCCCCCTTGCGGCCATTACCCGATGCCGCCACAGCAGCGTTAAAAACACTACTTGAACGCTTGCCGCAAGACGCCTTGGTGGTGCAGTCAACGCCCTATGCATTGACGCTTTGGTGGTGGGAGTCGCAAACCGCGGAGCGATTCGCGACCTATCTACCCGAATTTCAGCAACTGCGGGAGGCGTTGCGTGGCCGTGCCGACCAGCCTTTCAGCCAGCCGTTAAAGGGCACTTAGCAGGCGTCATCCACAGTCAGCGATCAAGATACCGGATTATCCTGATCCCGTGCTTGTATCGCCAAGCCGTTTGCCTCGATCACTGCCAACCAATCGTTGAGTTGTTCGAGGTTCTCCTCGCTTAAGCCAGCGAACATCTCTTTGCGCGCTTGTTGCGCAACGCTGTCGATTTTTTCCAACAGCGGCATCGCGGCAGGGGTAAGATAAATCCGCTTGCTGCGACGGTCGTTGTCGCAGGCTCGGCGCTCAACTAAGCCTTGTTCTTCGAGCTGGCCCAGGGTGCGCACAAGAGAGGGCGCCTCAACACCAATCGCACGGGCGAGATCGCACTGTGGATGGCCTTCGCCAAGACGCCACAGGTGATACAGCGTCACCCAGCGTGTTTGGGTTAATCCCAACGGCGCCAAGCGGCGATCCAAGATGGAGCGCCATAAGTGGGGCAAGCGTGCGATGCGAAATCCAATCGTTGAAGCCATAGGTAACTAGCTGCCAATAAGTGTGAGTAGTCGAATTGTCATAAGCTACGCCGCTGAATGCAAGGCGCTAACCCTTCAATCTTCCGGTCGCGCCTCTTCATCGTTCGGGCGACCCGGCACAAACCGCCGTAAGTTTAATCCACTTAGGCCACTGGCGCGTATCTCTCCATCTGCCAGCGTGGCTTGCTGAGCATCGTCTGAGACCTCAAAACGTATTAATCCCAAGCGCTGGCCCGTACCTGTCATGATATCAATGCGCCAATCGCCAGTAGGATCTTCGGGAAAGTTTTGTTTGTGACTCCAGGCGCGGTAACCCTGCTCGCGCCCGCCATCGATATTAAGCTCCACGACATCCATTGGCACACCATTGTGATGCCACGCATGGGTAATAGTTTCACTTAATCCCCGCGGTGCCCGAATAGCGGTGTAAACATAAAGGCCATTTTCGCTGATGGCTTGTGGCGTTAACGCCATTGAGCCTTGAGGCAGGCGCTGCTCAACATTAAAACCAGGAGAGAGTGCGCTACTGGTCATCCAGAGACTGGCAGGCGGTACCCATATACGTCCCAGCCAAGCTCCATAGGCGAGTAGCAGCGTCAACACAAAAAAAGCGCACCAGCGTTTGAGCGAGCGCTGCTTAAGCAAGTGCCAAAAACTCGGCAGTGCTACCAGAATGGTGATCCCCAGGGCCAGTAGCAGGCTCTGGCCGGTGGTCAGGTGCACCATGATGGGGAGCGTGACCAGCAATACCAGGAAGACGCACTGGGCATGAAAGACGAAATAGAGACTGCGCCAGCGCTCCGCGACTTTGAAGTAGAGTGGATCGATAATCGACAGTAGTGCCATACCGCCCACCAGAAGCGCAAACAGCGTTTGCCCGCTATTCCACACCGTGGTGACTATGATAAACGGCAGGGTGAAGAAAAGTGTCTCCTGGTGAATCATCTGGGCAATAAAAGTGGTTACGCCCCGCGGTGGCGTGGGGTGGCCCCGACGCGATAACCAGCGGCTGATCAAGCCTTCGGAAAGCAGTAGCGTCCAGGCAAACAGTAGTCCCAGCGCCAGCGCTGCGCCTAACCACTGCTGACGATCAACTAAAAAGAAGCTGCTTAGCCCGGCAGCAAAGGCCATTGGTGGCCAAAGCCAGCTCCAGGGCTTGAGGCGTTCGACAATGCGTTCAATTCGCTGCTGAATAGCTTCAATACGCGAAGGCGTGAGCAGTGCGCCCATAACAAGATAACCTGCAAAGTAAAAGAAAGCGCGATTCTAACAGGCTGTTAGGCTTAACGCTGATCTACTGCAAATCCATGTTTCTGGCGGGATCGGTTACATTCACTCAGACGGCGCTCTATGAACGGAAGCCGGAGAACGCTGGTCTTACTAAATGGGTAAATTAGCCAAAAGTCTGGGCTTGACGTTATCAGGCAACTCAACCAAGCTAAGGCAATCAAACGACCGTATGAAAGTCGTGTGGAAGCCGTATGAGAAATGTGGCGGGTTCTCTTTTCAGAGCCAGCCCGAAAATGTGGAGAGAGCGCGGATGATCTATCAAGGCAACGCCATCACGGTGACACGTCGTGACACCCCGAGTGGCAATGATATCGCAATGCTCACTTTCGATCTGAAAGATGAGTCCGTCAACAAGCTTTCCAGCGCGGTGGTCGCAGAGCTGAGCGAAGCAGTAAAAGCCATTCAAGCTGAAAATAGCTTAAAAGGCTTACTTATTGCGAGCGGGAAAGATGTGTTTATCGTGGGCGCCGATATCACCGAGTTTCACAGCCTATTTGATAAAGGCGAAGCGTATCTTGAGGAGATGAATCTCAAGGTTCACGATATTTTTAACGCTATTGAAGATCTGCCGTTCCCTACCGTAACGGCGATCAATGGTCTGGCGCTGGGTGGTGGCTGCGAAGTATTGCTGACCACCGATTTTCGTGTGATGGGCGAGAAAGCCAAGATCGGCCTGCCAGAAACCAAGCTCGGCATTCTGCCCGGTTGGGGCGGCTGTGTACGCTTGCCGCGCATTATTGGCGCCGATAACGCCATCGAGTGGATTGCTGGTGGTACCGAAAACCGTGCCGATGTCGCGCTAAAAGTGGGCGCCGTCGACGCGGTGGTGACGGATGAGCAGTTGGAAGAAGCCGCGCTGGATATTCTTGACCGTGCTAATGCCGGTGAGCTGGATTACCAGGCCCGTCGTGCTGAAAAGACCAGCCCGCTGAAGCTCAACCCGATTGAGCAGATGATGGCGTTTGAAACGGCGAAAGGCTATGTCGCCGGTAAAGCGGGGCCTCATTATCCGGCGCCGGTAGAAGCGATCAAAGTGATTCAGAAAGGCGCTGGCGAGGAGCGTGGCCGTGCCCAGGCGATTGAAGCCAAAGCTTTCGCCAAGATGGCACTCAGCAGCGTGGCGTTCAACTTGGTGGGTCTGTTCTTGAACGACCAAGTGGTCAAGAAAAAAGCTAGCAAGTATCAGAAACAGGCGCAGCCGGTGGAGCAAACGGCTGTGCTGGGTGCGGGTATCATGGGCGGTGGTATCGCTTATCAGAGTGCCTCTAAAGGCACACCGATTGTGATGAAAGATATCAAGGATGACGCCATTGAACTGGGCCTGAAAGAAGCCCGTAAGCTATTTGCCAAACAGGTGGAGCGCAAAAAGCTGACCACCGAGCAGATGGCGGAGAAGCTGACCAATATTCGTCCGACGCTCTCCTACGGAGATTTTGGCAACGTCGATCTCGTCGTCGAAGCGGTGGTTGAAAACCCCAAAGTCAAAGACGCCGTGCTCACCGAAGTAGAAGCCATGATCGGACAAGAAGATGATTGCAGTCGAGGACATCAGGTTGAGAGTCTCCAACTTGTCCAGGAGGTGACCGAACCAGGTGTCCACCATGGAGATCTCACCACAGTAGCAGGCGTGGGCAACNNATACCATTCTCACCTCGAACACATCGACGATTTCCATCAACCGCTTGGCGCAAAACCTCAAGCGGCCGGAAAATTTCTGCGGTATGCACTTCTTCAACCCCGTACACCGTATGCCTCTGGTAGAAGTCATCCGTGGTGAGAAGACCTCGGATGCCGCCGTTGCCGCCACCGTGGCCTACGCCCGGGCAATGGGCAAAACACCGATTGTGGTGAATGACTGCCCAGGCTTCTTGGTTAACCGGGTACTCTTCCCTTACTTTGGCGGCTTTAGCTTCCTGGTTGAGCAGGGCGCTGACTTCCAGCACGTTGATAAAGTGATGGAGAAGTTCGGCTGGCCCATGGGCCCGGCCTACCTGCTGGACGTGGTCGGCCTGGATACCGCCGTTCACGCCAATGAAGTAATGGCTGAAGGCTTCCCTGATCGTATGGCTCGCGACGGAAAAACCGCCATTCAGGTCATGTACGACAACGACCGTTTAGGCCAGAAGAACGACAAGGGCTTTTACGCCTACGAAGAGGACAAGAAGGGGAAGCCGAAGAAAGTGACCGACGAAGCGGCTTACGCATTGGTCAAAGAGGTGGTGAAAGAGCATAAAGCGTTTTCCGACGAGGATATTATCGCTCGCATGATGGTACCGCTCTGCTTGGAAACTGTGCGCTGCCTGGAAGATGGCATTGTGGCCACGCCAGCCGAAGCCGATATGGCGTTGATCTATGGCATCGGCTTCCCGCCGTTCCGCGGTGGTGCGCTGCGCTACATCGATGCCATGGGCATTGCAGAGTTCGTGAAGCTGGCGGAAGGGCTAGCTGCGGAGCTCGGGCCGCTATACGCGCCCACCGACAAGCTGCGTCAGATGGCTCAGAACAACGAGCAATTCTATTCCCGTGATAACTCTGCCACCCAGGCCTAACCACCACGCACAGGAGATATAAGATGAGTTTGAATCCGAGAGACATTGTGGTGGTAGACGGTGTTCGTACCGCCATGGCGAAAGCCAAAAATGGTGCTTTTCGTAATGTTCGCGCAGAGAATCTCTCTGCTGCGGCTATGCAGGCGCTGTTTACCCGCAATCCTAATCTAGATCCTTCTGAAGTGGATGATGTGATCTGGGGCTGTGTGAACCAGACGCTCGAACAGTCGATGAACATTGCTCGTAATGCGGCGATTATGACCGGTATTCCGCGCTCGGTGCCCGCGCAAACCGTTAACCGTTTGTGTGGCTCTTCAATGACAGCGCTGCATATCGCCGCCGCCAATATCAAAGCGGGTATGGGCGACTTCTTTATCATCGGCGGCGTTGAGCACATGGAGCACGTCCCCATGGCTCACGGCGTTGACGTTAACCCCGCCGCCAGCAAATACGCTGCCAAAGCGGCGATGATGATGGGCCTAACAGCGGAACTACTGGGTAAAATGCACGGCGTTTCCCGGGAAGAACAGGATAAATTCGGCGTACGCTCTCACCAGCGCGCCCAGACGGCCATGGAGAAGGGTTATTTCGATAACGAAATTATCGGCGTCGAAGGCCACGATCAACGCGGCTTTAGAGTCATGGTTCAGCGTGATGAAGTGATTCGCGGTGACGCTAGCCTGGAGTCCATGGCGAATCTGAAACCGGTGTTTGACCCGCGCAACGGTACGGTTACGGCGGGTACCTCCTCGGCGCTTTCCGTGGGTGCCTCGGCAATGGCAGTGATGAGCTACGAGCGCGCTCAAGCGCTTGGCTTAGAGCCTATTGCGAAGGTGCTCTCTACAGGCGTCGCGGGTTGTGATGCGTCGATCATGGGCTATGGCCCGGTACCCGCGTCTAAGAAAGCGCTGAAAATCGCCGGTCTTTCCGCGGCAGATATCCAAACCGTTGAACTCAACGAGGCCTTCGCGGCGCAGGGTATTCCGGTGCTGAAAGATCTCGGCTTCCTGGATGCGATGGACGACAAGGTTAACCTCAACGGTGGTGCAATCGCTCTGGGGCACCCGCTGGGCTGCTCGGGTTCACGTATCTGCACAACGCTGTTGAACGTTATGCAGCAGCGCGATACCACTCTGGGCTTGGCAACCATGTGTATCGGCATGGGGCAAGGAGTTGCGACGGTGTTTGAACGCTTGAAATAACTATCTAGCTTTTCATTGCTTTAAATCGGCAATCGGCATTGCCAAACGGCACCTCACACACCCAAGGTGCCGTTTTTATGAGCAACGAAATTATTCCGATTGAAAAGCCGTGCGGTGGAAATCCGCGGCGGCTTGGACTTCGGCAATGCCGCAGGTATCAGGTACTGGTACGGTATTGCCTGCTAGTACCGAAAGCACAGCTCTTGTGCCGTTCGCCAGTGACTCCAGGTTGTAGCCGCCCTCTAATACAAACACCAAACGGCCATCGCAGTGTTGTTCGGCCAGTTGTTGCATGAAACCGGTCAGTGCGCCAAAACCTTCATAGGAAACGTTTAAGGCCAAATCGTGCCAGTGGGGGTCAAATCCTGCTGAGACTAAAATAATGTCGGGCTTAAACCACGCTGCGGCCGGGGCAAGAATGTCACTAAATGCCTTGAGATACGCTTCGTCGCCAGCGCCAGCCGGTAACGGAACATTAATCGTGGTGCCCTCAGCTAAACCGGCGCCCACCTCTTCCAGATGGCCTGAGCCGGGATAGAAGGGCGCCGCGCGGTGGATATCGAAAAACATTACGTCCGGCTCTGCCCAAAAAATATCCTGGGTGCCGTTGCCGTGATGGGCGTCCCAATCAACAATCAGCACTCTTTCGCAACCCAGCGCGCTGCGCGCATGGGCTGCGGCGACCGCTACATTGTTGAATAAACAAAAGCCGCGGGCGCGAACGGGCTCTGCGTGGTGCCCTGGCGGACGCACAAGTGCAAAGGCACTTTTAGCGCGCCTCTCCATGACCGCTTCTACTGCGGCAATGGCCGTTCCCGCGGCGACTGCGGCGGCATCGACGCTACCCGGTGAGACCGCGGTGGTATCCACATCCAACCAGGCATTTTTCCCGCGCAGGCTAAAAATATCGCTTAGATAAGAAGTGGTATGCACCCTGGCGAGTTGTTCATGGGTGGCTGCTTTGCCACCTTCAATGTGCAGGCCCGCAATGGGCGCTTTCTCAAGCAGGTGCTGAATGGCTTTCAAGCGGCCGGGGTGTTCGGGGTATTTCCATGGCACAGGGAGCCCTGCAAGCAGATGTCGAATGCGCTTATCGATTCGCTGAGGTAGGAAGTCGGCGTCAATATTGGGCTCGTGAGCGAGCACCCGATCATCATAGAAAGCAATGACTTTATGCATAATGGCTACCTAATGTACGTGCGCTAAGTCACAGCAGTAAATTCAAGCAAGTACTGCCGCCCTTTAATCGCACAATGGGCATGAAATGCTTATCTACAGTAAGGCAGGCCAGGCGAGGTTATACAATATCACTCTCAAGCATTATGACTCTCAAACAATGCCGCTCTCAACACTAAACGCTAGGGTCATGCTGAGTTCTTCTACCTGATCTGCAAATGAGGGCTGCCACTCGCCGCGCAAAATGAGCGGTGGCTGTACCCATCGCCAGCGTAAGCCAGTGGCGATGCTTTCTACTGCGCGTTGGGTGCCCGTGCCATCGTGCCCCGCTCGAATATAGAGCGCGCAGGGTAATCCCTGTTTCTTTTCAATGACAGAATAGTAGCTGCGATCAAAAAAATCCTTGAGGGCACCGCTCATATAACCCAGGTTTTCTGTGGTGCCGAGCAGAATCGCATCGCAGGCAAGTACATCGTCTGGGCCAGCTTCCAGGGGCGCTTTTACCACGCAATGCACTTTCTCAAGGTCGGGATGACTAGCACCCTGGAAGGCCGCATCACACAGTAAGCGGGTATTCGCCGAAGGGGCATGGGCAACAATTAATAGCTGTTTTTTGAACTCAGATGTCATGGCAGCAGCCTAAATCAGCAGTGAAAATGTAAAGGTTTGCGTCTAGTACTGAAAATGCCACACTGCTTCAGTGTCGTTAATTAAAGAGGCTATATGCCCAATAATACCCCTATCAATGTCTTTTACGATGCGCGGTGCCCGCTGTGTCGTAAAGAGCGCCGCCGCTATGAGCACTGGTCGGGGCGGCATGCCGCTGAGATCACTTGGCTTGATGTGAGCGAACATCACCAGGCGCTACAGCAAAAGGGCGTTGATCCCGACATGGCGCTGCGTTCTCTGCATATCGAAACGGAATCAGGGCAACTGGTGGAGGGGATCGATGCTTACCGTTTACTAATGAAGCGTATTCCCTTATTGGTGCCGGTTGCCTGGATCATTGGTCTACCGGGCATTAAATCGGGCTTGCGGGCGCTTTATGATGTCTGGGTGAAGCGCCGCCTGAAGAAACAAGGCCGGTGGAGTTGTTAGGCTGGGAGCGAAAGGCACATCAGATAAACCAAGGAGATAAAATATGGCATTTGCACTTGCATCAATGAAGGTTACCAGCTCGGCGTTTGCTGACCATCAGGCGATCCCTGCCAAGCACACCGGGGAAGGTGAGGATGTTTCGCCAGCCCTTGCTTGGCAAGACGCTCCCGAGGGAACCCAGGGGTTTGCAGTGATCTGTCACGACCCAGACGCACCGTTGGTCAAAGACGGTAGCTACGGCTTTGTCCACTGGGTGCTCTATAACCTACCCGGTGATATTCAGGAATTAACTGAAAAGACGGCGGTGGGCACCATCGGCGCAAATGATAAAGGTGATACTGGCTATTGTGGCCCGATGCCGCCAGAAGGGCACGGCACGCATCTTTATTATTTCTGGGTGCTGGCGCTGGATCATCAAACCTCGCTTCCTGAAGGGCTCACGCTGACTGAGCTGCTCAAAGAAGTAGAACCGAACCTGCTAGGAATGAACCGCTTGGTTGGCACTTACCAGCGCGATTGATCTAGCCTCTGGCTGGACATTTTGCGTAACCCGTGTAGGCTCCATCGCTTTCTAACCGTGGTGATGGAGCCGACTGATGAGTGATCTGCCTAACTGTCCTGCCTGTGCCTCTGAGTTTAGCTACGATGATGGTCTTCAGTATGTCTGCCCAGAGTGCGGCCATGAGTGGTCAAAAGTGGTAGAAGAAGAGGGCGTTGATGAGGCTTCAGGCGTGCGTGATGCCAACGGTAATATGCTAGCCAACGGTGATAGTGTAACGGTGATCAAGGACTTGAAGGTTAAGGGCAGTTCACTGGTGGTTAAAGTGGGCACCAAAGTGAAAAGTATTCGCTTGGTTGAGGGTGATCACGATATCGATTGTAAAATTGACGGTATCGGCCCGATGAAGTTGAAATCCGAATTTGTTAAGAAAGCCTAGCGCTAAAGCAGATCGTTAAAAAAATAGCCCCTGGCATTGACCAGGGGCTATTGATTTATCTAGCCTAACGTTTATTACGCAGTCGTATTAATCTGCGTACCTACGCTGCCACTGGCAGCCAGCTGTGGATCTAAAGCAACGCTGTCCATCAGAGCGGTGATTTGCGCTGCCTGACCGTCTAATGCCTCTTTAAAAACACCGAACTGAGCCCGTTGGATCGCTTGCGCCTGTTTCATATCCAGCGTCGCATTTACCATGTTGTTAACTGCTACATCCATAGCTGCCTCCTCCACATATCGGGATGCCTCATACAGTAGGGGCATCTAATACGTTCTGACGCTATCAGATTCGGCTACTCAATACAAAGCAGCAGATACAGAAGTAATAGCTTTTCTAAATGATAATGATTGTTGTTTTTGATGCTATCAGCGCCGAACGTGCCGATATTTTGCGTAAATTGCTATCCATTTTGCTCTGGGGCTTCACATCAAATTTATACAGGACTAAAATGGTACTCAATTGACGCGGCGACCATTTGATTTGCTGCGCAGTGATGACATAAAGGGAGTCGACATGCTTAAGCTTTCTCGGCTGACAGACTATGCCGCGGTGGTCATGGCGCAAATTGCCCGCCATTCCCAGGCGTCGCATGCGGCGGCAGAGTTAGCAGAGGCCGTGCAGTTGCCCCATCCGACGGTGAGTAAAACGCTCAAAATGCTAGTGCGGGCAGGGCTGCTGGTTTCCCAGCGTGGCGCCCAAGGCGGTTACCGCCTGGCCCGTCCCGCATCGCAGATTACTGCCGCCGATATTATTGCGGCGATTGAAGGCCCCGTCGCCATGACCGAGTGCAGCCAAGCAGAAGGCGATTGTGAGCTTGTGGCTACCTGCGGTGTGGCAGACAACTGGCAGCGGGTCTCCTTGGCCATGCGTACTCTGTTAGAGAGCGTGACCCTGGCGCATCTGGCTGATACAGCGCCGATTAAGCTGCCAGTTCAGTTGCCTATTCAAACGGTCAGCCTGTCGGCGGCGTCGGCC